>Ga0126381_100001102_pt1 | contig 29244 bp, 32 predicted proteins | sample PanSoiMetPlot_28_FD_96465 | JGI IMG/M metagenome (GOLD analysis project Ga0126381, IMG submission 96465) | Tropical forest soil microbial communities from Panama - MetaG Plot_28 | ecosystem: Environmental > Terrestrial > Soil > Tropical forest > Bulk soil | place: Panama | collected 2016-02-17
AATCTGGAAACGGCGAAGGATCTGGTGGGAGACACGCTGAGTTCACAGATGCTGGTGGCGCGGCTTTCCATGCTTTTTGGGGCGCTGGTTCTGGCACTGGTATTCATCGGCCTTTACGGGAGCATGGCCTACAACGTGGCGATGCGAACCAAAGAGATCGGATTGCGGATGGCGCTGGGCGTGCCGCGCAGCAGGGTGATCTCGATGGTGGCACGCGACGCGTGGATGGTGTTGCTGATCGGCGTGGCCATTGGTCTGCCGGTCGGGATAGCGGGAAGCCGATTGTTCCGAGCGATGCTGTTTGAAGTGACTGCAAGCGACCCGATTTCGATCAGTTGGGCGATCGTCGCGCTAGTGTGCGTGTGTTTGGCGGCTGCGGTTGTCCCGGCACGGCGCGCGATGCGCGTGGAACCGATGGTGGCGCTGCGTTACGAATAGCCGCCTTCGGCGTTTGCTAAACGCGAAAAGCCCCCATGCCAGTCCGGCATCTGAGGCACCCCGCGCGGCGAGAAGAAGGCGCGCCTCTACCGGGGACATTTGAAAAACAGCGAAGTTCTAGGCAGGCACGGGCTCGGAGACGATGCGGCCGTCGAAGAGGTGGATAGTGCGCTCGGCGTGATGGGCGTAGCGCGGGTCGTGGGTGACCATACAGATTGTGGCGCCGTTCTGGTGAAGTTCCTTGAGAAGTTCCATGACGGCATCGCCGTTTTTGGAGTCGAGATTACCTGTCGGCTCGTCGGCAAGGAGAATCAGGGGATCGCCGCCCAAGGCGCGCGCTACCGCGACGCGCTGCTGTTGACCACCGGAGAGTTGAGCGGGGAAGTGTTTTGCGCGATGCGACATGCCGACACGTTCCAGAGCGCTGAGAGTCTTTTGCTTGCGTTCCGCGGAGCCCATGCCGCGATAAGTGAGAGGCAGTTCGACGTTTTCGTACACCGTAAGATCGCCGATTAAATTAAACGCCTGGAAAATAAAGCCGATTTCGCGATTGCGGATACGGGTGCGGTCGGAGTGCTTCAAGTCGGCAACGGATTGGCCGTTGAGCTGGTAGCTGCCTTCGGTGGGAGAGTCGAGCAGTCCGAGGATGGCCAGCAATGTGGATTTGCCGCAACCGGATGGCCCGGCGATGGCCAGGTATTCACCGCGGGCGATTTCCAGTTGTATGCCGGAAAGCGCATGAGTTTCCACTTCGTCGGTGTGGAAGACCTTCTTCACGCCTTCCATTTTGATGAGTGTGCCGTTGGATGAAGTCATGGCAGCCTCCCAGTGTCAGCGCAAGCGAATGCGCTCGTATGCATCCCAATTGCTCATATCGGAAAGAATGACGGTGTCGCCGACGTTGAGTCCTTGCAGGACTTCGACGGAGTTGACCGAGGCGCGGCCGAGCTTGACGTTGAGGTGGACAGCTTCAGATCCATCGCTGACGAGCTTGAAGAGGCCGACGGTGGATTCGGGCTGGCCGCGAGCGGGGCGGCCGACGAACAAGATGTCGTGCAGATTTTCCAGTTCGATGGTGCCGTCCACGGTGAGATCGGGACGAGCGCCGTCAGGAAGCGTGCCGGGGAGTTCGACGTCCACGGTGATGGTGCCGTTTTGCACCGAAGGATCCATGCGGGACACGCGGCCGGTGACTACACCGTTGCGGGTGTCGATAGTAGCTTTCTGGCCTTCGGCAATGTCCTTGGCTTGAGTTTCGGCGATTTTTATTTCGGCTTTGAGGTGGCGGGGATCGGCGACGCGTGCCAGGTTGGTGCCGGGAGTGACGTGCTGGCCGACTTCGACGGGAACAACTTGTAGGACGCCTTCGATCCCGGCGCGGACGTGCAGGGCTTCGAGTTCGCTGCGGCGAAGATTGTAGAGCGCGCGCTGCTGATCTACGTGAGCCTGCTGGACAAGAAGGCGAGTGGCGACGGAATCGGCGGCGTTTTTGGTTCGTTCATCCTCGAGCTGCGACCGAATGCCCAGCTGCTCGGCTTTTACCCCTGACAGTTCCGCGGTCACTTCGGCGCCGATACCTTGCGTGTGAAGCTTTTCGTCCACTTCATGCTGCAGCTTGGCTTGCTGGTAATCGCTGTGGATCGCGGCGGCCGCGGCTTTCTGATTGAGCAGTTCGCTGGCCAGCTGGACTTTGAGATTTTGGTAGTCGGCTTCGGCGGCTTTGAGCTGGTATTGGGCGTCGAGCGTGTCGCGCTGCAGCGAAGGGTTGGAGAGTTCGAGGATGATGCTGTCGGATTTCACGAGAGCACCGGGATGGAGGACGATGCGGTCCACGCGGGAATCGGTTTGCGCGGGAATCCAGCGGATGTCTTCAGGGACCAGGATGCCAACGCCGTGGACGTCGCGGAGCATGGAACCGCGTTTGACTTCGCCGGTAAAAACGGTGGCGCGGTCGACCGAAGGGCCGGCGGGGCGCATGCGGGAAACGGCGATGCTGGTGCCGGCAACGAAAAGGAGGACGACCGCGGCATAGATGCCGCGCTTGATTTTCTTGGCTCTCGAATTGTCGGGTTTTTGAATGTCCATGGTGAATCACTCACAAGACAGGGCGGGAGGCGTGCCGCGTTGCAGAATTTCGTCCATGGCGCATTGCAGGTGCGCGGCCATTTCAGCGTTGAGTTCGGAGTCGAGCGCTGGCGCACGGAACAGAGCTAGGAAACGCTGCACGGGTTGTCGGAGGCGGTCGATCATTTGTTATTGGTTTCGGCGCCGAGCGCAAGCACCCGGCCCATTACACCGGCCAGGCGCTGCCAGTAAGCGGCGTCTTCGGAAAGCTGCCTGCGGCCGCGCTTAGTGATGGAATAAAACTTGGCCTTGCGGTTGTTGTCGGAAGTGCCCCATTCGGCGCAGATCCAACCCTGTTGCTGGAGGCGAACAAGAGAGGCATAAATCGTGCCTTGGTTGAGGAGGATGGCGTCGCCGCTGACCTGCTCGATGCGGCGCGCAATGCCGTAACCATGCAGGGGCCCCATGGCGTCGAGGGTCTGCAGAACCATGAGGTCTAGCGTGCCTTGAAGAAGATCGAGTTTGGAATCCGGCATATGTCACTCCTGTGTGATTACCACACGAGGGTACCATTACTTCTGTGGGGATGCCACAGGAAAATCTGTTGCCAACCCACAGGTACAGACGAAAGAGAGCACGGAAAAGTTTGCCATGTATTTGAACTTTCTTAGTCATAGTGAAGGGCGGTCATAGGATCGACCTTCGTGGCACGACGGGCGGGGAGGTAAGAGGCGAGGACGGCCACGACAAGCAGCAGCCCAGCGAGCTCCGCTAGAACCGGGAAGCTCACCGAGACGACGCCAAATACAAGAGCGGCCATGATGTGACTAAGTGCAAACGCCAGCGGCAAACCGACGCACAGCCCGATGGCGGCAAGTGTCAAAGCGTGACGTAGGACGAGGTTGAGGACAGTCTGCGGGCCAGCTCCGAGGGCCAGCCGAATACCGAACTCGTGAGTTCGCCGCGCGACATTCTCGGCCAGAATTCCGTACAAGCCGACCGAGCAGAGTAGCAGTGCGACGATTCCGAAGATGGCCATGAGAATTCCCATGACGTGTACGATGGCGATGGAGTCGACTACCTCCGTCTCCAGCGTGTTCATTTCGGTTACGGCGGTCTCCGGATCCAGCTGGGAAAACAGATCGCGGACTGCAGAACCGTAGCCGGACGGATTCGTAGTGACCCGCATCACGAAGTCCAGCGTGCGGCGCGGAGTTTGACGATAAGGCTGGTACATGACCGGCGCTGTTGCGGACTGCCACCAATTCTGGCGGGCATCTCCGACGATGCCGACGACGGTAGCCCAAGGCTCGGATGAATCCGATGCACCCAGCTTGAACCTTTGACCAAGAGGATCACCGGCAGGCCAGAAGCGGCGGGCCATGCTCTGACTGATGATGACGACCCGGGCCGCGTCGGCATTGTCCGCTTCGGCAAAGAATCGTCCAGCGACGATGGGAATCCTCAGGACTGAAAAATAAGCGCTGCTGACGATCTGTAAATCGGCGGAGGGCGTTTCATTGGCGGGCAGAGTCGGACGGCCTTCGATCGTGAACAGAGTCCTCGCGCTCTCAACGTTGCTGGCCGGGAGGTTTGAGGCCAAGGCGGCATCGGAAACCCCTGGCAGATTCGAAATGCCGTGTAAGGCGCTCTGGAAGAAGTTTGCAGCCTTGGAGCCACTCGTATAAGTGCCGTCGGGCAAGCCAACTTCAAACTTCAAAACGTGATCCGGTTGAAATCCCTGATAAACGGCGGCGAGACGATTGAATCCCTGTATGGTCAAGCCGGCGCATACCAGCAGGATTAAAGCAAGGGTCATTTGTACCGAGACCAAAGCATTGCGTAAGCGTCCTCGGGCAGGTGATGCGCCGCGACCAGTCTCTTTGAGGACTTTGTTTAAGTTGATGCGGCGGATGTGAAGGGCGGTCGCGAAACCAAAAAGCAACGCAAGGAGCGCCGCGAGGAGAATTGCAAACACCAGAACATTGCGATCCACTTGAATGCCATCCCATCCAGGAACCCATTTGGTCCACTCGGCCGAGATGCTGTCGTGGAGAACGCGCACTATCCACAACGAGACCGCAATCGCCACGGCTCCGCCGAACAACACGAGCAAAAGGATTTCGGCGGTCAACAAATGTGCGAGACGAACCACGCCCGCACCCAACGAAGAGCGGACTGCCAACTCGCGTTGCCGGCTAATCATGCGGGCGAACAAGAGATTGGCAAGATTCGCGCAGGCAAGGAGAAGTAGGAAGAATGCAGCGGCTTGCAAGAGCAGGAACAGCGGCAGAGTGTAGATGTACAGCTCCTTGCGAAGCTGCAACACGCTGAGAACGCGGCCGGAATTGGTGGCCGGAAACAGCTCGGCGAGCTGCTTTGAGAGCGCATCGAGCCCTAATCGCGCCTGGGGCAGTGTCACCTCGTCACGCAATCGGCCAAGCGCCGCAAGGGACAAGTCGCTACGATCGGCGAGTTCCGCAGGATTAAGCGCCAATGGCAACCACAACTCCATAGGCACGGGATAATCAAAATCCTTTGGCATGATTCCAACTACGGTGTAGTTTCGTCCGCTGAGGCGAATGGTCTTACCCAGAAAGCCGGGCTCTCCGCCGAATCTGGTTTGCCAGAAACTGTGGCTGACGATCACAACTTGATCCGAGCCCGGGCGATCCTCGTCTGTGGCGAAGAGCCGACCTTGCGCGGGGTATACATCGAGGACCTGAAAAAAGTTTGTGGAGACGCGGCAGCCGCGAGCGACATCGATTCTGCTTTCGGAGGACAGGTTGAAATGACGGCATTGATATCTTGCGACTTGCTGGAAGAGATTGGTGCTGCTAGTGAGATTCGCCGCGTCGCCAGGCGAAATCCACCGGGAATCAAAGCCCTCGTCGGTTCCCCGGTTCTCCCAGATCAAGACCAGAGAATCAAGATTGTGGAAACGGTAGGGACGCAGGAGCAGAGCATTCACCATGCTGAAGATGGTGGTGTTAGCACCGATACCCAGAGCCAGAGTGAGCACAACGATACATGTGAAGACCGGACTTCTGCTCAGCTTGCGAGCGGCGTAGCGGAAATCTTGCAGGATGGATTGAACCAAAGGCAGACCGCGGATATCGCGGTAGTTCTCTTTGGTTTGCTGGATGCCGCCGAGTCTGAGGAGGGCGTTGCGGCGGGCTTCGGCGAGAGACATGCCGGAGCGGAGATTGTCTTCGATGTGCAACTGCAGGTGGCATTCGAGTTCTAAAGACAATTCCTGGTCTAATTTTTTTTGCTGGAAAAGCCCGCGGAAGCGAAGCAACAAAGAGCGCATTGTTCGACTAGCGGACATGTTCACTCGTAACGGAGGGCGGTCATGGGGTGCACGCGAGTGGCGCGGCGGGCGGGGATCCAGCAGGCCAGCAGGACCGCCAGCACCAGCAACAAGGCGACGCCGCAATAGGTAACGGGATCCACCGGACTGACTTCAAAGAGCAGGGATTGAATCCAGCGCGTCAGGGCGAGAGACAGAAGGGCTCCGACGGCGATGCCAATCATGGCAGTGGCAATCCCCTGACGCAGAATCAGGTTCATGATTTGAATTGCGGATGCCCCCAGAGCGGTGCGAACGCCGATCTCGCGAGTGCGTTGCGCGACGGAATAGGCGTTCACGCCGTAAATGCCGGCCATGGCGAGAAGCGGCGCGGCCGCCGAGAAAATGGTGATCAGCGTCAGGCTGAAGCGCCTCCGACTGGCACGAAGGGAGCTCATCAAGCGCGCTCCTTAGATTCCAGAAAGCGAGCGAGGATGGCGGTGGTCTGCTGCCAATCGCGCGTTTCTCTTTCCAGCTGCTTGCGTCCGGCGCGGGTGAGCTTGTAAAACTTGGCCTTGCGGTTGTTGGCGGAGACGCCCCACTCGGAAGAGATGAAGCCTTCTTGCTCCAGTTTCAGCAGCGCGGGGTAGATCGTGCCGTAGTTAACCGACAAGAGATCGCCGCTGGTCTGCTCAATGCGGCGGGCGATTCCGTAGCCGTGCAGCGGGCCCAGGGCTTGCAGGGTTTTGAGGGCCATGAGTGCCAGCGTGCCTTGCCAAACATCTTTCTTGTCGCTCATTCAGGCCCTCGCCATTCCTATGGGAACGCCATAGTAAGATCGCATAGCTCCTATGGCGTTGCAATAGGAATCTGTCAGGCGAGCCGCCCGAACACGCGGCTTGGTAACGGGGAGCGCGTCCCGCCGCACCTTGCAGTCGTATGGGTTTGCGCGAGCAGCAAGAGAAGCGCATTTTTTGCATACCGTGCGAACTGTAGGGAGCACTGGCAAGGCGCTTCTGCGGACCGTTCGAACGGGTGTATCTGGTACGTACTTTCACGTATTTACTGTACCTGACGGGGCTATGTAGGGTATCTAACCGAGGGCCGGCGGATCGTGAGGGACGCGTTGCCTTTTCGAATTCTGATCGTGGATGACAGCGAGGTAATGAGACGCACTCTGCGGGTCGCGCTGGTCAATCATAGTGAATGGGAGGTGTGTGGGGAGGCCAGCAACGGATTAGAGGCCATCGAAAGCGCGGCCACCCTGAAACCCGACTTGATTATTCTGGATTTAGCGATGCCGGTAATGGACGGACTACAGGCAGCGCGTGAGATTTCGTCAGCTGCTCCTCTTCTGCCCATTTTGATGCACACCAATTACAGTTCGGAAGGGGTTGAGATCGAGGCCAAGAAAAACGGTGTTCGCCAGGTGCTGCGCAAAGGCGGGGGCGTCAACGAACTTCTAGAAGCAATCGCAACGTTGCTGCCCGAAGCACGCGCTGAGGTGGCCAAGCATTCGGCGGGAGGTCCGCTAGACGTGGCTGCGGCGCCACAAGCGGACAGCCAAAAAGCGGAAAATGGAGTGGAGAGGGAGTAGCTTTGTGGAGGATTCGGAGCTCCCGGCAGGGCGGTCAAAGTTGGTGTGGCGCGAACATATTGCGACCCGCCGTGACGGGGCCGGACGATTATCCAATGCGCGAGAATTGTGCCAGATCTGACGGGCAAGAGCGTTGCCGTAGGCGGATTGCAGGGATGCCAGGGGAACGCGGCGAAGCTCGGCGATAGTGAAAATGCCGCGTTTGCGGAGATCCATCGGGTCGATGCCAGTGATGACACTTAGGGCTTCAACCGGCAGGCCGGCGAGGAACGCGGCTTCGGTACCTAGAGCGACGATACGGACGCCGCACTGGCCGGCAAGTCGCGAGGCTACGGCGGCAGCGACCCTGGTTTTGGCAGCTCCGATGCTGACGCTGAGGCCAATTTGTTTGAGAATTTGCAGTTGTATGCGCCGCAGTGTGCCGGGAAAATCGTGGTCGAAGGCTGCCGAACCGAAGAAATCGAGATAGAAGCCGTGGTGAGAGTCAGAATCGACGGCGGAGGTAAACGATTCCAGGACGGGAAAAAGACGTTCGGAGAATTCGGCGTAGCGATGGTAACGACAAGGGACGACAGCGGCGTCGGGGCAGAGTGCGCGAGCCTGGACGATGGACATGCCGCTGGTGATGCCGAGGAGCGCGGCTTCATAACTGGCGGAGATGACGATTTGCCGGCCGACCACGAGGGGTTTACCGCGGAAGCGCGGGCGGATGGCCTGTTCCACGGCTGCGAAGAAACCTTCGATGTACACATGAACGATGTAGGATGCATGGAAACAAGCTGGCGTGTGATAAGTCGTAGCGGCCAGTGAAAATTGCGAACCCGACGGGAACAAGGGAGCGGGGCCGCTGCGAAAGGAAGAGGCCGCGCAGGAAATTTGTGAGTTTCGAGTGTCGATCATGAAATCTCCAATGAGGTGCAATTAACAGGCGGCCACCGGCCCGTGAGAGCCGAGATGGCAATGGAGCCGGTGCCGCCTGTTTCCCGTTTCCTCTACCGCAAGGCAGTATAGCGAACAAAAAGCGAAAGTCAAGAGGAGGAATGGGCAACAAGTATATACGTGTGCCATCGCCGACATCCCCGGAAGGAACGACAGCGCTTGGTTTCCAGAACGAGCTCCGACGAACAAGGTTTCCCTGCGTAAGTTACGACTTGGTTTGCTGGTCGCCGGCCAGTTAGCGCCTTTAAGGTATTTGTCGAACCAGGTGACGGCGCGGCGGATGGCGTCAATCTGGTTTTCACGTTTTTCGAAGCCGTGGCCTTCGTTGGGGTAGTAGTGAGCGCCCACTGTCTTGCCATCCTTCTTGAGAAGTTCGACGACTTGCTCCGCTTCTTCTTGTGGCACGCGGGGTCGTTGGCTCCTTGCAGGACCAGCAGCGGCGCCTTGACGTTGTGGATGTAAGTGACAGGAGAAGCGGCATCGTAAACCGCGTGATCTTTGACCGGATCGCCAAGCAGACTCTGCTCATACTGCTGAAGCATGGGATCGGAGTGCTTCAGCATGGTCATGCAGTTGATGATGCCGAAGAGTTGTACGGCTGCTGCCCACACGTCTGGCGTCTTGCCGATGGCCATCAGGGTCATAAGACCGCTGTAGGACCCACCAGTGATGCCGATCTTGTTCGGGTTGACGTAGCCGGTAGCTTGCAGGAATTTAGCAGCGAAGACTTCGTCCTGCAGATCGCCTCCGCCAAGATCTTTGTAGTTGGCTTTTTGAAATTCGATTCCGTAGCCGGTCGAGCCGCGAACGTTGGGAGCGATGCAGATATAGCCGCGGGAGACCAGGGCAGCGATGCGTGGGCTCCAGTAATCGCCAGATTGCCCGGTGGGTCCACCGGTGTCCTGCTGAAACACGATCCACTTGCCGTCGGGAGACCACGTCCCGGCCTATTGACGTTCTTCGGACTGGGACAGTTGAATGGGCCAGCCGCCGCCGGAGTTTACTTTCCATCGATTCGAGCGGCCAGAGATGTCCGTGGTAAAAGCGATTTCCTTTCCGTCGGGTGACCAGGAGACGCCGGAGACCGAGCGCGTGAAATAAAGATCGTCGATAGGAATCGGGCGAGCGGAAGCATTGGAAATGGAAGTGACGGTATGCGGATCCGTGATCTGGCGGGTGTCAGGGCCGGAAGACCGTGCGAACGAAGAAGCGCAGAGCAGTAACAGCGAAAGGGAAGCGGTCTGTAGAGAATTCATTTTAGCCTCGCCCAAGAAAAAGCGGCTGCCTGACGTGCCGGGTCGTGAAAGCTTGCGGAATTGTACACCTGGACCGCTAGGCGAGTGCAGCGGTCAGATCAGAAAAGGGTGGTGCGCCGCATCGAGCCCTTCAGAAGATCTTACGAAACGTCCAAAACAAGAAACCAGAAAGCATCATGGCGATCGGCAGCGTGAGCACCCAGGCCATCAACAGGTTGCGGACCGTGCCCCATTGCAAACCGGAGTGGTTGGCGGCCATGGTCCCGGCCACGCCAGAGGATAAGACGTGGGTGGTACTGACAGGGAGACCGAAAGCGTCCGCCGCCCCGATAGTGGCCATGGCGGTGATTTCGGCTGCGGCGCCTTGTGCGTAGGTCAGATGATTCTTGCCGATCTTTTCGCCGACGGTGACCACGATACGCTTCCAGCCGACCATGGTGCCAAGTCCGAGCGCGATAGCCACAGCGACCTTAACCCACAGAGGGATGAATCGAGTTGCGCGATCGATGTGGCTCTTATAGTTCTTAAGCACCGCGACATCGGCGGTCGCCAGTTCCGGTTTGCCGGTTTTCTGCATGATGCGCAATGCCTCGCTGGTCAGGTACATGTCATTGCGGAAGTTACGTACTTGGTCGTTGGGAACTTGTTTCAGATCCTTGAAGAGCGCCATTTCGGTACCGACGCCGTTGATGAGTTCGCGCAGGGCCAGCATGGTATTGGGCTTGAATGCCTTGGTGCGGATATATTCCGTAACGTCGTCGCGAGGATCGCCGATGGCAGCGGCGGCCGTAACGTATTTGTCCAGAGACGCGGCAGCTTGCTGCGAGACGGCAATAAAATCCTGCGTCTGTCGCGGCGTTACAGCGTGATTCAACGCGTAGGTTGTAGGCACGGTGCCGATCAGGATGAGCATGATCAAGCCCATACCCTTTTGCCCGTCGTTAGAGCCGTGGAAGAAGCTGACGCCGGTGCAGGTGAGCATTAGCAACCCGCGAATCCAGAAAGGCGGCGGAGCGGTACCTGCCGGCGCCTCGTAGAGCTTCTTTTCTCTTACCAGAAGTTTCATTACGATCAGCAGGAGCGCGGCGCAGAAAAAACCTACGATGGGCGAGACCAAAAGCGATTTGCCGATGTTCGAAGCCTGCGCCCAATCCACACCGCTGGTGCCGGTGCGCGCAGCCATCAACTGGTTGGCGATACCTACGCCGATGATCGAACCGATAAGCGTGTGCGAACTGGAAGCCGGCAAACCAAAATACCAAGTGCCGAGATTCCAAAGAATTGCCGCAACCAGCAGGGCGAAAACCATAGCGAAGCCGGCGCCGCTGCCAACCTGCAAAATCAATTCCACGGGCAAAAGAGAGACGATGCCGAAGGCCACCGCTCCGGTGGAAGTCACCACGCCAAGAAAGTTAAAAACGCCGCTCCACACCACCGCAATATGCGGATCAAGCGTGTGGGTGTATATAACCGTGGCCACTGCGTTGGCGGTGTCGTGAAAACCATTCACGAATTCGAAGCCCAGCGCCACCAACAGCGCGACGCCCAGCAGCAAGTAGGGCAGTGCCGAGCCGCCTTCCATGGAAGTCAGGTCGCGCAAGATGTTCCAGCCGATGTAGCTCAGGCCCACAACCAGGACGACCACGAAAACGAGCGTGCCCATGAGCCCCGGCCCCTTGGCGATTTTTTCGTGTACTGCCGAGGGGGTAGTTGCTGTGGTCGCGGCGGTTGCCATGGAGGCTCCTTGGCCAGAACTCTTGCCGGGAGGCAGAAATAGAGTTGGCGAGTTATACGAGAGCGGTGTTACGGAAAGTTTAAGATGGCGTTCCAGTTCCTTCATACTGCTGTGAAAATCGCGTTCTTGACAAGGCTGCGAATGCCGGGCAATTTGGTTCCGGGAGTGCCTGGAGCAAACTATTTTCGCCAAGGTGACGCCAGGATGTCTGTGAACTCCGGAAATCAGTACGACGCAATCGTCATTGGTTCCGGCCAGGGGGGCACGCCACTGTGTCAGGCGCTGGCCGGCGCTGGCATGCGCACCGCGCTAGTTGAACGCGTGCACGTCGGTGGCACGTGCATCAACGAAGGCTGCACCCCGACGAAGACTATGGTGGCGAGCGCACGCGTCGCGTATCTGGCGCGGCGAGGCGCGGATTACGGAGTACACACCGGCGAATTGACAGTCGATCTGACGAAAGTGCGCGAACGCAAGCGCGCTATTGTGGATAGCTTCCGCAACGGCGGCCAATCCAGGATCGAAAAAACCAAGAACCTGGAGCTAATTTTTGGTCAGGCGGAATTCACGGCAGCAAAAACAATCCGCGTTCGAAAGGGGGATGGATCCGATACTACGCTGTCGGCGGAAAGATTCTTTATTAATGCGGGTTGCCGCCCTGCAGTTCCTAAGCTCGATGGCCTGAGCATCGTGCCTTACCTTAATAGCACCAGCATCATGGAACTGGATTCCGTGCCGGAACATTTGCTGATTTTGGGCGGCGGGTATGTCGGATTGGAATTCGGCCAGATGTTTCGCCGGTTTGGCGGCCGCGTCACCATTATTCAGTCAGGCCCGCAGCTGCTGACGGGCCAGGACTTAGACGTGGCGGAGGGTGTTTTACAGATATTGAAGGAAGATGGCATCGACGCTCACTTGAACAGTAGAGCCGTGAGGGTTGCGAAATCCCCGAGCGGTATCGAGCTCACTGTTCAGAGCGCCGGTAACACACGGACCCTTAGCGGCACGCATCTGCTCGTGGCTGCCGGTCGCGTGCCCAATACCGACTCTTTAGGCACGGCCACCGCGGGAATCGCTACCGACAACCAAGGCTTCATTCAGGTCAATGACCGCCTGGAGACCAGCGCCGATGGGGTCTTCGCGCTTGGCGACATCAAAGGCGGGCCAGCGTTCACGCATATATCGTACGACGACTTTCGCATCATTCGTAGCAACCTCATTGAAAAGGGAAGCGCTTCCATCAAGAACCGTCTGGTTCCGTACACCGTTTTCATCGACCCGCAACTTGGGATCATCGGTATGAATGAGTCGGAAGCCCGCGCGTCAGGGCGAAAAATTCGCATCGCCAAAATGCCAATGAACTATGTCGCCCGTGCATTGGAACTGGATGAGTCGCGCGGCTTTATGAAAGTGATCGTCGACCGAGAAACTTCTCAGATGCTGGGAGCGGCCATCCTGGGCATCGAAGGCGGCGAAATCATGTCGCAGATTCAGCTGGCCATGATGGGCAAGCTGCCCTACACGGTGCTCCAAAACGCGGTCTTTGCTCATCCCACGCTGTCCGAGTCTCTGAACAATCTTTTTGCACATTTTCAGGACTAGTTGCCTCGCGCCTCTGTTTTCGCGCGCGCGCGAATCGGCAGCCCGGCGATTTTTGTGTCCTTGGCGGAACGGGCCGGCCGCACCATCGTCGAGTGATGGGCGAAACGTCCGATGATCGCCCGTTCGATCCTTGCAAGCGTCTTTCGAAATCTGCGACGCACGATAATTGCTAGGTCAGCAATTACGGAGAGCCAGATAGACAGGGTGGGGCTAACGTCGGCGAGAAATAACGCGATTGCGAAAATCGTTTCCTATGCATTTTGAAAGCCGCTCTGGAAGCTATTGTGAAAGCGAATCGAAACATTGACGGCTCACACTCGGTTAAAACACGCGGCCGAGCTGGAAATACCATTTGCGGTGGCCGGAGTCGCCGAAGCTGCCGCCGATGACCAATGGGCCAAAGGCCGTTTCCGCCAGGACTCCGGCGTTGACGTCATTCGGGAAACCGCTCTGCAAGGGAAAGCCGTACATCTTGGCGAATTCGTAGCTGCCGATGGCATAGATTTTTTTGCCGAGAAACGGCGGTAAGGTGAACAAGTCGTGCAGATAGCCTAGCCGGAAGAGATAATACTGGTTGCCATACAGCTCATTGGTGCCGTAGGCACCGAGGCGCAGCGGACCGCCCAGGAAAAATTGCGGTACCGGACCGGTATCGCGGTAACCGAAAGTGGTGCCACCCTGCGCGGTGATGAAAATGGAAGAGGGCGTAGAAATGGGCTGAAAATATTGCCACTGGCCTTCCATGGCCGGAAATCCCTCGGACGCGCCGGGGCTAGTGTCATACCAGCGGAAGGTGGTTTCGGCGGTGTAGCCGCGTCGTGGAATGACCGGATCGTCGCCGTGGTCCAGCAGAAAATGCAGTTTGGCGTTACCGGTCCGTCCGGAAATGGAAGGGAATTGCGGCTGGCCAAGTCGCACGCGGGCATCCAGGTCGCCAATTTCGTAGCCAAAGCGAATCTCGCTGAAGCGATTGAAGCCATAGCCGAGGTCGGCGCCGATGCTTGCATCGTTCCGGCCGTAGATCACCAACGGATCGTAGCGCCGATAGATTTTGAATTGCGTGTAACTTTCCGAACCGTGCGGAGCGATGAACCACCTGCTGGTCGAAGTGAGCGGTTTATAGAGTTCGCTGGAGATGCCATAGGTGTTTCCGAAACGCGCATCGGTGCGCCATTCGGAGCGGTAGCCGGCAACGTCCATCAACGTCAAACGGACGGCCTGAGTGAACGTCACGTCGGCGGCCTCCGATCCGTCCACTTCAAACGCAAATTGCAACAGCGGCGGCGCATAGCTTTTTTCGTGAATGGTGATCAGCAATCCCGTGCGTGAGTCCTCCTGCATTTCGCGGTAGCCAACGGCATCGAATTTGCCGATTCCTGTTAAGCGTGTCAGCAGGCCGTCCAAGGTCCTGGTATCCAGTGGTTTACCAACCAACGGCTGCAGAAACGCCTCAATGTGCTTTGCGGTGCCAGCGTCGGTGCCCGTCACGCGGACAAACTGCGGGGTCACGCGATCGCCCCGGCGGCGCGCCTCTCGCTGTTCAAGGTGGTTCTTCCACTCCGCGTCATTCAGTGCGAACGGTGCCAGCACACGCGCTTTGTCTTCCGCGGCTTGCCGGCCCTTGGCGATGATGACTTTAGATTTTTGGTAGTCCAGGGAACTGTATTCGTGCAAGTCCACGTTCACTACCAAATCAGCTGCGGAAAGGCCGCGAATTTCGTTTTCGCGAACGACGACATCCACTGAGCGTCCTAGAACGCTGAACAGGGATTGAATTTCGTCGGGTTTGGCGGGCGACACTTCCAGGTGAATCGCTATAACCACTTGCGCCCCCATCCCGCGCGCAACGCCCGTCGGCAAATTCCCAACCAGTCCGCCATCGACAAGAACTTGATCGCCGATACGCACAGGATTGAAAAGGCCGGGAATGGACATGGTCGCGCGCATGGCCTGCGCCAGGCTGCCGTCCTTGAAAACCACTTCCTTGCCGCTGACCAAATCGGTGGCCACGCAGCGATAGGGGATCGGCAACTCGTCGAACGATTTCAGATTCGCGTATGGCAAGGTCTCGCGGTCGATCAACAAGTTGATTTGATGTCCGGCATTCAGACCAGCCGGCAGCAGCACGCCCTTTTTTAGCCCCAGTTGAATGAAGGTCGGATAATCGCGCGCATCTTCCTTGCGCCGATAAGACAAGTCTTGGTATGGGGTCGTTCCCCCGATGATGACGTCCCAATTCTGCTGCTCGACAATTTCTTCCAGTTCCTTCGGACTCTTTCCGGTAGCGTAGAGTCCGCCCACCAGCCCGCCCATACTGGTTCCGGCAACGTAATCCACTGGAATGTGGTGCTCTTCGAACCATTGCAGGACCCCGACGTGCGCCAAGCCTAGCGCCCCGCCGCCTTCGAGCGCGATTCCAATTCTTGCCCGTGGGGGGCTGGCTTGCGCGGAATCATTCGTAGGTGCGTCCTGCGCTGTTACTTGCGCGGGGGGCAAGGCTGAGCACACGAGAATCGGCAGCAACATTCTTAATGCGCGCAGGGTCCACTTCATTGGGCCTCCTGGAGAACGCAGAACGGTAGAACGGTGGGTGAGCGGCTCAATTTTACTTGTAATCACGGGAATGGCTGGTCTTAATTTGGCCTGGTTGACAGCATGTTAGTCTTGCTTGAACGCTAAGAGAGGGCTGAATATTCGCCCAGCGCGCGTAAATTTTCTAATATGCTTGTTGAAGCAGACGTGGAGCAGGGGGCTCAGCTTCCGTGAGCAGACAACATCATCTCGACACACTGCACCACGCAGCGCTCCGCGTGGACAACGTGAAGGAAGCGGTTGCCTGGTACACCGAGAAATTTCGCTGTGATGTGGAATATCAGGACGAGACATGGGCCATGCTGACGTTTGCTAACGTCCGGCTGGCGTTTGTGCTGGCCGAGCAGCATCCTCCGCACATCGCCATCCTCGGTGATCCAGCGTCGTTCGGTGAGCCGAAAGTTCACCGTGACGGAACCAGTTCCGTTTATTTGAAAGACCCCAACGGCAACAATGTGGAGGTCCTGGCGCTCGCGCCGGAAACTGCGGCCGCCAGGAAGTCCTAGTTGCCAGCCCGTGGCGACCTACGGCAGCTTCACGCCATCCTTGATCGTCTTCTTTTCTTTGGCAATCGACAGCAGCGCCGGATAGAACTGCACGAAGGTATGTTCCACCGCCGCGTTCTGGTCATGGCATTTCCAGCAATCGTTTTTGCCAGGAGTGGTCGCCGCGCTGGATTTTTCCGTGGCATCAAAGCCGAAGTACGCCCACTGGTCGGGAAAGCGCGACGCGTCTTTCACTTCCACGTCCAGTCCCATGAAGTCGGTCTGAAAGTGTCCGCGCTGATTGATGGAGCCCTTGGATCGCGAGCCGTACAGTTCGAGCACCAATATGGTTTTGGCCGGCCAAGTTCCCTGCGTGAGGAAATAGTCGTAATCCGCGGGCGGCACAAAAACATTAGTGAACATCAGGTGGTCCTGGTCAGACGACGCGCTCTGCGAATAGCTCATTCCGTAGCCTGATGAAAGGAACACCCACTTGCGATAGCCCTCGGGCCGGACTAACTTTCCGTCCGCCGTAAATTCAGCATCGCCAGTGGCAGGCGGTGGCGAAGTCCAGGCAGAAGCGCGCGGCGCTCTTTCAATAGCCCAGACTGCCAGCACAGCTAAGATCGCGGCCAGATAAATTGACCTTGGCATTCGTCTTCCTCCGTATAAGGAGATGGTGTGTTTGCAAGTGTGCCAAAGTTTTTAGAAGGCGGTATAGAACAAAACAAACATACGGCGCCGCTGTGTCAGACTGCGGACCGCAGAGAGTGAAACAACGAGCGGAATTTGCCCGGGGTCTGTCCGGTGTAGCACTTGAAGCTGCGCCCCAAATGGCTCTGATCCGCAAATCCGGCATCGCTGGCGACAGCCGCGAGATCGGCCCAGCCACTGGCCAATGCTCGGCAGGCGTATTGAATCCGGAGGCGATTCGTGAATTCGCCCATGGTGCAGGCGTAATGTTTGCGGAAAACGCGGGAGAGATGAATGGGATGCACGCCAACCTGCGCGGCAATTTCTTCCAGCGTGAGCGATTGCCTGTAACTTTCGCATAATAATTCGAGCGCGCGATCGAGCCACACCGGGCGCGATTTTTCCTCGCACCTGCGCCAACTGCTGACGCGCTCCAACATATCGCTGCACAGTTCTTGCAGTTCGAGATTGCCGAGCGTTCCGCTGGCAAAGGAACGATAAAGCCGCAGCCCCAGCCAGGTGACTTCCGAGGCGCAAAGATCGGGCGTAAATTGCGGCGCGGACAGAAACGGCCGGGTACGCTGCAGATATTCATCGCGCAGCTCTACGCAAAACATCCGTGAACCGCAACGGCCCACCTCGTCCGAATGGGTCAGTGCCGGCGGGTGAAAACCCATGGTGAAGGGATCGTATTCCGCGGAGCGCTGCGTGCATTTCTCCGAATAGCTTCCCGCCAGCAACAAACCGAAATACGCAGACTCGTGGGTATGACAGGGCAGCTTGCGTCCTGTGGTGTGCGACACCTCGGTCAGCACGACGCCGCCCCACTCCTTGTGGCGCAGCGTCGCTCCATAAAATTTCCCGGTTTGCAGTGAATCGCTCATTGATCGTTGGCCGCTGGACCTTACCCCGTTAGACGCTCTGGTTCGCTGGGCGTCTCAGGTGGCTGGTTCCTGGGCTTCCGCTTCGGCGGCCTGTCCAAATGCTGCGTTTACCTCTTCTTCCGGTCGGTCGAGATGATTCGCCAAGCCTACTCCGAGTAGCACCAGTGCGCCCCCGGCGATCTGATACCGCGTGAGCGGTTCGCCCAGAAGCAGCGCTGCGAGGACCGCCGTCAAAGGGCCCTGCGACAGCAAGCTCACCGATGTCACCGTCGCCGGAAGATGCCCAAGCGCGTAGGTCAGCGCCAGGTATCCGCCAAGTTGAGAAACCAGCCCAAGACCCAGCAAAGCCAGTAACGTGTGGCGATCCGGCACGCCCAGCGGCACACGGAGAATCAAAACAAATGCAAACATGAAAATCGTACTGGAGAAAATGGCCAGCCGTAGAAATTCCAGTGTGCCGGTGTGCGCGCGAACTTGTTCCGTTGCCAGTAGATAAACCGCGAAACATGCGGAAGCCGCCAGCGCCATCGCGTCGCCAAGTCCGAACCTGGCATGCCGCACAATGTCGGCGCCCAGGATGAGCAGCGAACCGATCACCGCCAGCGCCAATCCGATCCAGAAGGAATAACTTGGCCTTCGTCGAAAAATCAGCCACGTCAGCACTCCCACGAAGATCGGCGTGTTGTTTCCCAGCAGTGTGGCGTTGGCCGCGTTGGTCTGCAGAATCGAAGTGTTATAGAAGGCCAGATCGAGAGCAAAGAAAAAGCCACCCGCAGCGATAATCGCGTAGCTGCGCATGCTGAGCTTTCGCCGCCTGCCGGAAAAGAGAAGGGTTGGGAGCAACGCGATCGCCGGAATCAGCACTCGATAGAAAGCCGAGGCCGGCCCGGAAATGGAAGTCCAGCGCACAAAAATCGCGGACCATGCGATGCACAGGATCGCTGCGACGAGAGCGGCGTAGGACCACGCCTTGCCGTATGCGAATTTGTTCATGGAGTTTCGCTATGACCTGAGTCGCACGAACCGTTCCGAAAGAGTATGACATGCAGGCTGCGCGGAGCGCCGCATCCAAATTGGAGTCTGTGGCAGCTAGCGCGCGACGAGCAAGTTGTCATACTCGCGATGTTTTTGCAGGAATGCCGCGGTGTACCGGCAGCGGGGGTCTACCTGCAATTTCTCGGCGCGCGCAAACTCAAGAGCTGCGCGCGTCATACGCGCAGCCAGGCCGCGGTGTTGAAAGCTTTTCGGCACTTCAGTGTGATAGATCACCATCTTGCCCGGCGACCGGCGGTAATCGAGCCGACAAAGTTCATCGCCAAGGCGCAGTTCGAACCGCTGTTCCGCTTGATTGTGAATGACTAACGATGTTTCAGGGCTTCCGGCGTCCGCCATGGTGTGACCGATCAATGCGAGAAAGCTTTAAAGCTATCCTTTACCTCTCTTTGGGAAGCGTTTGCGAAAACAGCCGCGCCAGCTCCGCGTGTTCCATCACCACGGCGGGGTCCCGCTGTATCGCCGCAAAATATTGCTTCTGGAACGCGTCACCGCTTTCTGTGGGCGTAAACATTTTTCGCGCCAAGTCGAATGCGGTTTCCGCGTCGGCGGAATGGAGGGCAGCTTTGCCGGTCAACGCTTCGTCAATGCGCACCACGAATTCTGAAATGTTGTGCAGCCAGCTGAACTGCGCATCATCCACGACCAGCCGGAACAGTTCGCCGGTGTTGACCACCCCATGCTCGCGCTCGTAGTCGCGCCGTTCCATTTCGAGCAGTGCTTTGTGCAGACGCAACAGCGCGCCACGCAGCGCCACCATCTTTTCGCGCGCTCCGGAATCATCGCCTTCGCGATGCAGTGCGTTGGGGGAACCTGATGACATGGCTATGGATGGTAGCGCTGCTCTCCGACCGGAAGTGCGATAGCCAGTCGGTTGCCCGCAGGCGGCAGTGGGCACGTCGCGTACGGCGTGTAGGCGCACGGCGGATTTTCCAGATGATTAAAATCGAGCAACAACTCGCCGGGTTGATCCAGTCCGTGATCCGGAAACCCGGTGTACAGAAAACGGCACGCGGGGTAGGTCTTCTCCGTGCTGGTCGTATCTCTCAAAATAAAAAACAACTTGGCGACCTTCGGATCCTCCAAAACCGGTTCCAGCCGGATGGTCTTTCCTTGCAGCGTGAATTCTGCCACTCCAGGCACCGGCATCGAATAGCTTTTTCCCACCAGCCGATCCAGCAAAACGCTCCGGGCGGGTACGTAAGGTGTCCACTTTGCTGTGAGCCGGTACTCCGCGTTTGACGCATACCAGTTCAGTCCGTGAAATCCGACCCGCGCGGGCGACTTTTCGTCTTTGATGCGCAGCGCAAATTCGTCAGCTCGGCGAATCACATAGAAGTTCGTCGTCCCAATGGTCACACGAGCGTTGAACTTGTCGTTGTCCGGATCTGCCCGCAGAATCTGCTCTTTCGCCGGTGCTCCGTCAATTTGCAAGCCGGCGGGGAAGCCGTCCTTCGGCGGCAGCAGGGTAACGTTGTTGCTTTCGAGCTTGAGTATACCCAGGTGTGGGGGAGCGCTGGCGGGAAGATGAATCTGGTTATCCGCAGCGGAGCCGATCGCAGTCTCACCCGGCTGCAGCCAGTCCAGACCAATCAGGGACAGCCAGCCATCCGGCTTTTGTAATTCAGCTGCATGCTGCGCTCGCCAAGCGATTTCATCGCTTTGTGAATACTGCGCTCGCGCCGATGGGGCGCAAATAAAGCAAAGGAAAGCGGCCAGCATCGACGGGAATGCTAAATATGAGCGGCGGATGGCCATGCAAAATTATAGCGTGAATGCAGCCCATTCACGAAAACGACGGTCTGCGAAGCCGCCGGCGGGAAATCTGCGTATCCGGTACAATCGCAGGACTGACTTTGAGGATGGAAGTCTTCATGAGAATAATTTTGATCGGTGCGAGCGGAACGTTAGGCACGGCAGTCGCGGCTGAGCTATCCACCCGCCATGAGATCGTCGCGGTAGGACGCAAAAGCGGAACCCATCACTCGGATATGCGCGAGCTTACGAGTTTGCAGGCCGCTTTTCAGAAAATTGGCAAGGTGGATGCCATCGTATGCACCGCAGGCAGCGTGCACTTCGGTCCGTGGGCGGAGATGACGCCGGAAAAATTCGACATCGGCCTGCGTGACAAATTGATGGGACAGGTTAACGTGGTGCTCGCCGGTCAGAATGTTCTCAACAACGGCGGCTCTTTCACTCTGACCAGTGGCATCCTCAGCGAGGATCCCATTCGTTACGGTGCGGCAGCCTCTCTGGTCAACGGAGCTCTGGAAAGTTTCGTTCGCGCTGCGGCCATCGAAATGCCGCGCGGTTTGCGCATCAACGTCGTCAGCCCAACGGTAGTGGAAGAATCAATGAGCTCGTTTGCTCCGTACTTTCGCGGCTACAAGCCGGTCGCTGCTTGCGATGCGGCGCTCGCGTACAGCAAGAGCATTGAAGGCCTGCAGACCGGACAAGTTTATAAGGTCTGGTAAGCCCGCCGTTCAACGTCAGAAGTTTCTCTTGTGGTTCTGGTTCTTGGTTTTCGTAGCGCCGGCTTGCAGGCCACCCTCTTTCTTATTTCTTGCTGTCGGAAGCGATGGTCAAATTGTTGTTTACCGAAAATACGTTCGCCACGCCATTGGCTCGCAATCCCGCCAGATTCCTGTCTGATTCGTTGTCCACCACTCCCTCCAAGGTGACGCTGCCATTTTTGACGATGATGTGAATTGATGGCAGCGCCGACATTCCGTATCTCGACAGCGCCGTGTCTCCATATACCGCCCGGTACACCGCTCGGCGCACTCCATCATCCATCGGCGAAACTGGCAACACTTCAATCTGATTGTCCACGGATGCCACACCTTCAATTCCTTTTACCGCATTTTCCGCGTCGCTCTTCAACGTCGGTCGCACCACCTGGCCAATCAGCGTCACTTTGTCACCATCCACCTTGAAGAGTAGATTGTCGAAAACCGAATAGTAGGGAAGCAAAAGCAATTGATGGCGGACTTCCTTTACCAGATTTTCCTGCATCTTTTTTTCGTTGCGCTGGCGAGGCTGCTGATGTATTTCGGGCGAACTCACCGCGGAAATGGTTAGCAACGCGGTGGCAAGAGCCAAGGATCCGATGATCGTCGACTTTCTGTGCATGAGCCTGCTCCTTCTGGGGGTGGCACAGAGTATAGGTCCTTTCATCGAACCGGGACATGCCGTCTCTCCAGTATTCAGGGATCTCAGCTTAGTTAGCGGACGACGCCGTTTCGGCCCGCGGCAAAATTTCGAACGGGCAATATAACGTCGCCGGGTCGAAGAATCGGCGCTTCCCGTCAATCATCACCTGCACCACCATGGCGGTAAATTGCGTGGGGTCGCACTGCGTCAGTTGGAAAAAATTGCTCTCGCGGGAAACCACCCGCACTGGATAGGCCCTGAAGCCGGCGGCCCTGGCTGTCGCGTTCCACATTTTTCTGCCCACCGGAATTAGAGTGCACGCCAGGAATGATACGATAGCTATGGCAATCGGAACTCCAGCGGCCTGTCGCACTGGTGTTCCTGGGTTTCTGGAGACTTTCTGGTGTTAGCGATCGCTCATCGTGGAGCTTCCGGATACGCGCCGGAGAATACTCTTGCCGCCTTTCGCAGGGCCATCGCCATGGGTGCCGCTTTTATTGAAACCGACCTGCAACTTTCCCGCGATGCCCGCTTTGTAGCCATCCACGACGCCACGCTGAACCGCACCACCAATGGCCAGGGCAAAGTTCACGACTTGACGCTGACCGATCTGCGCAAACTGGACGCTGGATCCTGGTTCGGCAGCGAATTCGCCGGCGAGCGCATCCCCACGCTTGAAGAAATCCTCGAATTTGCAAAGAAGCACGACGTTGTCTTTTACCTGGAGCTGAAGCCCGGCGGCTCCTGGGGTGGCGAACATGCCCTGATCAGCGCGCTCCGCGAATCCGGAGAGATTGCCCGCACCGTGGTCATTTCCTTCAACTCTGAAATCCTGGTGAGTGTACGCAACATCGAGCCCACGCTCATGACCGGCCTGTTGTTCGACGGACAGATTGCCGACCCGCTCGCCAAGACCAATGAAATTGGCGCACGGCAAATCGCGGTGCGCGGGGATCTGGTGACTCCCCGCCTCCTAAAGGAAGCCCGCTCGCGCGACCTGCAAGTTGTCTGCTGGACCGTGAATCATCCCGGCCATATGCGGCTGCTCGCGGAAGCCGGCGTTGACGGCATCATGTCCGACTATCCGGACCGTCTGGTCGAACTCACCCGCCGAAAAGATGGAACTGCGAATCGATAAATCGACGACGCAAACCGGCATCGATTTCTCCCTCCGTGTAATCCTTGGGTTTACAGTAGCCAGCGGATTCTTACTGTGGTAAATCACTGCGGGACGCACAGCGGCGAACATCTCCAGTCTTTGGCGGCGGAGCCGGAGGTACAAATGAAGGGTCGGGGTGGCTCTCACAACTGCTCGGATCGCAAGGTGTCGCGGCGCAAGTTCTTGCGGCAAACCGGCGTGGCTGCGGTGGGGTTTTCGATCGTTCCGCGCCGGATTTTGGGCGGCGCGGGATATGTCCCCCCCAGCGACAAGGTCAACATCGCTTTCATCGGTGTCGGTGCGCAGGGCCTGCGTGTCATGCTTCGCTTCTTGCAACAACCCGATGTACAAGGCGTGGCGGTCTGCGACGTAAATGCCAGCGCCGCGAACTATCCGCAATGGGATACACACGAGTTTTGCAAGTCCGTCCGCAGATTGCTCGGGGTGGACAGCGGCTGGGATTGGCTCAGCCCCGATGAACCGATTCAGTTGACCCATGCTCTACGAGTGACCGGCGGCGTGGCCGGCCGTGAGCCGTGCCAGAAAATCGTGGACGGGTACTACGGTACTCAGTAGCGCTCTGGTCAGTCCAGCGGCTGCGCCGCGTACAGCGACTTCCGCGAGCTCCTCGAAAAACAAAAAGATGTTGACGCGGTGGTCGTTTGCACTACGGACAATTTGCATGCGGCGGTATCCGCGGCCGCGATGAAAAAGCGTAAACACGTTTTCTGCCAGAAGCCGCTCACCCATACCGTCTATGAAGCGCGGCGCATCGCGGAGATTGCCCGCGAAACCGGCGTGGCAACGCAAATCGCGGTCGCTAACCAGGCATCCGAAGACACCCGGCTGCTCTGCGAATGGATTTGGAGCGGTGCCATCGGTCCGGTGCGCGAAGTGCACAACTGGTCGAGCCGTCCGTATTGGGCGCAGGGCATTGAACGCCCCAAGGGTGAAGAGCCAGTGCCCAAGGGGCTGGATTGGGATTTGTGGCTCGGCCCGGCGCCAGTGCGTCCGTTCAACAGCGTCTATGCTCCGTTTTCATGGCGAGGCTGGGCGGACTTCGGCTGTGGCGCTCTGGGCGATATGGGTTCCTACAGCTTCGACACAATTTTCCGCGTACTGAAGCTCGAAGCGCCGGTCAGTATAGAAGCCAGTTCGACGGAGCGCTTCGCGGAAACCTATCCCCTTGCCACGATCATTCAATACACTTTCGCCGCCCGCGGCGACATGCCGCCTGTCAAATTCACCTGGTACGACGGTGGCCTGAAACCACCGCGCCCGGAGGAACTGGAGGAAAATCGCCCGTTCAAGGGAGAGGGCGAAGATGAGGACGAAGGACTCCTCTTGGTTGGAGACCGCGGCAAAATTCTCTGCGGATTCAACGGCGCAAATCCCAAGCTCATTCCCGAAGCAAAAATGAGCAGCTTCGTACCGCCGCCAAAAACGTTGCCCAGATCACTAGGCAATGAGCGCGAATGGCTGGACGCCTGCAAAGGTGGCAAGAGCAAGCCCTGCGGAAACTTTGAATTCGAGGGTTTAGTAACCGAGACTCTGCTGCTCGGCAATGTTGCTTCTCGTACCGGGCAGAAGCTTCATTGGGATCACGCCAGTCTGAAAGTTACGAACAACGATTCAGCGCAAAAAGATGTCAGCCCGGAGCGCCGCGGCGGTTGGGAACTTTAGCCGTTAGCTGGCAAGGATTCATGTCAGGAGGAAGGAATGGTCTCGATGTCCAGAAGGGCTTTTGTTAAAACCACGGCGACGACTGCTGTCGCGGCAGGATTTATTTCCACTGGAGGTGCGGAGCTAATGGCCAACCCACTGGGCTTGCCTATCGGATGCCAGACCTGGCCGGTTAGGCAGATGATCGCCAAGGATTTTCCCGGCGCCATCAAACAACTTGCCGAGGCCGGATTTCAGGCCGTCGAACTGTGCTCGCCGGTAGGCTACGCCGACAACGATTTCGCCGGCCTCGCGAAATACAGCCCAGCGGAGTTGCGCAAAATTCTGGGCGACGCTGGCGTCTCCTGCGTAAGCTCGCATTTCACCGTCGAAGAACTCCGCGAGAACCAGGACGCCCGTATCGCATGGGCCAAAGACCTTGGCCTGACGCAAATGCTGGTGCCCACCCTCAACGGACCAAAGAATCCGATCTTGGACGACGTGAAGCGCGCCGCCGACGAGTACAACAAAATGGGCGAACGCGCCGCCAAGGCCGGCATCCAGCAGGGACTTCACAACGAAGATTTCGAGCTGACCATGGTCGATGGTAAACGGACCTACGACTTGCTATTGGAAATCCTTGATCCCCAGCTGGTCAAATTTCAGTTTCAGGTCTCCACCGTTAGCCGCGGCTATGATGCCGCCGAGTACTTCAACAAGTACCCCGGCCGTTTCATTTCCATGCATGTACAAGGCTGGTCGGCAGAAGCCAAAAAAATCATGCCCGTGGGCCAGGACTCTCTAGACTGGGAAAAAATCTTCACCGCAGCCAAAACCGGCGGCATTAAGAATTACTTCGTCGAAATGAGTCTGGAAATGATGCGCGCCAGCGTTCCCTATCTGCGCAAACTACAAGTCTCGTAACCATCGCACTGATTCTCATCGATGCGCTCGCCCCACCATTGGCTTGAAATCGGACTACGGCGGGGGAATATCCAGCAACAGCACGTCCGAGCGCTCCTGCACACGTTCGAGAAACGATCTGACGGCCATCGCGGGAGATGTCGAAATCGCGAATGTCGAAGTCCGCTGGGACATTGGTTAGCTGTCGTTTCGGCGCCGCTTTGCAGATCCTTGAGCCAGAGATTCTTATGCTCAATTTCTCTTCGCAGGAATGCGCGTCCGCCCGTCAAAAAAGCCAAGGACTGTTTTGCTTGCGAACCCAAAACGTCACCAAGGATCCGTCAGGAGAGAACCCCAGCGTGCGTACAGCGGGATTGACAGGTTCCGGGGCGCTGCCATGAGTCAAATTGTGGAACTGTCCTGAGCCAATCTGGGTAACCCACACGTCAACCTGTCCGTCGCGGTCCGACAGAAACGCCACGAACTGGCCGTCGCGTCTGCCGGAACCTCTACTGCCACCAGAGCAACAGCCTGCTAGTGTATGCTGCTGGCTTATGCCGGATTTTCTGATTGGCCAGGCAGCTATTTCTGAGCAGAAGGAGCTTGAGGACTTACAGCTGCGGGCGTCCCTTACGAATGCCGACGATCGTGATGCTTTGCTGGCACACCCCGATGCTATCGAATTGCCGATTGCGCAGATCGCGGCGGGCGGGGTATTTGTGGCGGAATGGAATGGAGCCATTGCCGGGTTTGCAGCCGTTCAGCCCAGAGCAGATGGCGACAGCGAACTGGACGCGTTGTTTGTCGATCCAAAGATGCGACGTCGCGGGATCGCGCGATCGTTAGTCGAACATTGTGCCGAGGTGGGCGCATGCGACAATCTGTTGCCCTGTACATAGTCGGTAATTCCCACGCAAAGGATTTTTACACCGCATGCGGTTTCAACGTGATTGGCACAGCAGAGACGCGTTTCGGAACCGGCCTGCTAATGCGGTTGAAAGTTTGACGCCCCGTCGGTTCTATCTTCACGGGGTTCGGAAACCTCAGAACACGGTTTTGTTCGGGCCGTGGGCTAATCTGACCCTGCCTCTACGGCCAGTTTTTTAAACAGTGCCGCCAGCCCCGCCACCGACAATTCTTCGGCGCGCGCCGCTGGGGCCAGTCCCAGCTCTGCCAAGGTGGCTTTTACCTTTTCCGGTTTGGCGATTCCGCGCAGATTGTTGACTAGCGTCTTTCTCTTTTGCGCAAAGCATTTCTTCACGAACTCCATGAATTCCGCGTCATCAGAAAGTCCCAGCCGCGCTTTCTCTCCTGGTAGTTTCAACGAAATCAGTGCCGAATCGACTTCCGGCGGAGGCCGAAACGCTTCCGCCGGAATCTTCAACGCCATCGAGGGTTGCGAAAAGTATTGCGTCAGCACGGAAAGATAGCCGTAATCCCGCGTTCGCGGCCGCGCCACCAGCCGCAACGCAACTTCCAGTTGAATGACGATATGGATCTCATCGAGCAAATCCGCGGATTCAAAAAAACGATGCAGGATGGGCGACGTAATGTAGTACGGCAAATTGCCATAGAGGCCGATGCGGCAGCCCTTGGCGATCGCCGCAAGATCGGTTTCCAGAATATCGCCGGGCACAACGGTGAGGTTAGCGAACTTCTTTGTTAGGCGCTGCAACCCAAGAATGAGCGGCGGGTCGAGCTCCACGGCATACACCGGGACACCGGTGGCGGCGAGAAACTCCGTCATCTCGCCATGGCCAGCTCCAATCTCAATCCAACAATACTCTTGGTTCGACCGAGCGAGGCCTGTCGGCGAGTGAGGAGAAACGCCAATAGCACGCGCGATCTGTTGGCGCCAACCTGCGTCATACAGAAAATGTTGTCCCAGCCGTTGCTGCGCCATGAATGGGCAAGTGTAGCAGAGCTATTCGATTCGCTCCGCAGAGACCGGCAAGCTGAGGCCTTCCACGATCTGAACGGCAGCTTCACGCGGCGATTGCTGCGTAGTGTCAACACGCAATTGGGGCTCAGGCATGGTCGGAGAAGCGAACACGCCGCGCTCGCGCAGGTTGCGATAATCCAGTACCGAAAGCATTTTCTTGTACGCTCGCCGTTCCAGCGTATCCATCCTTTTTTCGAGTGCCGATTCCTCACAAAACATTTCCACGAAATCCACGCGCCCACCGTGTTCGGCCACCACATCGACTGTTTCTTCCAGGAAACTCTGGCGAACCGTGTTCTCGGGGTTGAACGTAAAGATCAGCCCTGGGCATTCAGTCGCCGCGGCAGCCTCAAACACCGAAAGCCAAATCTCTTCGCGCAATTCCACAAACTCCTTGCTGCCGAACGGAAAAACCGCCAGCAACAGATCCACCGTCAAATGATTGTGAAAAAGTTTCCAGCCCGTCAGTGTGGCGAGCTCTCTGGCCACCGTCAGCTTTCCGCTGGCAGGCAAGCCCCACAAAAAAATCAGTCTCATGACATTCCCGCTCTCTTGCTGGATACCTGCACTTCCGGACCAGACTTGACGTGCCCCCCGCGCTTGGATAGCGTACAAGAATTGCGTATGAAATTATGAGAATCCTCTTTGTGGCCTCTGAAGGCCTGCCCTTCTCCAAGACCGGAGGTCTTGCCGACGTGGTCGAAGCCCTTCCCAAGGCGCTGGTCGCGCGAGGCCACGAAGCCGCCGTGGTCCTGCCGCGCTATCGCGGCACCAAGGCAGCGAGCAACGTCATTCCGAGTCTGACCATTCCCATTGCCAACCGCCTTCGTTTTCCGGCTGTCGCCGATGGCACGATGCTCAGCGGCGTGCGCTATTTTTTCCTGGATGATCCGGCGTACTTCGATCGCGATGGAATCTATGGCGGTCCCACCGGCGATTATCCCGATAACCCCGAGCGTTACAGCGAATTCTGCCGCGCGGCCATTGAAATTGCAAAACACGTCTGGCCAACCGATGTATTCCACTGTCACGACTGGCAAACTGCCCTTCTGCCGGTACTACTGCGCACCTCGTATGGCGATGACCCGGTAGTTAAGGATCTGCCAGTCGTTTTTACCATTCACAACATGGGCTACCACGGACAGTTTCGCCGCGACGCCATGGCACGGGCGGGAATTCCAGAAACGCTCTTCAATCCCGGCGCGCTGGAATTCTACGGCGATGTCAATTTCCTCAAGGGCGGCCTGGTCTATTCGGATTATCTGACCACCGTCAGTCCCACTTATGCGAAGGAAATTCAGACGCCGGAGTTTGGCTACGGTTTGGACGGAGTGGTTCGGGCGCGCAGAGACCGCGTGGTGGGCATTCTGAATGGAGTGGATTACACGGCCTGGAATCCCGCGAAGGATTCACTCATCGCTGCCAGGTATTCACCAAAAGATCTTGCCGGCAAGCACGTTTGCAAGAATGACTTGCTGCGAACCTTCGGACTTGCCAATGACAATCCGCACCGAGCGGTCCTAGGCATCGTGTCCCGCTTTGCCGACCAGAAAGGCTTTGACCTGATTGCGGATCGCGCGCATGAAATGCTCCGTGAAGACGTGATGCTGGTGGTCCTGGGCACCGGCGATCGACGCTATGAAGATCTGTTCCGCGCTTTGGCCAATGCTTACCCCGGACGCGTCGGCATTAAGTTTGCCTACGACAACACCATGGCCCACAAGGTCGAAGCTGGTGCTGACATTTTCCTCATGCCCTCGCGATACGAACCCTGCGGCTTGAACCAGATTTACAG
>Ga0126381_100001103_pt1 | contig 29241 bp, 24 predicted proteins | sample PanSoiMetPlot_28_FD_96465 | JGI IMG/M metagenome (GOLD analysis project Ga0126381, IMG submission 96465) | Tropical forest soil microbial communities from Panama - MetaG Plot_28 | ecosystem: Environmental > Terrestrial > Soil > Tropical forest > Bulk soil | place: Panama | collected 2016-02-17
CGTTGCTTCGCCCATGGGGCGATCATCCTCTCCTGGCCACGGCTGATACATGCTTGGTTCAATGCAGGTGTGGTCTTTGGCGATGCCGGGAAACCACCTTTGACCGGCCGCGAGGTACGATTTTTTGATCCGTTTCCAATTTCTGGCTTTTGATGGATCATGGGCGGGATCCTGAGTGGCGCATCGAACGCCAAACAGCAGAGAGCCGTTGGCGCCCTGCAGTTCCAAACTTCCCAGCACGGTGGAGTGATCCCCCTTGTATACGGCACCACACGTGTGTCGCCAAATCTCATTGCCTATGACGACTTCAAGGCTACACCGTCGCGTCAACCCGGCGCCGGCAAGGGTGGCGGCGGCGGGAAAGGCGGTGGGCAACAATACAAATACAGCGCCTCGGTTGTTATGGGGCTTTGCCAAGGACCGATTGCCGGCATCAACACAGCGTGGTGGGACAAGAATGTCGGAACGCTTTCGTCCTTGCCGGCCGCGGTTTATCGGGGAAGTGACGGCGAGACGCCGGATTCGTATTGGGAAACTCGCCATGCGGATAAAGCGCTGGGCTACTCTGGAACCGCAACTGTTGTTGCCAACAATTTCTCGATGGGCGACACGGCCACTCTTCCAAATTTTTCGTTCGAGGTGCAAGGGTTACTTTCGCAGAGTGGCACCAACGGATGGGATGCGAATCCTGCAGCAATTCTCGCCGATTTTCTGACCAATCCCCGCTACGGAGCCGGCTTCCCGGCTGCCAGTCTAGGCGACCTCAGCTTTTATTCGACGTATTGCCAAGCTCTTGGCCTTATGTTGTCGCCGATGCTCGACACACAGCAAGAGGCACAACAACATCTCGCCGATATAGTCAAGATCACCAACAGTGCGATTGTGTGGTCTGGTGGACTACTGAAGATCATTCCGTACGGTGACGAGCCTTTAGCTGGTTATGGCAGCACGTACGTGCCGAATGTCAATCCGATTTACAGCCTAGGCGAGGATGATTTCATTGTCCAAGCATCGGCCGTTGGGGAAAATTCGGGGGTGAGTGCTGGCGGACCGGCTCTACGGTCGGGTTCAGGTCCGATCACCGGCGGGTTTACCGACGATCCGGTCCGGGTAGTTCGTTCTACACCCGCTGATGCCAACAACTCGATACAATTGGAATGCCTGGACAGGGCCAATTATTACAATACGGCAATTGTCGAAGCCTTCGATCAGCGAGCGATCGAGCTCTTCGGCGTGCGCCGTGACAGCTCGCTAAAGGCGCGGGGGATTGTCGACCCGATCAACGTTGGTCCGATCGTTGCACAGCTTCTGCTGCAACGCGCATTGTTGTTCCGCAATACTTATCATTTTAAACTGGGTTGGAGATATTGCTTGCTCGAGCCGATGGATCTTGTCCAGATTACAGACCCCCGGCTTGGCGTGTCGGCACTAACCGTGCGGATTACGGCGGTAGAAGAAGACGAGGAAGGCACGCTTTCGATCACCGCAGAGGATTTCTTTGGTGGCTATTCTACGGCGGTCGCGTATCCGAAGCAGTTGAGCGCCGGTTATGTCCCCAATTGGAATTCGCCGCCGGGTGACGCCAATCCGCCGGTCATTTTCGAGCCTCCAGCCTCACTGTTGATCGGCGGACTCGAAATCTGGATTGCCTTGTCGGGCGGCGCCAATTGGGGTGGAGCCCAAGTCTGGATTTCCAGCGACGGCGACTCCTATGCCCTTATGGGGACCATAAACTCGTCAGCTGCGCAAGGTGTATTGACGACGGATCTGCCGGCGCATTCCTCACCCGATACGATTAACCCCCTCTCGGTGGATCTGACTGAAAGCCAGGGTCAGCTCGCCTCGGTGTCGAATACCGACGCCGCCAATCTCGTCACCCTCTGCTACGTCGGTGGCGAGCTTCTCGCCTATCAGATCGCGACGCTCACAGCGGCTGGTAAATATACGCTCACAACGCTTTATCGCGGCGCCTATGGAAGCGCAATTGCAGATCATCCGCCGGGAACCTTGTTCGCTAGACTCGACGGATCCATTGGTCGGTTCTCCTATCCAAAGACGCTGATCGATCAAACGATCTATTTGAAATTCGCTTCGATGAATATCGTCGGCGGCGGATCGCAAAGCTTAGCTTCACTCCCCGTATATACATACGTCGTCAAGGGGACCGGGCAGGCTATCTCCATATTTGTTAGCGGTTCACTCAGTGGCAGGCCAACGCCAAATCTCGTTCTACAGAGCTACGTATCCGTCGCCTTGGTGACAGTTCCGGCCGGGCTCACCGGCAGCCGTGGAACGGCTGCGACAGCCGCAACCGCGACGGCTATCTTCACCATCCAGAAGAACGGCACGAACGTCGGAACAATGGCCTTCGCCCCATCGGCTACGGCAGCCACATTCACAATGAATTCAGCGACCGTATTCAATCCCGGTGACGTGCTGACGGTGCTCGCGCCCGGCGCACCCGATCCGACGCTGGCAGATCTCGCATGGACCATTATGGGAATCACTTAATGAAGCTCGAATCGTGGCACAGCACCGAGGATAAGCGGCGCTGGAAACTCGTCCGAACCGATGACTACAGCGACGTGCCCGGAGATATTATTACGGCTGACGAGGCTACCGGTGAATGCTGTGTTCAGGTCGGCGGCGAAACCAAGACACTAAGCTTTGGCCCGCGCGGGATCAGGATTGTTGGGCGGAGAAGATGATCGGCTGGTCTAAGCTTGGCCGCATACCCGAGAAACGCGCCCGCGGGCAGGCCCGACGATTTGAGGTGGCAGATGGCCCCGTCGAATAGTCGGGAAGTGGCCTACCCCGTAGAGACGCAACTCGCACTAATTAGACGCGACATCGAAGAAATTCACCTTGCCCTCCACGGTGACGGCAAAGGCCGCAAGGGGCTCGTCGATCAGGTCGAAGATCTCGTCATGGTTGCTGATCGCGGTCGCTACAGCCTGCGCGCCGCTCTCTGGCTCGGAGGCGGCATCGTCGCGGCCGCCACTGCTTTAGCACAGTTCAAGCAGGCAATTTTAGGACTTTTCCACCAATGACCTCCTCGCGCCTTATCAGCGAACTGCCGCTTTCGCCGATACAGTCCACGCCCTACATCCCACCGGTCACGTCCGATGTGATAATTGATCTGAGTCATTGGCAGGCACCGGTCGATTTTTCGCGGGCAAGATCGGCTGGAATCGCCGCTGTAATCCTGAAGGCTACACAAGGCTCGAACTGGGTCGATGTGACATTTGCCCAACGGTTCGCGACAGCAACGGCGTCCGGACTGCTGGTTGGGGCATATCATTTCCTCGATAATTCGCCACCCGGGCTGCAGGTCGAGAACTTTTTGTCTGTCGCGGAAGGCTGTACTGTGCTGGCGCTCGATGCCGAGCCGAATGCCATCGGCGGCACGGTTACAGTCGCCCAGGCCGCGGAAGCCGCGGGAAGGCTGAACATGGCCACCGGTTCTATGCCGTTGATCTATATGAACCGCTATGGGCCCGACGAGCGAGGCACCGGCCTTCCGAACAATGTGTTGTCGAGGTGCCCGCTATGGCTGCCCGCTTACAACTCCCGGCCGGTTTGCCCGCCAGGCTGGTCCAAATGGGCGCTGTGGCAGCATACCGACGGCAGTGTTGGTTCCGATCCGGTGCCGGTCGCTGGGATCGGCCGTTGTGATCGCAGCCGATTCGCCGGCACCGTCGCCGATCTCGTAGCTTGGTGGAAACAGCCCCAGCTCTGATACTGGTCGGCGGGCTTGCGACTCTCACCTCGCTCGAAGACAAACACGCTGCCAACCGGGACGGCATTATCGCTGGTGGTGATCGACTCGGATGATAGGGGGGCACGACATGCGGATGGGTTTGAAGCCTGGGATCCACGCGGCGGCGTTTGTCGCTGTCCTTGTGTCGACCGGCTGCAGCGCCGGACGTGATACCTCTTGCAGATGCCCAAAACCAGTCGCTTACGATGAGGCGACGCTGAAGAAAATCTCACAGGCACTGCGTGCTTTGCCAGCCGACAACATTCTTCAGAGGGCGATGGAGGATTACGAGAATGAACGCGACGACCTCCGTTTTTGCCGGTGAGGATCGATTCTGCGATCAGAACTGACGGCGGGCTTTTCCGACCCGCCTATCGGGTGCCAACCCGCCTAAAAGATCACTGCGCTGGAGCATAGCGCTCGCCAAATGTGGCTTGCAGGCTTAAGAAGGGCCTTTCATCTACGGCCGAGACGACATGCTTGAAGATTTCTACCGCATCAAGCGTCTTCCCCCCTACGTGTTCAGCGAGGTTAACGCGCTGAAGGCCCGGGCACGCGCCTCCGGGCGAGATGTCATCGACCTCGGAATGGGCAACCCCGACGGTCCGACCCCTTCTCATATCGTCGCTAAACTCGTCGAAGCTGTGCAAAATCCGAAAACCCACGGATATTCCGTCTCACGTGGAATTCCGGGGCTACGGCGCGCCTGCGCTGGCTATTACGCGCGCCGATTTGGCGTCGAGCTCGATCCCGAGCGCGAGGTTATAGTCACGCTCGGATCGAAAGAGGGCCTTGCCAACCTGGCGCAGGCCATAACGGCGCCTGGCGACATCGTCCTTGTTCCCAACCCGTGCTATCCGATCCACGCCTTCGGCTTCATTATGGCTGGAGCTTCAATACGCCATGTCCCAGTGGGTCCTGAATTCGATTTTTTAGCCGAGCTGAAGAAGGCGGTACGGCATAGCATCCCGGCCCCGCTCGCACTAGTCGTCAATTTTCCTGCCAACCCGACAGCCCAAGGCGTCGACCTCGACTTTTATGGCGAAATCGTCGACTTCTGTCGGCGGCACGACATAATTGTGCTCTCGGACCTCGCTTATGCCGAAATCTATTTCGAACATATGCCGCCGCCCTCGATCCTCGAGGTGCCGGGGGCTCGGGAAATCGCGGTCGAGTTTTCCTCGCTCAGCAAGACGTACTCGATGGCCGGATGGCGTATCGGCTTCGCGGTCGGCAATGCGCGGCTGATCGCGGCACTGGCGCGCGTCAAATCCTATCTCGATTACGGAGCATTCACCCCGATCCAGGTGGCAGCCACAGCGGCATTGAACGGTCCGCAGGACTGTATCTCCGAAATACGCGAGCGTTATCGTGCGCGCCGTGATGTTCTGATCGATGGGTTGCGGCAAGCCGGTTGGGAAGCCCCGGTGCCCGCGGCCACAATGTTCGCTTGGGCGCCGATCCCGCCCGCGTTTCGGTCAATCGGCAGCCTCGCGTTTTCCAAGCTCCTGCTCGAACAGGCTAATGTCGCGGTATCGCCGGGCATCGGCTTTGGCGAATATGGCGAGGGCTTCGTGCGCATCGCCCTCGTCGAGAACCGGCAACGCCTGCGTCAAGCGACCCGCAACATCAAATCTTTCCTCTCTGGCCGCAACGACGTTGCCGAGATGCGCCGCGACGACCAGAATTTTTCGGCGGCAGCGTTGGGCTAACAGCTAATTCCCGAAACTTTAAAGGAAGCGCGGTACCCAAACTGAGGCCGACAGATTTGACTCCGCCCAGGCCGCTATCTATGTTTCAGCTCTTGCCAAGGGCTAGAGAAATGAAGATCGTCAATTCGCTCAAGACATTGAAACGTCGCGATAAGAGCTGCCGGATCGTGCGTCGCAAGGGGCGCGTCTACGTTATCAACAAGGCGAATCCGCGGTATAAGGCGCGCCAGGGCTGAGCAAGCCACGCACTCGGGGGCGGAGCTTCTCGGATGAGAATGCCGACGCCCGATGCGGCGATTATCGAGCATCGTGCCGATATCGTCGAGGCGCTCCAACGCATCGTGCCGGGTGAGGGCGTCATCGTGTCAGAGGCCGAGCGACGCGTCTATGAGAGCGATGGGCTGACCGCCTATCGGCAGCTCCCCTTGGTCGTAGTGCTGCCCTCGACCGTAGAACAAGTCGCGGCGGTGCTGCGACACTGCAAGGGCAGCGGCATCAAAGTGGTCCCGCGCGGCGCCGGGACGTCGTTGTCGGGCGGTGCGCTGCCGTTGGCAGACGGTGTCCTTTTGGGCATGGCCAAGTTCAATCGGATTGTCGAGATCGATTACGACAACCGTTGCGCCGTTGTTCAGCCTGGGGTCACGAATCTGGCGATAACCAAAGCCGTCGAGCAGGCCGGCTTCTACTACGCTCCAGATCCGTCGAGCCAGATCGCCTGTACGATCGGCGGCAATGTCGCGGAGAATTCCGGCGGGGTGCACTGCCTTAAATATGGGCTGACCACCAATAACATTCTCGGGATCGAAATGGTGCTAATGGACGGCGAGGTGATCCGGCTCGGCGGCAAGCATCTCGACGCCGAAAATTATGACCTCCTCGGCGTCATGACGGGCTCCGAGGGGTTGCTCGGGGTCGTCACCGAGGTGACCGTTCGCATCCTTCCCAAGCCGACCGCCGCGAGGGCGTTGCTGGTCGGTTTCCAGACTACCGAGGACGCAGCCAATTGCGTCGCCGCGGTGATCGCCGCCGGGATCATACCGGCCGGCATGGAAATGATGGATCGGCCGGCGATCCATGCCGCCGAAGCTTTCGTGAAAGTCGGCTATCCACTTGATGTCGAGGCGCTGATCATCGTCGAGCTGGACGGCCCATCCGCCGAGGTTGATTATCTGATCGGCAAGGTCGAGGCGATCGCACGCGACCATAACGCGACGACGGTCCGGCCGAGCCGTGACGAGCCTGAGCGTTTAGCATTCTGGTCCGGGCGGAAAGCTGCGTTTCCGGCGGTCGGCCGAATATCGCCCGATTATTACTGCATGGACGGCACGATTCCGCGTGCGTGCCTGGCTGAAGTCCTACGCCGGATGCAACAGCTATCAGACCAATACCGACTCGAAATCGCGAACGTGTTTCATGCAGGCGACGGTAATCTTCATCCGCTGATTCTTTATGATGCCAATCGGCCAGAGGAGGTCGAACGAGCTGAGGCTTTTGGAGCCGATATCCTCAGGCTTTGCGTGGAGGTTGGTGGAGTGCTAACTGGTGAGCACGGTGTCGGCGTCGAAAAACGCGACCTGATGGGAACAATGTTCGATGAAAGCGACCTTGCACATCAGCAGCGTCTCAAGTGCGCATTCGACCCTGATGGCCTGCTCAACCCGGGCAAGGTGTTTCCACAGCTGCATCGCTGCGCGGAACTCGGTCGTCTTCATGTTCACGCTGGCCGGATGCCGTTCCCGGACCTGCCACGTTTCTGATCCGCCAGGGGGCCATGAGCTGGTTTGCCCCCACCGACCTCGGCGAACTCCGAGATGCCATCGGCGAGGCGCTCGCAGTCGATGAGCCGCTTGAAGTAGTCGCCGGCGGGTCAAAGCGTGGGCTTGGGCGACCACTTCAGCTCCCACGCACACTGGATTTGTCTCACCTTGCGGGAATTCGCGACTATCAACCAAGTGAGCTGGTCCTGACCGCTGCTGCGGGAACCCGTATCGAGGAAATCGATGCTGTGCTTGCCGGGGCTGGGCAGATGCTAGCTTTCGAGCCTCCGGATTGGGGTGCACTGTTTGGGCAGCCGTCATCTGTAACCAGCCGGCGTACCCTGGCCGGCACGCTAGCCTCTAATCTTTCCGGGCCTCGCCGGATCAAGGCAGGTGCCGCACGCGATCATTTCCTCGGGTTTCGCGGGGTCAGCGGACGTGGGGAAGCCTTTAAGGCAGGTGGTAAAGTCGTAAAAAACGTCACCGGCTACGACCTTTGTAAGCTGTTAGCCGGTTCCTACGGGACACTTGCTGCTCTAGAGGAAGTGACGGTTAAGGTGCAGCCTAAGCCGGAGGCTGTATCGACCGTGCTGCTCTGTGGGCTAGACGCCGCAACCGCAGTCCGCCACCTTACTAGAGCGCTCGGCTCGCCGCATGAGATCTCGGGTGCTGTCTATATACCTGCTTCCTTGACAGCCGGTTCGGCATCGCTTTCTGGGCTAACCTCGTGCGCTGCGCTTCGCCTCGAAGGCCCATCGCCTTCAGTTACATTCCGACGCGAGCAGCTCCTGTTCGAATTGGGATCGGATTGCGAAGCGAGCTCGCTCGAGGATGAAGCGTCCATCGCGTTCTGGCGAGGAATTCGCGATATTCAACCGCTCGTCGAGTTCGGTGACCGGGCAATCTGGCGGGTTTCCGTCGCACCCGCTCGGGGCGCCGAACTGGGCGAGGCAGTCGGCGGCCACCTTGATGCTGATTGGTATCTTGATTGGGGCGGCGGCCTCGTCTGGGCGGCGATTGCTGACGCAGATGACGGCGGTGCTGCTGTGATCCGGGCCGCAATCCGTGGGGTGGACGGGCGCGGAACCGGGCATGCCACTTTGATCAAAGGTCCCCCAGAACTCCGCCGTTCGATCCCGGTGTTCGAGCCCCAGCCGCCAGCGTTGGCGGCACTAGCGCAGCGAACAAAGGAAGCCTTCGATCCGCGACGGATTCTCAATCCCGGGCGAATGGTCGAAGGGAGTTGAATCGGTGCGAACCGATTTCACACCAGAGCAACTTGCTGATCCCGACTTTGTGCAATCCGAAAAGGTGCTGCGGACCTGCACCCATTGTGGATTTTGCACCGCGACCTGCCCGACATACGTCCTGCTGGGCGATGAACTCGACAGTCCTCGTGGGCGCATTTATCTGATAAAGGACATGCTCGCCCGCGGTAAAGCCACCGCGCATACGGTGAAGCACATCGACCGGTGTCTGTCCTGCTTGGCCTGCATGACAACCTGTCCGTCGGGGGTGCACTACATGCACCTTATCGACCATGCTCGGCGGTGGATCGAACAATACTACCGCCGACCGTGGGAGGAGCGGGTCTTGCGGAGATTGCTGGGCACTGTCCTTTCACGGCCGCCCCTCTTTCGGCTGGCGTTGCGATGCGCAGCTGTCGCCAAGCCTCTGAGGCGGTTCCTTCCCGGACGGCTCGCGCCTCTCTTCGCACTTGCTCCGGCTTCAATACCATCCGCCTCTCCTGTGGACCGACCGCAAGTATTTTCCGCCCGAGGTAAGCGGCTGCTGCGAGTCGCGCTTTTGCCGGGGTGCGCGCAATCAGTCCTCTCTCCGTGGATAAACGAAGCGACGATCCGGCTCCTGACCCGCTACGGTTGTGAAGTTGTTGTGGCCAAGGGCGGCGGCTGTTGCGGGGCGCTCGTCCACCATCTCGGCCACGAGGCGGCAGCACTCAAGTTCACTCGCGCCAATATTGATGCCTGGGAACGCGAGCGCTTGGCGTCCGGGCTAGACGCTATAGTAGTCAACGCGTCGGGCTGCGGTACCATGGTTAAGGATTACGGCTTTATCCTTCGCGAAGATCTCGCCTATGCCGAGAAGGCGATGCGCATCTCCGCCTTGGCGCGCGATGTCACGCAAGTCATCGAAACTTTCGGACTCAGCGGCAATTCGGGCATCATAAATGCGAAGAACCGGCGTGTCGCCTATCATTCGGCCTGCTCTATGCAGCACGGACAGGGGCTCGACGCGGGACCGAAGGTGCTCCTAGCCGCGGCCGGCTTCGAGCCGTTAGACGTACCGGAAGGGCATCTCTGCTGCGGCTCGGCAGGCACCTACAACATCTTGCAGCCAGAGATCGCTGCGATGCTGCGCGAACGGAAGCTGGCCAACATTGCGGCCACGGAGCCCAATCTGGTCGCGACCGGCAACATCGGCTGCATCGCGCAGCTCGCCGCCGGTTGTCCGGTGCCGATCGTACACACGGTCGAGCTCCTCGATTGGGCCACCGGCGGCCCGATGCCAAAAGCATTGCGGACCTGTCATCGGAAGCGACGACTAAAGTAACCCGAAGACAGGAACGATAGCGACAGAGCGGCAAGGCCGATCAGGGTGGGCTGTATCCAGCCGGCACCGCCGATTAGCAAGCGTTCCCCTGCCGCACCGAGCTCGACATAAGCGACGGTTAGGGGCAATTGGCCAATCAGCGATCCGAATACGTAGGCGCCGAGCGACAATCCTGTCAGACCCAGCCCGTAATTGGAAAGGCTATGAGGTATGATTGGGATCAACCTCAATAACGCTACGGCGCGCCATCCGCCCCGCTCTACCCGTTCCAGCATTAGGGCGATGCGAGTTCCGCGCTGGAATCTCATCAATCCTGAACCAAGCCAGCGGGCGAACAGAAAGCCTGCCGCGGCGCCGGCGACACTGCCCAATGCGCCCCAAACAATTCCCCAGGCGGTGCCGAAAAGCAGCCCAGCGACAACGGCGAGTAAGGTGCGGGGGACAAATGCCAGGCTTGCTGCGATGTGGACGGTAATGAACGCAAGCGGAGCTGCAGGATGACAACCGATTGCTGTGGCGATCTCGACAGGGTCGAAAACCGCCTTCCAGCGCCAAGCCGCCACGGCGCCCAATGCGAGGAAGCCGAGGGCCAGTAGGCGGGTTGCGCGATGCAACTTGCCAAACGAACGAGCAGTCGGCGCGTCTCTGCTTGTCGATATCATCGCACCACTGAAACGGGGGGCGAGGTCGAACCAGTTTCCGATTCGGGCAACACCTCATCGAGGAGAAGCGGTCGAACCGCTCGGCGCTGTAGCCAAATCACCCCAAAAAGGTCGACAATCCCCACGCCCAACCGGTCGAAAACGCCGTATTTCGAGATACCCCCACGGCGAGCTCGGTGTTTGACCCTCACCGACCTCACAATCCCCCCTTCGCGCAAGACGAGCGCCGAGAGAAATCGGTGCATGTGGTCGAAATAAGGCAGGTCGAGAAACAGTGAGCGCGGAAAAAGCTTTAAACCACATCCGGCATCCGGTGTATCGTCGCCGAGCAACCGGCGCCGTACCCTGTTTGCAATTTGTGACGCCCAGCGCTTCGTCCAACTGTCGTGGCGCTCTTCGCGATAGCCAGTGATCAACAGCAACGGGCCCGACGCAGAGTTCAAGCCGATGCGCCACAATTTCGGGATGTCGGCTGGATCGTTCTGGCCGTCTCCGTCGAGCGTCGCGACCCATGGAGCGCGCGCCGCCTTCACTCCAGTCCGAATGGCGGCGCTCTGCCCACAGCTACGAATGTGCCTCAACAATCGTAAATGTGGCGCATCAGCCTGAAGCCGGGCGACTTCCGCGGCGGTCGCATCCTCGCTGCCATCATCGACATAAACGATCTCGTAATTGAGCACCCCGTCGAGGGCTGCGCGAATCTCGGCGAAAAGCGGCACGACGTTGGCCGCCTCGTCCTTTGCCGGGATGACGACTGAGAGGTCCATCAAGCTCTGCGGCGCATCCGGTCTATCTCAAAGAACGGCGGGCTCACTACGTCCCCCCTGGCCGGCAACGGCCGCATTCGTTCCTAAGACAATCTGCTGCCGGATTAAAGTTGAATCAGACAAGCACGGAGGACCATGGTCGCGACAATCCTCAAATCGGCCTTGGTCGGACTGGCACTTGGTGCTGCCCTTGCGTTCGCTGCCTCGTCCGCGATCTTGGAGCAGCTACCTGATTTAAGGGACTGCCCCTCGGCTATGCCCAAGACAGCAACTGTAGCGTCGCCTCTGACCGCATCAGCGCCCTAGGGGTTCGCGATCGACCCAAGCGATCCTGAGGACGTTGGTTGCGCCGGGCGTGCCAAATGGTACGCCGGCCGTGATGACGACCCGCTGCCCAGGCTCGGCTATTTTTTCGCGGTGGGCAATCCGCACCGCTTGGTGCACCATATCACCAAAGCTCTTCACGTCCCGGGTGTGTACGCAGTGCGCGCCCCACAAGACCGCAAGACGCCGGGCAGTTGCAAGTTTTGAGGTCAGCACCAGGATCGGTGCTTCGGGGCGCTCGCGAGCGGCACGCAAGGCGGTCGCTCCGGAGGTGGTATACGAAACTATTGCGGCGGCGCCTACCAAGCCCGCGACTTGACAGGCGGCAGCGCTGATCGCGTCTGGAGCCGTGTGCTCGTGTTCGATGCGCGTGCCCTCCAGGATCGAGTGATAGAGCGGATCTTTTTGCACCCGGCAAGCAATGCGGTCCATGATAGCGACTGCTTCAACCGGGTAGCGCCCAGCCGCCGTTTCTGCCGACAGCATCACTGCGTCCGCTCCCTCATAAACCGCAGTCGCCACGTCGGAGGCCTCTGCGCGGGTCGGCGCCGGCGAAGCGATCATAGATTCCAGCATTTGTGTGGCCACAATTACCGGTTTCCCCGCCAACCGACAGGCGTGGATGATCTGCTTTTGTACGCTCGGGACGTCCTCGGGTGGCATCTCGACACCCAAATCCCCCCGTGCGACCATCAAACCATCGGCGAGCTCTATGATCTCGGGCAGCCTCTGTATCGCCGAGGGCTTTTCAAGTTTGACCATGACGCCGGCACGGCCGGCCACCAACTTTCGCCCCTCGGCCACATCGTCGGGACGCTGAACGAAAGAGAACGCGATCCAATCGGCACCTTGCTCCAGTGCGAAGGCGAGATCGGTGCGATCCTTATCCGTCACCGCGGACAGCGGCAGCAGGGCGTTAGGTACATTCACCCCTTTGCGGTCGGAAAGTGTTCCTCCGACCAGGCACAGCGTGTCGGCGAACTCCGTCCCGCAACTCTCGACACGAAGTCGGACCTTCCCGTCATCAACAAGCAGCTCGGTCCCCGGGCTCAGTGCATCGAAGATTTCGGGATGCGGCAGCGGCGCGCGGCTCCGGTCTCCGGGTTGCTGGCTGAGGTCGACGCGAAAGGGTTCACCAGCCCCAAGCTCGACTCGCCCTTCCTCGAAGGTACCTAGGCGCAGTTTCGGCCCCTGCAAATCGGCAAGGATGCCTATCGGGCGTCCGGTCGCGCTCTCAACGTTCCTGATCGCCTGGAAGCGGGCTCGGTGTTCGGCATGCGTGCCGTGGCTGAAGTTCAGCCGGAATAGGTCGACGCCCGCTTCGAATAGGTCCCGGATTCTCTGAGGCGTCGAGCTTGAAGGCCCAAGTGTCGCGACGATCTTCGCGCTGCGGAGCCGCCTTGTACTCATCTCCCAATCACAACCACTTCAGTCGGGGCGGAAAACGCATCCCCGATCTTTGCCGGTTATCTAAGGGGGGCCTTTCCTCTCGAAGAGTGCGGCTTTTCGGCGCGATCCATCTGTAGAAAGACCCGAAAACATTAGATCCGCCGCCGGTCATTTGCCAATACCGGACGCCCCGAGATCGCGCTTGGGTCATCTTGGCTCACCCTGCTGTTCCGTCTTGCCAAGCAGACGGCAGCCTATTCATATCCCACCCGCGACAGCCCGTCCCAGAACTCCGCACCCCGTGCGCGAACGGGCGGACGCGCGAGCTTATCGGAAAGGAGATGCGTTTTGCCGTTCTTCAGCGCCCGGGGCGCCATCCTCGCGGTATTGCTGACGATGTTGCTTGGCGGACCGTCAGCGAGCCGGGCCGAGGCGCCGGAAACGCCTTTCGCGGAAGTTTTTGCGCAACTCGCGGCGCGGCTGGTTGGTGTGGTTGTGAACATTTCAACGACGCAGGCAGCCCCAACACCAGCGACAAAGGGGACGCCCGAAGCTCAACTGCTGCCGCCGGGATCACCGCTCGACGAGTTCTTTCGCGATTTCTTTGGGGATAAGGGAGCGCCGGGAACGCCCTCGCCACGTGCAGCGTCGCTTGGCTCGGGTTTTGTTATCGATCCATCGGGACTTATCGTCACCAACAACCACGTGATCGCTAGTGCAGAACAGATTGCCGTCACGCTATCCGACGACACAACGTTGCAGGCGGAGGTGATCGGGCGAGACGCGGTAACCGATTTGGCGCTTCTCAAAGTCGAGCCGAAAGCGCCGCTGCCGGCCGCGATATGGGGCGATTCGAACAAGACAAAGGTCGGTGACTGGGTGCTTGCGATTGGCAATCCCTTCGGTCTTGGTGGCTCGGTGACTTCCGGGATCATCTCGGCGACTGCTCGCGACATTCATTCCAGCCCTTATGACGATTTCCTGCAGACGGACGCGTCCATTAACCGCGGCAACTCCGGTGGGCCAATGTTCAACCTTGCCGGGGAGGTAATCGGAATCAACACGGCTATCTTTTCACCCTCTGGCGGCTCGATTGGCATCGGCTTTGCGATCCCTTCGGCTTTGGCTCGACCGATCATCGACCAGCTCAAAACTATCGGCAAAGTAGAGCGCGGCTGGATTGGAGCGCGAATTCAGCCCGTTACAGAAGAAATCGCCGAGGCCGTCGGTCTCGACAAACCCCGCGGTGCGATGATTGCGGCGATCGACCCCTCCAGCCCGGCGGCGCAGGCGAAGCTGCAGCCCGGGGATGTCATCCTGAGTTACGACGGCAAACCCATCGAACGGAGCCGACAGCTCCCTCGGTTGGTGGCGGACACGCCACCCGACAAGGCTGTCAAGCTGACAATGTGGCGGGACGGCAAGGAACAAGAGCTCGACCTCAAAGTCGCAGCACTGAGCCCGAACCGCCCGGCTCCCCCCCAGCCAGAACCGGAAAAGCCCAAACCCCCCCCGAGCATCGACGCGCTTGGCCTCAAGCTGAGCAAGCTGTCTCCCGAGCTGCGCAAGCAATTTTCGCTTCCCGATACGGCAAAGGGTGTCGTCATTACAGAGGTTCCGCAGAGCGGCCCGGCGGCTGCACAGGCACTCCGTCCCGGAGACCTGCTAATCGCGGTGGGTCACGACCCGGTGGCTACGACCGACGAACTGCAACAGAAACTCGCAGCCCTTAAAAAAGTCGGTCACAAGAATGTTCTCATCCGCGTCGAGCGAGAGGGAAATTCACGCTTTGTAGCGCTCCCGCTGGAGACGGGTTGAGAGGGACGGCACTCCTCTTCATTCCGCCGCGAGGGCGTTGGCGGTTAGACCAGACCGCAAGTGATCAAGAAGGGCCGCCTCTTTTGCTTTGGCCCGCGCCAAATTGGCCTGTTTCACATGGCCGAAGCCGCGGATTTCGAGGGGTAACGAAGCGAGCTCGACCGCGATCGCATGGTTGGCGGGGGCCAAACGGCTGACGATCTCGTCGAGAACCGCCTCATATTCGACGATCAAAAGACGTTCGGTTCGCCGTTCTTCGGTTCGGCCAAAAATGTCGAACGCTGTGCCGCGCAAGCGCCGGAGCTTAGCGAGGAAACGGAAGACGGGGATCATCCACGGCCCGTAGATGCGCTTGCGCAGATGCCCCGTTTCGGGATCGCGGTCGGCAAGTAATGGCGGGGCTAGATGGAAATGCAGTTGGTACGGACCTTCAAAGCGACCAGCGACCCGCTCCAGGAAGTCGGTTTTCGTGTATAGGCGAGCGACCTCGTATTCGTCCTTGTATGCCATCAGCTTGAACAAGCCACGTGCTACCGCTTCGGTCAGAACCGTCTCACCCCTGAGATTTGCGGTTTCCGCGTTGCGGATGCGCCCGACAATGGCGGTATAGCGGGACGAATAGGCGGCGTCCTGGTACTCCGTTAGGAACGCTGCCCGCCGATCGATGGTCTGATCGAGGGTCTCGGCATGATGATGAGCTGCCGACGCCGCCGAGGGTGGGGTCGCGCGCAGCTCGACAAGCACTGGATCAATCGCAGCACGCCTTCCCCAGCGAAAAGCGTGATGGTTAAACTCGACAGCGACGCCATTCAGCGTGATGGCCCGCTCGATCGCCTCGGCTGAGAGCGGTACCACCCCGCGCTGATAGGCAAAGCCCAGCATAAAAAGGTTGCTTGATATCGAATCTCCTAAGAGGCCGGTTGCGAGGCGCATAGCGTCCAAAAACTCGGAATTTTCTGATCCTGTCGCATTGGCGATGCTCCGCTCCAGCTCGCTGCCCGGAAAGACGAGATCGGGATTGCGGGTGAACTCGCCGGTAATCGTTTCGTGGCTGTTGACGATCGCACGGCTGTAGCCGGGCTGAAGCTTTGACAGCGCGTCGGCGCTCGCCGCCACGACGAGATCGCATCCCAATAGCAGCCGAGCGCCGCCGGCGGCGATCCTTACCGCGTGGATCTCGTCTGGCCGCTTGGCGATCCGGACGTGGCTATAGACGGCGCCGCCCTTTTGAGCGAGACCGGTCATGTCGAGGACCGTGCAACCCTTTCCTTCGAGATGTGCCGCCATTCCGAGCAGCGCCCCGATCGTAACGACACCGGTTCCGCCGACGCCGGTGATGAGTATGCTGTAGGGCTCGTCGAGCTCCGGGCGCGCCGGCTCGGGCAGAGGCGTCAACTCATCTTCCCGGAGATCGCCTGACCCTCGTAGCTTCAACGCGCCCCCCTCTACGGTGACGAAACTTGGACAGAAGCCCTTGAGGCAGGAATAATCCTTGTTACAGCTCGATTGGTCGATCGCGCGCTTGCGGCCGAATTCGGTCTCGACCGGCACCACCGATAGGCAGTTCGATGCGGTCGAGCAATCGCCGCAACCCTCGCACACCAATTCGTTGATAAAGACCCGCTTCGCCGGATCGGGGAAGCGGCCACGCTTGCGGCGGCGGCGTTTCTCGGCGGCGCAGGTCTGATCGTAAACAATCGCCGTTACGCCGCCGATGTCGCGCATTTCCCGCTGAACCGCGTCGAGATCGTCGCGATGGCGCACCGTCGTGCCCGATGCGAAATCCACCCCCAGCGCGTATTTGTCCGGCTCATCGGTGATGACGACAATCCGGTGCACCCCCTCGGCGGCAAGTTGGCGAGTGAGCACCGGCACCGTCAAGCCGCCGTCAATCGGCTGGCCGCCGGTCATCGCAACCGCGTCGTTGAACAGCAGCTTGTAAGTGATATTGACTTTGGCAGCGACCGCCGCGCGTATCGCCAGCACTCCCGAATGCGTGTAAGTGCCGTCGCCGAGATTGGCGAAGACGTGCGCGGTGTCCGCAAACGGCGCCTGACCAATCCACGGTACGCCCTCTCCGCCCATCTGCGTGAAAGTCGCGGTGGACCGGTCCATGAACTGCGACAGATAGTGGCAGCCGATCCCGGCGAGCGCGCGACTGCCCTCCGGAACTTTCGTGGACGTGTTGTGCGGGCAGCCCGAGCAGAAATAGGGAGTGCGGCTAACCGGCACCACGTTGCCGCTGAGCTGACGTTCCTTCGCTTCCAGAAAAGCCAGACGTTCGGTGATGCGGGGCGAGGTGTGAAATCGGGCAATGCGCTGGGCGACGACCCGGGCGATTTCCGCCGGCGTCAATTCGCCATTCGACGGCAATATCCAATTTCGGTTTTCGTCGAACTTGCCGATGACGCGCGGGCGGACGTCCTCGCGCCAGTTGTAGAGCTGCTCCTTGAACTGGTTCTCGATGACAGCGCGCTTTTCCTCTACGACGAGGATCTCTTCGAGCCCTTCGGCAAAATGACGAATGCCCTCGCGCTCCAACGGCCACGACATCGCAACCTTGTAGAGGCGGAAGCCGATCTCGGCGGCATGGGCATCGTCAATCCCGAGATCGTCCAGGGCTTGGCGAACGTCGAGGTATGATTTGCCGGTGGTGACAATTCCGAACCGTGGGCGCGGACTGTCGATGATGATGCGATCCAGCCGGTTCGCACGCGCGAAAGCCAATGCGGCGTAGAGCTTGTATTTGTGGAGCCGGAACTCCTGGTCGAGAGGCTGGTCGGGCCAGCGAATATTCAGCCCGCCGGGCGGGATCTCGAAATCCTCGGGAAGCACGATGTCGGCGCGTTCGGGCGCGATTTCGACGGATGCTGAACTGTCGACGGTCTCCGCGATCGTTTTGAACGCGATCCAACACCCGGAATAGCGCGACATCGCCCAGCCGTATATGCCGAGGTCGAGGATTTCCTGCACACCGGAGGGGTTTAGTACCGGGATGCAAGCATCCATAAAGGCATATTCCGACTGATGCGGCAGCGTCGACGACTTGCAGGTGTGGTCGTCGCCAGCGAGGAGAAGCACCCCGCCATGCGGCGCCGAGCCAGCGGCATTCCCGTGCTTCAGGACGTCGCCGCTGCGATCGACGCCTGGTCCCTTGCCGTACCAAAGCGCGAAGACGCCGTCATATTTGGCTCCCGGGAACAGTCCGATCTGCTGGCTGCCCCAGACCGCCGTCGCGCCGAGCTCCTCGTTTATCGCCGGCTGAAAGCGTATGTGGTTGCGCTCGAGAAATCGCCTTGCGGCCCATAGGCCCTGATCGAACCCGCCGAGAGGCGAACCGCGATATCCCGAGATGAAGCAGGCAGTGTTGAGACCCGCCGCAGTGTCCCGTTGCCGCTGCATCATGGGCAAACGGACCAGCGCCTGCGTGCCGGTCAGATAAACACGTCCCCTCTCCAGCGTGTACTTGTCGTCGAGGGTGACCGCCGCCAGCGCCATCACGACCTCCCGCTGCGCCTTGTTAGCCTGACGGAAACGTAGTGGGCCGCCATCGGCAGCTCAATGAGGGCGGCAAACGGTTTATGTAAAAGAAACAAACCGCTTCGCTTGCCGAAACTCGAGCGAGAAAATGACTGCTGAGCCCCGATCTGCGAAATAAGCACTCGGTGGATCAGGCGGGGGAGCTTTTGTCCCCCCGCTCCCACTAGCCTCCGAATTCATGCTCATTGCCGCGGTGCCCCTCGGAGAATAAATATTAGGCTACGTCTTCCGTTTCCGGTGTTGGCCCTTCATGTCCGCTTCCGCCGCGCTTCATCGAACTGCTCCCGATGCATCATTGATTGCCGCATTGCGCGAGCGGCTCGGTAATCGGCTCTCCACATCGGCGGCGGTCTGCGCGCATCACGGCAAAGACGAATCTTACCATACCCCGCATGCCCCCGATGCGGTCGCATTTGCCCACCGCACCGAAGAGGTCTCCGCCATCGTCGAGCTGTGCAGTAAATACAGGGTACCGGTGATCGCATTCGGTGCTGGGACCTCCCTCGAGGGGCACGTTGCGGCACTTGCTGGCGGCATATGTATCGACATGTCACAGATGAACCGCATCTTGCGCGTCAACTCGGAGGACCTTGACGCTACGGTAGAAGCGGGTGTCACGCGCAAGCAGCTGAACGAGCATCTCCGAGATACCGGGCTTTTCTTTCCGATCGATCCCGGTGCCGACGCGTCGCTCGGCGGCATGGCGGCGACGCGTGCGTCGGGAACCAATGCGGTGCGGTATGGCACGATGCGCGAGAATGTGCTCGCGATGACGGTGGTACTAGCCGACGGCCGGATTGTTCGCACCGCGCGACGGGCCCGCAAATCGGCAGCCGGATATGATTTGACGCGCCTGTTCGTCGGATCCGAGGGTACGCTCGGCATCATCACCGAGCTGACAGTGCGGCTCTACGGAATTCCCGAAGCAATATCGGCCGCGGTTTGCGCTTTTCCAAACATAGAAAATGCCGTCGATACCGTGATTTTCACTATTCAGAGCGGAGTATCCGTTGCACGGATCGAATTGCTCGATGAAATTCAAATGGCCGCGATAAACAAATATTCGAGTCTCGATCATAAAGTGGCTCCAACACTGTTCTTCGAATTTCACGGCTCGGCTAGCGCGGTGTCCGAACAAGCCGAAACAGTAAAGGCGATTGCTAGCGAGCAGGGGGGCGACGATTTCCGCTGGGCGGCTACGCCCGAGCAGCGCTCCAAGTTGTGGCAGGCGCGGCATGACGCCTATTATGCTGCATTGGCTCTACGCCCCGGGTCAAAAGGCCTCGCGACCGATGTCTGCGTCCCGATCTCGCGGCTCGCCGAGTGCATAACCGAGACCAAACAGGACCTTATGCAATCCGACATACCTTATGCTTTGGTAGGACATGTCGGTGATGGAAATTTTCATCTCGTCTTCATGCTCGACCCGAATCGGCCAGAAGAATTGATCGAAGCCAACCGGCTCAACGAGCGCATGATAAACCGCGCACTCGCGATGGAGGGAACGTGCACCGGCGAGCATGGGGTCGGTTATGGCAAAATGGACTTCCTCGTCGCCGAGCACGGCGAGGCGGTCAGTGTCATGCGCACAATAAAGAAAGCGCTTGATCCCGACGGGATTCTGAACCCCGGCAAGATCCTTCGGATGTGATCTCGTCGGGAGTTCAAACGCGTCGCATTCGCCGCAACCGGCGCCTCGAACAAGGAAACCTTCTTAACGGTTGACTGTGCGGGCGGAAATGTGAAAGATTCAAGAACTGGGCTTGGGTTGCGGTACTCCTTTGGGGCTTAGGCTGGTTGCCCAAGCCTGACCGCCGCCCTAGCGATTATTCCTAGCCGTGTTGACTAACGGTGCCAATCAGACATCGTGACGGGAGAGTCACGATTGGTAGCCGACAACACACAAACAAAAGCTGTAGCCAAAGGTCTACGACATGGAGAGATCAAGTAAAAGAGGGAAAATTCCCCAACAAGATTGGCCTTCGATTATTCATAGATATGAAGCCGGCGAGACACTCTTAAGTATAGCGCGAACCTATGACTGCTCACCTCCGGCAATTAGTTACATCTTAAGTCGAAGCCGGACGCGCGAAATAGCCGCCGAGAACAATGAGCCTAACGGAACCGAAGCTCCGGAATCGGCACTAGTTAAGGCACCCGCGACCGTTCTATCGGGCGCAAAAGCAAAGCAGCCAGGACCGGAGATTGAGAAAGCGGCTGCCCCCGCCCCGGCAGTGCAAGCCGATAAACCGACCGACGCCTCGGTTCCCGAACCGGTGTCGGTTCGGCCGGGGCCTTCGCTCAATGAGGCCGCGGGGGCGCCCGCACCCGATCCGGACCCAGAAAGCACAATGAGCGGGACCCGGGATGACCCGGTCAGCCGACACGCGGAAGCCTTCGATGCGGTCGAACACAGAAACTCGGTCGGTGTCGAGTTGCAACTCGGGGAGCCACGCCGTACCCTTCACCTCTCGTTGTCGCACAATAGCGATACACGCCCGGAAACTTCACACCGCGACCGGCGCGACGCCAATATGGCCGGCGGCTCAGCGGCTCAGCAGGCGGGAGGTCAACAGGCACGCATCCAGCACCTCGCAGGACAAAACTCCGCTCCCTATGCATCCAATAATGGGGGAGCCGCCCGTTCAGTAATGGGGCCAGAGAAAACGACGGAGGGTAGCGCTTTCATTGATCGGGCATTACGCGAACGGGTGAATGGCGACATCTCGGCGTTTCTCGCCGCCTTCGACGCTGCTTTAGCGGACGACACTATCGAAAGCCGCTCAGGACTCAGAGAGGCGACGGACCGCTTGCTACGCGCCGGTGCCCGTACGCGCATCGAATTGGAGCGCCTCGAGGCGCGCGTACCGTTGCCGCCACGGGGACCAAGCGAGTATCAGACACCAAATTGGCGCCCGCGTTGACTGGGCACTGCCTGCCCGTGTATTTTTCGCGCAAACCTCCTCTGACGCCGAGGCCGCGCCAGAGGAGGTGTTGAAAGGGTGAGCGCTTATCGGTTCAGCCTTGATTTGCGCCGAGATCTACGCCGACATATTGCGTTACGCCGCGGCGATTGAGCAATAGGAGGGCGCTCTTTTTGGCCGAGGTGGCGGCCTCCTTCAATCGACCTGCGGCTTCCTGCGGGGTTTTGACCGGCTGCTGATCGATTGCCATTACGACGTCTCCTTGGGTCAATCCGACCTCGTCGGCAGCACTGCCAGGATCGACCCGGGTAATCACGACGCCCTGCACCTCCTTGCCGGTGTGCAGCTCACGCCGCATTTGGCTGGTCAGGGGTGCGAAATGCATGCCCATCGCGTCCGCGCGAGCCGACGCATCCTCTTCTTGTGAACCCGCTGCCGAGGCTACCTGCTCGTTGTTGGGAAGCTCACCCAATGTCGTCTCCAGCTCGACGCTCTGGCCATTGCGCCAGACTTTCATCTTCGCAGCGGAATCCGGTGCGGCCTCGGCCACCAGTCGCGGGAGATCGTGCAACCGGCTCACTTCCTTGCCGTTGAACGACAGGACGACGTCGCCTTGTTTAAGGCCGGCCTGGGCTCCGGGGCTGTTCGGCGTCACGACCGCAACGAGCGCTCCGTGCTCGCCCCGCAGTCCGAGGCTCGCGGCTATCGCTGGCGTGACTTCCTGAATTTGCACGCCGAGCCAGCCGCGGCTCATCTTGCCATGCTCCTTCAGCTGTGCCACGACGGTCTTTGCGACAGTGGAGGGCACTGCAAACCCGATCCCGACGCTGCCGCCATTGGGCGAATAGATCGCGGTATTGATCCCGATCACCTGGCCGTCCAGATTGAACGTCGGACCGCCTGAGTTGCCGCGGTTTATCGGCGCATCGATTTGCAGGAAATCGTCGAACGGGCCGGAGTGGATATCCCGTCCGCGCGCGGAAATGATCCCGGTGGTTACGGTGCCGCCGAGCCCGAAGGGATTCCCAACCGCCATGACCCAGTCGCCGACCTGAGCCGCGCTGCTGTCGCCGAAGCTCACATAGGGCAGCGGTTTGTCAGCTTTGATTTTCAGCAGCGCAATATCGGTCTTAGGGTCGCGGCCGATGATTTTCGCCGGATACTTGGTGTCGTCTTGCAAGGTGACCTCGACCTTGCCGGCGCTGCCGACCACGTGGCTGTTGGTCACTACATAGCCGGAAGGGTCAATGACAAACCCGGAGCCCAGCGCAATCCTATGGGATTGACCTTCCGGCATTTGTGGAAAGAGGTGACGCTGGCCGTTGGGGTTCTCCTGATCAAAGAAGCGACGCAAGAATTCATCGAACGGCGAATTTGGAAATCCGGGCGATGTCCCCTGATCAGGCTCCTCGGCCATTGAATCGGCCGCAGCGTTTTGCGTAACAGAAATGTTCACCACCGCCGGGGACACCTTTTTGACCAGCGGCGCGAAGCTCTGATGTTGCATCAGCGCAATAGGCGAGGTCATAGTCTCCGGCGCGGCGTTTGCCGCCGCGGCCGGATTGTTGCTGGTCGGGTTCTCGGCCCACACTAAGGGCGAGAGGGCCAACGTCGCGCCCAGGCCGAAACCGAGCGCCGCGGCGCGGCTTTTGCCTCGCCAAGGCCGGCGCTTGTCGTCAATTCTGATTTCCACAGATGGTCCTCCTGTCGAGCGGAACGCCCGGCTGGCCGTGAACGCGTGACCAGCGAGAGCGGATCGCGGAACAATTGGGTCCGCGAGGTGACAGCCGGCTTTCCGGCGGATTAATTCGGTGTAACCTCCGGCGTCCAACCAAGCGTCTGAAGCTCAGCTGCAGGAGGAACGATGGCCCGGTATCGCGAAATCACGCTGGCGGAAATGACCCCCACCCAACGGCGTGTGCACGATTTGATAGTGGCCGGGCGGCGCGGCCGGTTCGGCGGTCCGTTCCGATTGCTTATTCGCGCTCCGGAGATCTGCGAACACGCGGCAAAGCTCGGCGAGCATTTGCGCTGGGGAACCTCACTGCCGGACCGCCTTTCCGAGCTTGCGATCATTACCACCGCCCAGTTCTGGCGCGCGCAATACGAGTGGTATGCACATGCCCCGCTCGCCGAGAAGGCCGGTGTGCCCGCCGCTGCGGTCGAGGCCATCCGTCTCGGCGAGACACCGAGTTTTACACAGAGGGACGAAGCGCTGGTCTATCGCGTCTGCACCGAACTGTTCAAAACGCGGCGCCTTTCCGACGGGACCTTCAACGACTCGGTCACGACGCTGGGGGAAACCGGCCTGACAGAGGTAATTGCGATTATCGGCTACTACACGCTGATCGGGAACACTCTGAACGCTTTCCAGGTCGCGGTGCCCGAGGGAATAACCCCACCCTTCCCAGAATAACCGTTCTGACTCGCGCTTAACCCGCGGCCCGCACCCTTCCCTCCCCCGCGAGCGGGGGAGGGTCAGGGAGGGGGCTCTGTGGCAAACCGCGTTCCAGCAATGTGGCGAGACGGCGGGCGAAAGCGGGGGGATCCGGGAGCTGCTCGCCCTCGACGATCCGCGCCTGGTCCAGCAGCAGCCAGGCAAACTCCGACAGCTGGTCGGACGCGCCCGGTTCGCCGACGCTCGCGGCCAGACGCTCGATCAACCTGTGTCGCGGATTGATTTCGAGAATGCGTCGCGAGGTGGTGTCGAGCTGACGGTGCTGCTTCAAGAGCCGCTCGAGGTGCATGTCCATATCGCCCTCGTCGGCGACAAGGCAGACGGCGCTGTCAGTCAGTCGCTCGGAACTGCGCACATCCTTGATCGACTCGCCAAGTGCCAATTTGAAGATCGCGATCAGACTCGCGAGTTTCGCGGGGGGTTCGGGACCCTTCTCCTCGGGTGTCTCCGATAGTGGAATCTTGTCGAGATCCACACCGCCGCGGGTCGCCGATTTGAACGGTTTTTCTTTGTAACGACCGGTCGCCGCCACCCAGAATTCGTCGATCGGGTCGGTCATCAGGAGCACTTCGAGGCCGCGCGCCTGGAAACCTTCGAGTTGCGGGCTTTTTTTGATCACGTCGAGATTGTCGCCGTGCATCGTGTAGATGGCGTCCTGTCCCGGCTTCATCTGAGCGATGTAATCGTCGAGCGACACGAGCGGGTCGCGGGCGGTGGAGCGAAATCTGGCAAGGCCCAGCAGCTCGTCGCGATGGTCGCGGTCCTCGTAGAGACCTTCCTTGAGCACGGCCCCGAAGTTATCCCAAAATTTGGCGTACTCGTCTGGCGCTTCGTCGGTTTTCTTCGCCAGCTCACTCAGTATTCGCCTTGTCAATTGCTGGCGAATTCTCGTCACCATAGGGTTCGATTGCAGCATCTCGCGACTGATGTTGAGCGGCAGATCCTCGCTATCGACGATGCCGCGCAGAAACCGCAGATACGCCGGCAACAGATCTGTCGCCTCATCGGTGATGAACACTCTTCGGACGTAAAGCTTGACCCGGCTCTTACGCTCCGGATCGAACAAATCGAACGGCTTTGTCGATGGCACGAACAAGAGGTTCGTGTATTCGAGAACGCCCTCGGCCTTATTGTGCAAAGTGAGCCACGGGTCGTCGAAGCTGTGGCCGACGTGATGATAGAATTCCTTGTATTGATCAGCAGTGATTTCGGCCCGCGGTCGCGTCCATAACGCCGATGCGGTGTTAATCGTTTCTTGTTTCCCGTCCTCGTTGAGGATGATTGGCAATCCGATATGGTCCGAATAGGTCTTGACGACCCTCCGGAGCGTTGCCGGGCTCAGATAATCGTCCTCGCCCTCGCGCAAATGCACAATGATCTTCGCCCCGCGTGCAGCTTCCGATAGAGGCTCGATTGTGAACTCGCCCTTGCCGTCGGATACCCAGCGCCAGCCCTGGCTCTCGCCGGCCTTGCGGCTCAGCACTTCAACCTTCTCGGCGACCATGAAAGCCGAATAGAAGCCGACCCCGAACTGTCCGATCAGGCTCATATCCTTGCCTGCATCGCCCGATAGCTGGCTCATAAACGCGGCGGTGCCCGATCGCGCGATCGTGCCGAGGTTGTCGATCAGCTCCTCTCGGTTCATGCCGATGCCGTTGTCGCTGACCGTCAGGGTGTGGGCGGCTTTCTCCGGGGTGAGCGTGATCCGGTATTCGGCATCGCCTTCGGCCAAAGCCGGCTCGGTCAGTGCGGCGTAACGCAGCCGGTCGCAAGCATCCGAAGCATTCGAGATCAGCTCGCGCAAGAAGATCTCCTTCTCGCTGTAGAGCGAATGCGCGACTATATCGAGGAGGCGGCTTACTTCCGCCTGGAAGCTTTTTGTTTCTTGGGTCATCGCTGCCGTCGAAGGTTGGCGGGAACGCGCCGAGGATATGTGGCGAAATTCCTTAGCGTGCAAGACCGGCGGCAGGGGATCGGTGGGGCGTTGCTATCGTACTCCGCGTCGCCACCGCTCAACCGTGTGCATCCGGAAGGCGAAGATCGTGTTGCATTCGGAGAGCAGACCGGGGGCCAAGTCGGACGGCCGCTGCGTGACCACGCACAACGACACCCCGTACTTCCTGCCCTCCTTTGCGATCCGAAACAGCGCGCGCTTCGCCGCCTCGAAACCCCGCTCCTCGTCGCGGGAGGCATACCGATGGGCTTCTTCGCAAACGATCGTCAGCCCTCCTCGCGCGCAGATGCGGCGCTCGTCGCTTATTTCGGTCGGTTTGCTCTTGCCCCGGCGGCAGTTTCACCCGATACCTATAGCGCATGGCCATGTTCCGCCCTGCTCCGCGGCTCGTCGCGGTCCTCGGGCCGACCAACACCGGCAAAACGCATCTCGCCATCGAGCGGATGCTCGGCCACCGCACTGGCATGATCGGGTTCCCGCTGCGGCTGCTTGCCCGCGAGAATTACGATCGGATCGTCAAATTGCGGGGCGCACGTTCGGTCGCGCTGATCACCGGCGAAGAGAAGATCCTGCCGCCTAACCCCGCCTATCTTGTCTGTACGGTCGAATCGATGCCGCTCGATCGCCAGGTGGATTTTCTTGCGGTCGATGAAATCCAGCTGTGCGCCGATCCCGAGCGCGGCCACGTATTCACCGCTCGGCTCTTGCACGCGCGCGGCCTGCAGGAAACGATGTTCCTTGGCGCAGATACGATCAAGCCGCTGATGCGGCGGCTGGTTCACGGCGTCGACTACGTCGGCCGGCCGCGCTTCTCGACTTTGTCATATACCGGCTACAAAAAAGTGACGCGGCTGCCGCCGCGCAGTGCGGTCGTTGCCTTCGCCATCGCGGACGTGTTCTCGCTCGCCGAGCTGATCCGCCGCCAGCGAGGCGGCACGGCGATAGTTCTCGGCGCGCTGAGCCCGCGGGCGCGCAACGCCCAGGTCGGAATGTTCCAGGCCGGCGAGGTGGATTATCTCGTCGCCACCGATGCGATCGGCATGGGCCTCAACATGGACCTCGACCACGTGGCCTTCGCTCGGACCGGCAAATTCGACGGCCGCGGCCCGCGGCGCCTGACCGCGGCCGAGATCGCTCAGATCGCCGGCCGCGCCGGGCGGCATATGAGCCACGGCACCTTCGGCACGACCGCCGAGCAAGGTCCGCTCGACCCGGAAATCGTCGAGGCAATCGAAACCCACCGCTTCGAGCCGCTGACGCGCCTCAACTGGCGCAACAGCCGGCTGAAATTCGACTCGATTGCCGCATTGTTGAAGAGCCTCGACGAGCCGCCATCGGCGCCCGGTCTCGTCCAGGCCCGCGAGGCGGACGACCACCGGGCTCTCCAGACCCTCGCCCGCAACCCGGAAATCGGCGAACTGGCCACTCACCCGGGTGCGGTTCGACTGCTGTGGGAGGTGTGCCAGATCCCCGATTTTCGCAAGGTGATGAGCGAGAGCCATACCCGGCTGCTCGCGCATTGCTTCCTGCACCTTGCCGGACCGGAGGAGCGGCTTCCCACCGCATGGGTCGCGGGGCAGATGGCGAGCCTCGACCGTGTCGATGGCGACATAGATACTCTGATGGCGCGCATCGCGCACATCCGTACCTGGACCTACATCACTCATCGGGGCGACTGGGTCGAGAATTCGGGGGAGTGGCAAGAGCGCGCCCGCAGCATCGAGGACCGGCTATCGGACGCGCTGCACGAAAGCATCACGCAACGCTTTGTCGATCGACGGTCGGCCTTTCTCGTACGTCAGCTGGCCTCCGAGGGCGAGCTGATCGCCGGCGTATCCGCCGCGGGCGAGGTTCTCGTCGAAGGGGCTTATATCGGCCGCGTCGAGGGTTTGCGCTTTGTCCCTGATTCGGTCGATGGCATCGAAGTTCGGATGCTGGTCGCCGCTGCCGGACGCGCCCTGCGCACCGAGATCGCCGCCCGCGCCCGGATCCTCGCGACCGATCCCGACGATGCCTTCACGATTGGCGCCGAAGGAGAACTGCGTTGGCGCGGCGGAGTGGTCGGCCGGCTCGTGGCCGGCGAGAAGATGCTGACGCCCAGGGCGGATCCGATCTCAAGCGATTTCATCGGGGGGGAGGCGCGCGAGCGGGTGCGCCGACGTCTGCAGGAATTCCTCCGTAACGAGATCGAGCGCCGGCTGGCGGCGCTTTTCGCCGCGCAAGCATTACCGCTGGGCGGCGTCGGGCGGGGGCTCGTGTACCAGCTCCTCGACGCGGCGGGATGTCTGCCCGCGAGCAAAATTGCGGGCCAAATTGCCGCCCTGGCACCGGCCGACAGAAAGGCGCTGAGCCGGCGGGGCCTCCGTTTCGGCACCGAAAGCGTCTACTTCGAACCGCTGTTGCGCGCCGAGGTTATGCGCTTTCAGGCGCTCCTCTGGGCGATATGGCAGAACCGGCCGGTGCCGCAACTGCCGCCGGCCCGCCGCCTCGCGAAGGCGGTCCCCGTCGATCCGGAACTGCCACCCACGCTTTGTGCGGCGATCGGGCTCCGTGTTCTAGCGGGGCTCGCTTTCCGCCCCGACCGGCTTGAGCGGATAGCCGCGGCGGCGAGGCGCCTGTCGCGCCAAAGCCCCTTCCCCGCTGTGGCGGAGCTTGCGGTCATCGCCGGTCTCGAACCCCTAGCCTTGCGCGGGGTATTGGCGAGCCTCGGCTACCGTACCGTAATCGATAGTGGCGGGGAGACATTTGTCGCGCGACCACGGCGCCGACGTGAAACAGTCAAGGACCGGCCTCGCAGTCTGCAGAGCGGCGAAGGTCATCCCTTTGCCAAGCTCCGGGAGCTGAAGCTCGCGTGAAGGGGGGCGGCGCCTCGGCCGGGGTGGCAACGCGGCGGCTCGATCAGTGGCTGTGGTTCGCCCGCTTCTTCAAAAGCCGCTCACTCGCCGCCCGATGCTGCATCGCCGGCTCCGTCACCGTCAATGGCGTGGCTGTGCGAAAGTCCAACCATATGCTGCGCATCGGCGACATTCTTATTGTGCCGCAGGGCGCCTTTCGCCGGACCGTTCGCCTGCTAGGGCTCGGCGCGCGGCGCGGCCCAGCCGTTGAGGCCCGGCTGTTGTATGAGGAAATTGACGCCCCGGCTCGCCTCACCCAATTCGATCCGGTGTGGATCCCGCTGATCATGGTCGAGGACAAGGTGAAGAACGATTCATGATTACTAGACCGCGGAAGAAGCCTGTTTGGGGGGCTTCCTATAATTGACTTGCCACGTAACTGAACGTTGAGCTGAGATTCGTACCTACCAGTGTGAATGCCGCGATAGCCGCCACGGCAATCAAAGCGGCGATCAGCGCATATTCGATCGCCGTAACACCCCGATTATCAGCTATTAATCGCGACACATTTGGTGTTTTTATTTGTGTCATCTGGTGCGCACGCTGCCAGATTTTTCTCATCAATCACCTCCATTAAGTTGCAGACATCTAGATCGTCGATGAAATTGAAAAATTCCTTAAATCTAGCACACGTTAAGCTCGAATATATTCGATTAATCCTGATCGTTCAGCCCGGTCCGCGAGCCATCGCTGACGACCGAAGAGGGCAAG
>Ga0126381_100001104_pt1 | contig 29236 bp, 25 predicted proteins | sample PanSoiMetPlot_28_FD_96465 | JGI IMG/M metagenome (GOLD analysis project Ga0126381, IMG submission 96465) | Tropical forest soil microbial communities from Panama - MetaG Plot_28 | ecosystem: Environmental > Terrestrial > Soil > Tropical forest > Bulk soil | place: Panama | collected 2016-02-17
ACCGCGGCAAGAACATGGACACGCGAACACCACAATCGGAGATTCGATTCGTGGCGTGATTGGGCGCGCGTCGGCGCGCACATGACCGGCTTCCTGCGGAACGCATTGGGGAGGGAAGCAATGACAAGCCGATGGAAAATCATCGTCCCGTTCGTCGTCTGGCTGGCGATCTTCGTGCTGCCACCGCCGAGCGGACTCAACTTCAACCAGTGGCACTATTTCGCGATCTTCGCCGCGGTCGTCGTCGGCCTGGTCTTCGAGTCGATGCCTCCGGGCGCGGTGGGCTTCATCGGCCTCACCGCGGCGGCGATTCTTGGCTACGTCGAATCCGATCCCAGCAAGTCCTTGCGCTGGGCACTGAGTGGCTTCGGCGACGCCACCGTCTGGTTGATTGTCGGCGCGTTCGTCTTCGCGATCGGATACCGCAAAAGCGGACTGGGAAAACGGATCGCGCTACTGCTGGTGCGCGCTCTTGGCCGGCGCACGCTGGGACTTGGCTACGCCGTGGCATTCGCCGACGTAATCCTCTCGCCTGCTACACCTTCGAACACTGCGCGCAGCGGCGGTACCATCTATCCAATCGTCAGCAACATCCCCAGAATCTACGGCTCCGAACCCGGGCCGACCGCCGGGAAGATCGGCACTTATGTCCTGTGGACGGCATTTGCGACCACTGCCGTCACCAGCTCGCTTTTCCTAACAGCGCTCGCGCCCAACGCGGCGGCGCTGGGCATTGCCAAGAAGACCGTCGGCGTCGACGTGAGCTGGTCGCAGTGGTTTCTCGGCATGGCACCGTTCGGCGTGCTCATGATCCTGCTGGTTCCCTTGCTGAGCTACTTCGTCTGCCGCCCCGAGGTCACCGAGAGCGCGGAGATCCCGAAATGGGCCGCGAGCGAGCTGCAAGCCATGGGGCCGGTGTCGCGCAACGAATGGATCATGATCGTGCTGGTCGTGCTGGCCATGGTTCTCTGGATTGCCGGCTCCAATCCCAACATCAGCCTGCCGAGGCTGGGCAGCAACTTCATCAACGCTACGATGGTGGTGCTGCTGGTGATCTCGCTCATGCTGCTTACCGGCGTGGTCGATTTCGCCGATATCGTCTCCGAAAAGGCAGCTTGGGACGTGTTCCTGTATTTCACCTCGCTGCTCACGCTGGCTTCCGGATTGAACGACATCGGATTCGTCAAGTGGGTGGCCGAATCGGTCGCCAAGCCATTGGAATCGCTGTCGCCGACCACCGCGCTGATCATGCTCGTCGCACTCTTTTTCTGGATCCACTACTTCTTTTCGAGCATCACTTCGCACACCGCCGCAGTCTTGCCGGTGGTGCTCGCTGTGGGGTCGGCGATGCCGGGCATGTCGGTGCCCACCCTCACCATGCTCTGCATTTATTCTCTTGGGATCATGGGTGTGATCTCGCCGTACGCGACAGGTCCGGCGCCGATCTATTTCAGCAGCGGCTACATCGGTCGATCGGACTTCTGGAAGTTCGGTCTCATTTTCGGCATCGTGTTTTTTGCCGGGCTGCTCGTCATCGTGCTCCCGTGGCTGCAGATGACTCGATGAGCATTGCGCCACTCGGTGACCCGGTGCGCGCGGCTGACAGGTTGATCGCCGAGGGTCGCTGTTACGAGGCTGTCGGACGCCTGCTCCAGGGAAGCTGCTGATCTTCCCGTCATACATGTGGCACGGCACTGTGGGTTATGGAATGGACGACACCGCCTGACATTCGCATTCGATTTGCGCCCCACGTAAAGGACCGGCCTCACTCGGAACAGATCGTGTTTCGGTGAATGAAGTGATCGCCGAAAGGGCCGAGGTTGATGCCACACATTCCACAGTCTGACCAGCAGCAGATAGTCGTAGGTAAGCTCTCGCGCATCGCTGGCAGAATCCGTGCCAGCCCGGTTGCGTCCTCTCCACATTGTGTGTTTCATCAGCGTGTAATTCGATTCGGGAACAATCGATCGCACCAACGGTCAGTTGCAAAACTGACTGTGCTGCCGCAGCGATGCCGAAGCCAGACGGTAAAACGACAGCTTAAGCCGGGAGAGAGCATGATCACGTGGTTAGAATCGCATCTGCAAAGCGAAAGATTTGCGTCCGCCGCTCGCGATTTCTTGCGCATAGGCAATGAGGTTAGAGCGCAGGAGCTCTTTGTGCAGGCCGCCATCGCAGAGGAACAAGCCCTGGAGAAAATCTCTCGCGACCGCACGACCACCCTCGGAGTCATTGCCATGTCAGCTTCCGCGCTATGGCTCAGGGCGAAGCGCGTGGAAGATGCAGCGAGAGTGGCGCGATTATTGCTAAGAATCCCCGAACTGTTGCCGCTGGCTCAGAGACATCTCATCGCCGTCAACGCCGCTTTGCGGCGGGCGAACAAAACGCTGATCCCTGTCCCTTCCCTTTGCTACTGAGAACGCCGGTGGCCTCGGTGCGCCACGCACGCGCAGGAATCTGCACAATAGCCTGATCGCAGTACGATTCAGCTTCCCGCTGCGATCGCGTTGCTGAAATCGCCGACGTTCGCCCGCACGCCCGGCAACGGCTCGAGCGCGAAGCGGCGCGTGATGAGCTTGAGAACCGAGGTCGTGTCGTAGAGCGTGTGGTCGACGTAGCCGCGCTTCACCATCGGGCCCACCAGAATGGTGGGTATGCGCGTACCAGGGCCCCATCGGTCGCCAGCCGGTGGCGGCACATGGTCCCAGAAGCCGCCATTCTCGTCGTAAGTGACGATAATCAAGGTGGAGCGCCATGCAGGGCTCGCCTGTATCTTTGCGATCAGCTCGGCGATATGCATGTCGCCGCTGACGACGTCCGTGTAGCCCGGATGCTCGTTGTGACTGCCTTGCGGCTTGTAGAACGCGACCGCCGGTAGCGTGTTGTCTCGAATCGCGGCGAGCAGGTCCTCGTAGTCCTTCAGATGCTGCGCACGCGCAGCGGTGCCAGGGGCATACCTGGCGAGATAGTTGAAGGGCTGATGGTGCGGCTGAAAATTGGGCGCTCCCGACGCCGAGTTGTAAATCACTTTGCGGGGGACAGCCGCTGGCTGCGTTCCGTCTGCCAGCGCCGCGTTCCAAGCCTCGGCGTACCAGACCCAATTGATTCTCTTATCGGAAAGCCTTTCACCGATTGTCGTCAGGGTTTGTTGCGGCGACGGGTTCTTCGCAGGATCCGCCATGCGCGGATCGCCTCCGGGCGCGGGCGGGGCGCCGCTTGGCTGATACGGTGGCTGCAGCGTATTGACGGCGAACCCATCGGGCGTTACCGCTCCGTCGTTGACATATTCGGGGGGACCGGCGAGCGCGCTCGCCGGAGAGGTCGGCTTTAGGGCGAGCTTGCCTTTGGCGTCGAGGACGGATACCAGCGATGGGGGCGCATTAGGAAACGTCGGTGTGCACGCGCAGATCAGCCAGAAGTGATTGAGGTACGAACCGCCGAAGGCACCCATGAAAAAGTTGTCCGCCAGCGTGTACTGCTGGGCGAGCTTCCACAACGGCAGGGAAGAGCCGTCGTAGTAACCCATGACCAGTCCGCCGGCGTCTGACATCGCGGCATAGCGGTCGAGCTTCCCACCGTTGATCTGCTCCTGGTTGGTGTAGAAGCGATGAATCAGGTCCCGTGTAGCAACCGACGTAGGCTGGTTGATAGGGGGAGCGTCGATGCGAAAAGGTCGGTTCGGCAACGACTTCGGGTACGCGTTGTCGGCCGTTGCACCAGACTTCCACACGGGCGGCAACGTTGGGAGCGGCGTGCCATCGCGGTCGGCTTGCGTCCAGTTTGCGGGCGTGGCGCCGGCAATCCCGTTGGCACCCGGGTACAAGCCGTAGAGATTGTCGAAACTGCGGTTCTCCGCGTAAATGACGACGATGTGGTCGATCGCGTCGAGTGCGCGCGAGTCCTGCGCGGTTCCAGACTGATTGGTAGCGCAAGCGACCAGCGCCAGACACAGAGCGCGGGACGCGCACCGGAGAAAGGCGGACATGGAAGCCAAACGAAAGGAAGACTTTTCTCTATACATTGTCGAAATGACGCTGCGATGACAGCCTGGGCGTGATGGCGCGAGCGGGTTGACGCGCCAAATTACCTGATTTCCAGTCCGCCGGGTTGACTTACCTCACTTCCAGCAAGACGCCTTCGTTAGCGACCGTAATCCTTCGTCGCTCAGCGGGGGGCGGCACGACTCGCATCGATCGATAGGGCAGCGGGTAGTCGCCATGCTTGGAAGCTATGAGTTTAACGGAGCGATTCGTCCATTCGAGCCGGCACTCGATTCGCGCGTACTGACCTTGGCTGTGGCGATGCGTCAGACCGTCGTCTTCGTAGAGCGTGAAGCTGCTTTCACCCCGCCCTTGACCCGGGAAGATGCGCAGCGCGCGCGAGGGCTCGTCGTGCTTGCGACTCATGTCGGCTGTGTCGGTCACTGGGAGAATCGCGCCCGCGGGGACGAACAGTGGAATACGCTCGAGCGGCGCGGGTGCGATCACAGTGGCTCCCGCGCGCTGATGCGCCCCGCTCCAGAAGTCGATCCATCCTAACGGTCCCTGCGGCATGTAGACCGAACGCTTGCGCTGCCCAGGCTCGACGACGGACGCCACTAGTAGATTCGGACCGAGGAGGAAATCATCGGTGTCCTCGAAAGCGCGCGCATCGTCGGGAAATTCGTAGCAGCGCGGGCGCAGCATCGGCTCGCTTAAAGTGGCCGCGCGCCAGTAGAGCGTGTACAGGTAGGGCAGCAGGCGGTAGCGGAAGCGGATCCAGTCGCGGATGATCGGTAGCACTTCGCGATGCAGCCAGGGGGTATTGACCTCGCCGCCCTCTTTCCACGAATTCATGATAAAGCGCGGGCTGAAGGCGCCGCTCTGCACCCATCGCACCAGCAGCTCCGCATCCGGCACGGGTCCGTAAAAGCCGCCGACGTCGTGTCCCACATTGAACATGCCGGAGAGGCTCATGCTCAAGCCCATGCGGATATTCCAGCGCAGCGTGTGCCAGGACGTAGTGTTGTCGCCCGACCAGGTCTGGGCGTAGCGCTGGATCCCGGGCGAGCCGGCGCGCGTCACCGTGAACACGCGCTCATCAATCGCGTGCTTCGCCTGCGCCTCCAAAGTCGCTCGCGTCATCAGCAACGGGTGCAACGGGCGCGAACGCGCGATGGGAACGCTAGAGCCGAAGCCTTGCGATTCGCCGTCCTCGTCCCAGATCTCGTATTCGTTGTTGTCGTTCCAGCCGCCGATCCCATAGTCCAGAAGCTCGCGTCGCAGCGATTCCTGCCACCAGCGCACGCCGCCCGGGTTGGTGAAGTCGACTTGCGCGCCCTCACCATCCCAGAACTGACCTACGCAGGGCTTGCGCGAACCCGAGTGATTGACAAAGGCGCCCTCGCCTGCGACTTGCGCATAAGCGGGGTGGTCGTCGAGCAGACACGGCTTGATATTGGCGACCAGCCGGATACCGGCGCGCTCGAACTTCGCCGTCAGGCGACGCGGCTCCGGAAACTTCGATCGGTTCCAGGTGAAAACGTAGCGGCGGGGCCCGATGCTGCTGTAGCCCGAGCCGAAGTGGAAGGCGCTGATCGGAACATCGTGCCGGATCGAATCGTCGATGAAGCCCTCGAGGCGTTTTTGTGCATCGGGCGCGTCGGTCAAGCTCATCGCGGTATTGGCGTAACCCAAGCTCCAGCGCGGACCAAAGTGCATGCCGCCTGTCAACTCGGCGAACTTGCGCACGACATCGCGGATCGTCGGACCCAGGAAGAGGTAGTAATCGAGATCGCCATCCTCGATCTCGGCGTAGCGATAGAAGCCGTGATAGTTGTCGTGTTCGCACCCGAGATCGAAGGTCGCTGAGCACAATGTGTCGTAGTAGACCCCATAGGCGATGCCGTGCGAGGGCTCGCGCACAATCAAGTAGGGCCAGTGCTTGTATAGCGGGTCGCCCTCCTCGGCGTCGTAACCCAGCGCGTCGAGCGCAAGCGTCCGGAAGCGCCTGCCGTGCTTGTCGAGCCGGCCCGTCTTATCGCCCAGGCCGAAATAGCGATCGCCGCGATCACGCGCCATGTAATGCCGTATCAGGCTTCCCGCAGTGCGCGATTCGTAGGCGCGCGTCGGCCGATCATTGGCGAAGTGCACTTCATCGGCGAGCGACCAGGCGATGCCAAAGGGATGCATCCGAACAGCGATCCGCAGCGCCTTGGTCACGAGCGTCACCTGGTCGTTCAAGCTCTCGAGCCTGAACGCGGGGCAGGCAAAGCCGTCCAACTCGAGCCGATCCCGGCCCGACCATGGCACGTCGGTACCTCCCGGCGCGATGGCCCAGGTGCGCGGCTCGCGCAAGCCGTCGGGCGGTGTTAAGAGCACGCGGATCAGATCATCGGCGAGGACATACAGCCGGCAGCGCCAACCGGAGTCGAGTGCGAACTCCGCGCCGTTCTCGGTGACTGCGTGCGACGATGCGTTGAGCAGCTCCACGGTGTTAGGGCCTGTTAACGCCTTGCGCTCGGCGTTTTCGGCTACGCAACGCGTTTGTGTCCATAGCGTTAACAGGCCCTAGCTGGGAGCTCGCGCCCTCGTGGTCCTCGGCAATGCCGGCTCGCCTTCGATCCGCCTGAACACGTGCGCCGCTTGAGGAGCAAAGCCGACACGTACCCGGTCTCCCGCGCGATGGTCGACCTGACCCGCCGCCTGCGCGGTCAATTTCTCACCGTTCGGGAGCGTGCAATACAGAAAGCTGGCGGCACCCAACTGCTCGAGCTGATCGATGGTCGCATCGAGCACGACGTGATCCGGAGCAACATCGAGTGACAAGTGTTCCGGTCGAATGCCGACGTCGATCGCGTCGCCGGCTGCAACGCCGTCGCTGCGCACGGGAAGCAGCGTACCCCCGCTCGCAGCGGAGCCCGCGTCAAGGGCCACGCGCACGCCACCGTCGCCCGGAGTTGCGACATGCGCCGAAAGAAAGTTCATGCGCGGCGAGCCTATAAAACCCGCGACAAAGCGATTCGCCGGCGCGTTGTACAGATCGAGCGGCGCGCCGACCTGCTCGATTCGGCCTGCGCGCAGCACGACGATCTTGTCGGCCATGGTCATCGCCTCGACCTGGTCGTGCGTGACGTAGATCATAGTCGTCCCGAGGCGCTGGTGAAGGGCCGTTATCTCCGTGCGCATCTGCACGCGCAGCTCGGCGTCGAGGTTGGACAAGGGTTCGTCGAACAGGAAGATCGACGGTTCGCGCACGATCGCGCGGCCGATGGCCACGCGCTGACGCTGTCCGCCCGAGAGCTGGGTCGGCCTGCGCTCCAGCAATGCGTCGAGCTTGAGCAGCTTCGCCGCTTCGCGCACTTTGGCCTCGATCTCGGCACGCGGCGTGCCGATGTTCTCCAGTCCGAACGCCATGTTCTGGTACACCGTCATGTGCGGGTAGAGCGCGTAGGATTGAAACACCATCGCCAGGCCGCGGTCGGCAGCGGAGACGTCGTTGACGCGCTTGCCGTCGAGGATGAGGTCACCCTCGGTCGCCGATTCGAGCCCGGAGATCATGCGCAGCAGGGTCGACTTGCCGCAGCCCGACGGACCGACGAAGACCACGAACTCGCCGTCGTCGACCTGAAGATCGACGCCGTGAATGACCGTAGTCGCCCCATAGCGCTTGGCGACGTGGTGCATCTGCAGTCCGGCCATGGTCATCTCCCTCGACGCTAACTCGCCGTCACTTGATTCCCGCCGAAGCAATGCCTGTGGTGATGTACCGCTGCAGGAAGGCGAACACGAGAGTCACCGGCAGCAACGTCAGCACTGTCATGGCGAGCAGATAGTTCCATTGCGTTGTCAGCTCGCCCTGGAAGGCATTTAGCGCGAGCTGCAGCGTGAAGTTCTCGGTCCTGGAAAGCACGATCAGAGGCCACAGAAAATCGTTCCACCGCCACATGATCGAGAAAATCGCCAGCACGGCCAGCGCCGGCGCCGATAGCGGCAGGATGATGCGCCAGAAGATGCGCCATTCGCTGGCGTGATCCATGCGCGCGGCATCGATCAGCTCGTCGGGCAGCGTAAGCATGTACTGGCGGAGCAGAAACACGCCAGTCGGAGTCGCGACCGCCGGCCAGATGACGCCCCACAGGCTGTTGAGCAGACCGAGTTCCGAGACGACCAGAAAATTCGGCACCAGAACGATGGTCGGTGGAATCATCAGCGTGGCGAGGATCAGCAGGAATACGCTCCGCTGACCGCTGAAGCGGTACTTGGAGAGGGCGAACGCGGCCATGGCATTGAACAGGAGCGTGATCAGAGTCGCCACCACCGTGATGAACACGCTGTTCCATAAGAAGCGGCCGAAATCGAACTTGCCAAAGATGTCGACATAGTTCTCGGTCGCCAGGTGGAATTCGCGAACGGGCTGACGGTCGCGGATGTTCACCTGGACCTGCTCGTCCGGATGCTTGGGGTCGATCATCGTCGCCTGGATACCGATTCGCCGCAGCTCGACCATCTCGCTCGTCGATCCGTTGGGAAGCTTGGCGCGATAGAGCGGCAGCGCTTCGGGCTGCCCCTCGACTTTGACCATCGCCTGCCCGTAGGGAAGGAGGCGCGGCGGAAATTCGGTCAGCGCTGCGGGCGTCTTAAACGACGAGAGCACAAGCCAGAGCACCGGACCGAACATGAGCAGGACGCCGAGCGCGAGGTAGCCGTAGGAGAGCCAGTCGGTCCAGTCGAGCCGGCCGCGACCGCGCGTGGCCGTGAGAAGCTCTCCAAGCTTAGGCATCTCGACGTCCCCCGCCGCCTTCGACTGCTGCGCGCGAGATCCGCAGCTGTACCAGCGTGAGCACGAGCAGCGTCAGTGCCAGCACCAGCGATGCCGCCGCCGCGATGCCGTAGAGACGGATCGACTCGGCGAACGCCGTCTGGTAGATGAACTGGACGATGAACAGTGTCGCGGACCCCGGGCCTCCGCCGGTCAGTACGAAGATCTCGTCGAACACCTGCACCGCGCGAATGAGCGCCAGCACCACGACGACCAGCAGGTTAGGCATCAGGAGCGGTAGCGTTATGCGAGTCAAGCTCCGCCACGGCGAGGCGTGATCCATCTGCGCGGCTTCGTAGAGATCAGCAGGAATCGCCTGCAAGCCGGCGAGCAGAATAAGGGTGTAGAACCCCATGTGCGCCCAGATGCTGACGAAGACGCTCCAGAAGAACGCCCAGCTCGCGTCATTGAGCCACTGCACTCCCGTAACGCCGGCGCTCTGCAGCAGCGCGTTGAGCACCCCTTCGCGCTGCAGGACCCATTTCCACATCAGCGCGACCACGACCGGCGAGAGCAGCACCGGATAGAAAAATACGCCGCGGAAAAAGCCGCGCCCGAGAATCTTCCGGTTTAGCACGAGTGCGGTGACCAAACTGAACAGAACCATCAGGCCCACTTGCAACAGTGCGAACCACGCAGTGTTGTAGATCGCGCGCCAGAAAAGGTCCTTGTTGCAGGTCGACGGATCGAGGTAGTTGGTGCATTGGAACAGGGTCGCCAGGTTCTCGAGTCCGGTGAACGGCCGTTCCCGCGGATAGAGCTGCACGCCACCCGTGAACGCATAATAGAAATTGATGGCGATCGGTAGGAAGGTGAACAGCCCGAGAATGATGAGATTGGGCGCGACGAAAGCCCAGCCGATCCGGGGCACGCCGAGCACGCGCTGAAGGGCGCGCATCGGCGCCTCGAAGACGCCGAGGACTGCGCGGGCCAATGCTCCCGGCAGCGAAACGACATGATACTTGAGCGCAGTCACCTCGACCTCGGATGCCCTACGGCGCGGGACATGCGCCCGCGCCGTTGAGCGCTATTTAGCCGCGGCCTTGATCTGCTCGTCGATGTCGGCGCTGATTCGCTTGAGCGCGTCGTCGAGGCTCATCTCGCCGGCAATCGCCTGCCCCAGACGCTGTACTGTCGGGTTGAACAGCGCGCGGTTGTACTTGTAGCCCTGGAGCTCGTAAGCGACGGGCGAGAGTAAGCTCACCTGCGACACGAAGACCGAGAGTCCCGCTTTCGCTGGCGGCGACACGTTGTAGTCGACCCCTTTCTTGGCCACGGCGACGTTGGCCGGGATGTTATCGGTCTTGGCCATGTACTCGGCGTAGACGGCATCGCTTGCCAGGAAGTCGAGGAAGCGTCCCACATCTTTCGGATTCTTGGTTCGCTTCAAGGCGACAAACGCGGCCCCGCCAGGCATGCCGGTGCACGCTCCGGGTCCGCAAGGATTGGGAACGACGATCCAGTCGAAGTTCTTGCCGATCTGCTGCTCCATCCGCTTGATCTGCCAACTTCCCGACAGGTAAAGCGCAACGCGGGCGTTGGCAAAATCCTCGAACGCGTCGCGATAGGTGGAGCCGCCTACGCCGCCCCACACCTCCTTGGGCATCGTTCCGTCGCGGTTCCAGTCGTAGAACTTCTTCGCAAATGCCTTGTAGCCGTCGTCGATGACCAAGTTACCCTTGGCGTCGAAGATCTTGGCGCCCTGGCTGATCGCGGCACCGGCGAAACGATGGCCGCTGCGGTCGAACGCCATCGCATACGGAATCTGAGTCGCCTTCGCCACGGCTTTCGTCGCGGCGGCCCAGTCGTCCCAGGTCGCCTTGGGTCCGGGCAACGGCACCTTCGCCTGCTCGAATAGCGTCTTGTTGACGTACGGCCCGGTGACGGTGAGCTGGGTCATCATGCCGTAGATGCCCTTATCCGTTGGCGACGAACGCATCCATTTGAGCGTCTGCCCGAAGTTGGCCTCCCACAGCTTCGGGTCCTTAACGTACGGCGTAATGTCGAGGTAATACTTCGACAGCCCTCCGAGGTCGGTCACCCGCGCGATGTCCGGTCCTTCTCCGGCGGCGAGTTGCACCGGGAGCTGCTCGACGATCGCCTTGTACGGCACCTTGTCGATGACGACCTTGACGTCGGAGTTCTGCGACTCGAAGCGCTTGGCGAGCTCCTGGGTCACTTCGCATTCGTTGCCGTCGGAGTAGCAGGCCACGCGGATTTCCCCGGCAGTTGCGGCGGCAGAGAAGACGAAAGTGAACGCAATCGCTTGTAGCCGCGTTCCGCACTCATATGATCGAGTCATGACATCTCCTCCTTGCTCGAGCAGCGCCCCTGAAAATATGTCAGGCCATTATAGCCGCATGCCGAGTTTGTCACGGAAGCGTCATCCTAGCGTCACGGTGACGTAACACGAGGTGCTTATTGTGCGCGGCGTGAACGACACATTCCGAGCCCCTTGCCCCTTGGGCAAGCTCCGACAGGGACCTCCGCCGGCCTGACGCCGGCAACGGAGCCGATCGCCATGGATGACGATCATGACGGCAGGCTCCGCTTTCGAACCATCTGGATTTCAGATCTGCATCTCGGCAGCACGTCGTGCCAGGCGACGCTGCTGCTCGACTTTCTGCGCCACACCGAATCGGCGAATCTCTACCTGGTCGGAGACATCGTCGACGGCTGGCAGCTCAGGCGCCGATGGTATTGGCCGCAGGCTCACAATGACGTCGTGCAGAAGATTCTGCGCAAGGCCCGCAAGGGAACGTCGGTCACCTATATCCCCGGAAACCACGACGCCTTTGGACGTCATTTCGGCGAGATCTCGTTCGGCGGGATCGAGTTGCGCGAGGACGTCGTTCATACAACTGCGGACGGGCGCCGCCTCCTCGTTGTCCACGGAGATCTTTTCGACGCCGTGGTCCAGCATGCGAAATGGCTGGCTTTCTTCGGCGACCATCTCTACCTCCTCACGCTGCATCTCAATCGGTGGTTCAACGCGGTTGGAGCGCGACTGGGCTTCTCCTATTGGTCTCTGTCGCAGTTCCTCAAGCACAAAGTCAAGAACGCGGTGAGCTACATCACGGACTTCGAAGTTGCATTGGCACATGAGGCGCGTCGCCGCGGTGTCGACGGCGTGGTGTGCGGCCACATTCACAAGGCGGAGATCCGCGCCATCGACGGCATTTTGTATTGCAACGATGGCGATTGGGTCGAAAGCCTCACCGCATTGGTGGAAACGGAGTGTGGAGAGTTAACGATCCTCCATTGGAAGGAGATCTCCGAGCGCGCCGCCGCAACGGTTACCGCCGCGGCGAACAAGGAGACGGCCCTTGCGCATTCTGCTGGCGACTGACGCGTGGGCGCCGCAAGTGAATGGCGTCGTCATGACGCTACGCAATACCATCCGCGGCGTGGAGCAAGCCGGTCACACGGTCGAAGTCATCGGCCCGGACCGCTTTCGCAGCGTGCCGTGTCCGACTTATCCCGAGATTCGCCTCGCGCTGTCCCCTTTCAGCCTCTTCGCCCGGCTTGCCAAGCGCTTCGCTCCCGACGCCGTGCACATTTCGACCGAAGGTCCGGTCGGAATGGCGGCAAGAAGGTTCTGTCTTCGTGAGGGCTTGGGCTTCACCACCGCCTACCACACGCGCTTTCCCGAATACGTTCATGCGCGCGTTCGCCTCCCTGTTCGATTCAGCTACCGCTGGTTGCGCCACTTTCACGGGCCGGCCAAGGCTGTCATGGTCGCGACACCCGCCATCCATGCCGATCTGGAGCAATGGGGATTCGACAATCTGGTGATGTGGTCGCGCGGCGTCGACACCGAACTCTTCCGGCCCGGCCCACGACTCGATAACGGATGGCGTCGCCCGGTGTTCATGTATGTCGGACGCGTCGCAGTGGAAAAGAACATCGAGGCGTTTCTCGCCCTGGATCTTCCAGGCACCAGGGTGGTCGTCGGAGACGGCCCGCAACGCGCGTCACTTCAGCGACGTTTTCCGGCAGTCGTCTTTACCGGAGCCAAAGTCGGAGAGGAGCTCGCCGCCCATTTTCGCAGTGCCGACGTCTTTGTCTTTCCCAGCCGTACCGACACCTTCGGGCTCGTCCTGCTCGAGGCGATCGCGAGCGGGACCCCTGCCGCCGCCTTTCCGGTGGCGGGACCGATCGACGTCATTGTTCCAGGCCGGTCCGGCGTACTCAGCCACGACCTACGGGGTGCTGCTCTCGCTGCTCTTGCCCTGCCCCGCGACGCCGTCAGGGAGGAGGCGCTTCGTTTCTCCTGGGATCAGGCCACGTCCCAGTTTCTCCGGCACCTCCATCCCAACCATGCAACTCCCCGATTCGCTTGAGAGCCCCCACAAAGGCCAGCGCGGCATCCGCAGGCTGATCAACGCGCTGTTCTATTCGCTCTCCGGCTTAAGGCTGGCCTATCGACACGAGAGCGCCTTCCGGCAGGAGATCGCGCTCGCCGTGGTACTCGTTCCCATTGCCTGCGTGCTTCCTGTGAGCGCGGTGGAACGCGTCTTGCTTATTGCCTCGGTGCTGCTGGTGCTGATCGTTGAATTGCTCAACTCCAGCGTTGAAGCAGCGGTCGATCGTATCGGTTTCGATACTCACCGGCTGTCGAAGAGGGCCAAGGATCTGGGCAGCGCGGCGGTGCTGACGGCACTTGCTGGGCTTCTTTTGACTTGGTTGCTGCTCGGCTTGCCGGCGATGCTGCGACTTGCCGGATGGACGTAACAGAAAACGAGGCTGGCCATGCAAAAGGTAGTCCCAAGACTGATTCGCCTCTGCCGTAGGGTGCGCGTCAGCGTGATGAGTGGTCGCGTCGCTGTCCGCGCGGGGTCGAAGCCGCCGCTCGAAGCATCGCTCAAGCGTTCGCCGGAGCATGCGGGATCGCCCGAGGGCGGATGGATCGGCAATCTGCTGCCGCCGCTTTAGCTCTTTCTGTCAGGAAATCGCCACATATCATCGGTAAGCTTGTGGCGAGATTCTCGTCCAGCTCGTGATTCCATGAAGCCTCTGAGGCAACACGATTTCCAGTCGACAACTTCATTTTTCAGCCTTGATCCACTCGTCCTCAAAAACGTCCTGGAGCATGCTCGGCCCCTCGGTCATCACGAGGATGGCGACACGCTGAACATAGGTTTCGGCTTCGTCTATTACGGTCTTGTACGCGCACTGCGTCCGCAACACGTCGTCGTCATCGGCTCGGGCTTCGGCTTCAGTGTGGTCTGCCTTGCTTTGGGCCTCAAGGACAACGGGCGTGGCACCCTTAGCTTCGTCGATCCGTCTTACTCGGTCTTCAAGCATGGGCCGTTGCGCACCCTGGGCGGTACAGCGCAGTGGGACGACCCTGACAAGGTGCGCGCGCATTTCGGGCGCTTCGGCGTCGAGAGCATCGTGACTCACTACAAAAGCACAAGCTCGGAGTTTTTTGCCGACTACCACGCGCGCAGCCTGCCTGCGATCGACCTTGCCTTCATCGACGGAAGCCATGCTTTCGACGACGTAAAACAGGACTTCGCTTCAGCTCTTCGCCATGCGCACAAACGGTCCTACCTCATGCTCCACGACACGAACATCTACGTGCGCGAGCTCGTGCGTCACTCGGGCGTCAAGCGATGGCTCAAAATCCTCAAGGCGAAGAATGATCTTTTCGAGATTGTCGACTTTCCGTTTTCCTCTGGGGTCGCCATTGTCCGGCCTCTGACCGACGACGCTTGGAAGGACTTGTAATACTCGTTTCGTTTTGCCTGGCCGGCTGCGCGTCGGCTTACATCTTCTGGCGAAAGTTCTGGTTCTGGCGTAACCCGCCTCGCACGCCGCCTCCGGGCGACGGTTTGCTTGCGCCCGCAGACGGCAGGGTGGTCTATGTAAAAAGACTCACCGAAGCGGAGCCGGTTCTGAATCTGAAGCGCGGTCTTTCCGCTCGCTTAACCGACATTGCACGCGCGGACTTGGAACTACCCAAGCTCCTCATCGGCGTTTTTATGAGCCCGTTCGACGTCCACTATAACCGTGCACCGCTGGGTGGCGTCATCGAATTCATTCGCCATTACCCGGGTCGTGGATCGAACCTCAACATGGGCAGGATGCATCGGCGAATTCTCGCCCGGCGTCAGCCGTACTACGAGGGAAGCGGACACATCGTGCAGAATGAGCGCACCGTCACGAAGATCAATGGATCGCTCCGAGGTGCCGCGCTGCCCTGTTATGTCATTCAGATCGCCGCCAAGACGGTCTCCGGCATCGACAGCTATTTCGCGCCAGGCGAAGCCGTGGAGCGCGGCGCGACGTTCGGAATGATCCGCATTGGCTCGCAGGTTGACGTCGTCGTTCCGTGGCACGATGAATGGAACGTCCGCGTCCGGCCCGGCGATCGAGTTCGCGCCGGTGAGACGGTGCTGCTCGACTAAAACTGCGGCGGGCTACGTGCGCCCGGCGAGGAGCTCAGCGCGCGTGCGGCGCGATGCAAAGAGTATGACGTAGTCGTCAATGCGGGCGGCTGCCTTGATGCGCGAGAATTCGGCTTCGAACACTCGCTTGACGACCGGGATGGGGTAGTGCATTTCCTGCGCAATACTTTGGATGACAGCGTCGTGGTTGACGTCTTCTGACTTGGCATTTCGTCGAAGCATAAGGTCTCCGCAAAGGAGAATCGTCGAAGGAGAATAGGAGCTGGAACTACGGCGGCGGCAAACTGCAGCGATTATGCATGGGCCGCCGTCAGGTTGGGAAAAGAATACAAAAAAAAGTTCCTTTGCCGCCCTGCGCAGGATCAAATCAGAACACTTTTGGATGCGCGTCAGAAACTTACGCGAGGAATCTCGATCGCCTGACAGGCTTGACTGCTAAGCTCTGGCGCCAGAACAGAAGCCGGCTGGAGTCAAGACAACGGCGCTCGGAAATGGTGCAGCCGTTCCTGTCCAACACCGCTTCCGGGTCCCCGTCAACCCCGTTTTCTGCTGAAAAGGCTCGAGCGCAAGCCAGCAAATATCCCCGCCGCGCAGCCTGCGATGAAGGCAATTAGAAGGGTCGTAGTGGATACCATCATGCTAGTGCCCGCACAAAGAGTCGTCGAACAATACGAGCAAAAAGTGAATGCCTGACGACAAGTCGGGCGCATCGAGCGCGGCTCTGTAATCGCGCTGAAACGAAGCGCCGCCAGAATCAGGTCCATCCCTCCTTGCTGGGTGTTTGGGCAGGCGCATCCCTCCAGCGCCTGCTTTTTTTATTCGCTGCCGTGATTACTCGATTCGAGGATCCATCCTTGGTCGGATGAGATCGCCGACCAAGTCGAACAGCTTTTCGCTCTCTGTCAGATAGTCGGCAGTGAGTTTCCTCGCGTACTCGACCTGCAGTTCGAGCTGTGATGATTTGGTAGCGCCGAACAGCTCTCTGGCCGCTTCAATGTCGCCGGCAAAGCGGCTCAGCAGGAGGCGCAGCGCCGCCTCTCGAACCTTCGTGGCCTGGAGCAACCACAACTGATGAGCTTCGCTCGTCGCCTGCTTCTGAGCTTGCGTTGTCGAGCGGCTGTTGGCTGCGTCCTCACCGTAACCCAGACCAGCAGTCTCTGCTGTAGCCTCTTCGGGCATGAAACGACTCCGTCTAAATGATCTCGTCGACTTGGCACTTATCACGCGCAACGTCGACTTTCGACCCGAACCCCCACGCTAACAGGATTTCCTTACAGCCTGATGGCAGCGCCGTCACAAGTCAGGGCGCTTCGCGGACACACTTGGTACTCCTAGAGGCGGGCGGCTTGATCTTGCTGCGTCCAGCAACCCATCATTCCGCGCCCAGACGGTTCTCGTAGAAGGGGTAAGACCCTTCGTAGTTTCCGACAACGGCCGAGTATGAAGTGATGCCCTCTGAATCGGTCCAACGATGCAGCAGGTATCCCGGCGGCTCCATCGTGAACCCCGGCTCCGCGTCCGGCGCGAAGTCCAGCGTCACCTGGTGAGCGGGACTTGGACAGCTCAATGCGATGGTTCCACCGAAGCGGCGCAAGATCGTGCGATGGACATGGCCGCACAGCACGCGCTCCACGTTCGGATAACGGCTGACCAGGGTTTCCAGCGGCCGAGCGCCATGCAGCCCCACGGCGTCCATGAAGCGAATTCCCGTCTGAAACGGAGGGTGATGCATTGCGATCAGTACCGGGAATGAGCGGTATTGCAGCAATTGTCTTTCGAGCCACGCCAATCGATCCCCGCACAGTTCTCCACCGCCTTCACCCGCCACCACAGTGTCGAGCGCAATAAGCCGAAGGGGTCCGATTTCGGAGGTGTACTGAATGAAGCCGTCGGACTGATGTAGATACGGCATGCTGACGAAGGCGTTCCTCATGAGCGCGCGGTTATCGTGGTTCCCAGGAATTACGTAAACCGGCGCCGAAAGCGGTTCAAGCAACGAAAGCAGGTGTTCGTATTCCTCGGGCTCTCCCCGGTCCGTGAGATCTCCGGTCACCACGATCGCATCTGGACGTGGCGTGAGTCTTTCAATATGCGCGACGCAGCGCTGCGCGTACGCAGCCGTGTCAACGCGCCGATACGCCAGTTGTCCCGGTGCCCGGACGTGCAGATCGCTTAGGTGGCAAATCAACATGATTTTGACGGTTGGACTCCGAAGAAGGCGGACCGATCGGTTAGATGCTCGTAGCGCAACTACCCCTAGACGCGATGCAAAAAAGGGCGTCGAACATCGCCTGCACTATAGCATCGGTACGAGACGCGGAGAACGAGACGAGCGAGCGGGCAAATCGCTGTGGCGCTTGAAGCGATACAAGGAGATCCGAGATTCAATTGATGCGCACGTCGCGCTCTGATCCGATTTGCGACAGCCGTCGTCACGCGGATGCAACAGTGGATAGGGAAGATACACATGTCTTCATCCACCAGCGAGGGCGCAATCATGAATTTCGTGACTCGAGAGTTGGCTGCACTGTTCGTTGTTGCGGTGGCGGTCGTCTGCGCAAGTGGTCCAGTCTTTGCGAAAAAGCCTGAGGCACCACCAAACTCGTGCCGCCTCGATTCAGCCCAGGGCGCCATCCAGCACGTCGTTTATGTCCAGTTCGACAACGTGCACTTGAGGCGAGACAACCCGAATGTGCCGTCCGATCTCGAGCAGATGCCGAACCTCTACAAATTCCTCAGGGACAACGGCACGCTTCTGAACAAGCATTACACCGTGCTGATCTCGCACACTGCGGGAGGTATCACAAGCTCGCTGACCGGCCTCTATCCTGACCGGATGGGGATCACCGTGTCCAACTCCTACGACTACTACAACCCAGCGACGGGCAAGGCGACGAATACAAGCGGATTCAAGTACTGGACGGCACCGGTCGCAGGCGGCATCGACAACCTGCCGAACATGGTCAATGGCGACTCGGGCATGCCGAAGAACACACCGGCGCCATGGGTCACGTACACGAGTGCCGGTTGTGATGTGGGCAACGTGTCGGCCGCCAACACCGTACTCGAGAACAACAACGCCGTCATCACTCCGGCGACGGCGCTCACCGTCCTCGCTGCAGCCGGCGCGGCGAGCATCACGGTCGCCAACGCGACCGGCTACGCAGCTGGGCAGACGATCCAGGTGGGTGCAGAGTTCGCCACGGTCCAAAGCGTCGCCGCACCTGTTATCAACCTCGCGACTCCGCTTGGGCAGGCGCACCCGGTCGGTTCCCAAGTGATCCGCGTCGACCCGACCGGCGACATGACCACGATCTTCGGCAAGGGCTCGGCGGAGTGGCACGAGGGGAAAGCGTCGCAGCTCGCCGCCAGTGGCACTGCCGCCCGGGCGCTCGCGCAGACAGACTTTGTCGGGATTGCCATTCATTGTTCGAAGGATTCATCGAGCATCTGCAACAGTCAGTACGGCTTGGCCAATGCCAAGACGGATTCGCTTCCGGACGAGCCCGGCGGCTACAGCGGGTTCAGGGCTCTCTTCGGCGCAAAGTATGTGAACCCGGCGATCAACGGCGGGGCAATGTCGGTCAACGACATCAACGGCACGCCGATTACTGACCCGTTCAACCAACCAGGCTTCCCGGGCTTCGATTCGATGCCCGCGGCGACGACGCTTGGTTACATCGCCCAGATGCTCGAGGCCGACATCCCGATCGTCTACGCCTACATCTCCGACGTGCACGACAATCACGCCGGATTTGGCGCCTACGGCCCTGGCGAGGACGGATATGTGACGGCCCTGAAGAGCTACGACGACGCGTTTGGGAAGTTCTTCGCCAGGCTTGCGGCAGACGGCATCGATATGAGCAACACGCTCTTCGTGTTCACGGCCGACGAGAACGACCACTTCGCCGGACAGATGGCGCAGAACTGCGACGGCGTCACGACGCGCTGCAAGTACAACACTCTTCCGGGAATTGCACCGCCGGGTGGCAAGCCGCAGCATGGCATCTTCGACGTGACGAACAACGGCGCGATTCCGTTCGCCGCTCCAGCCTGGCCTCCTACCGTAAGCGGGATGCCCGCCAGCAACGGACCGTTCGTGGGCGAGATGGGCTACAACATTAAATGGGCAGGATTGATGGGCAGCACCATCAACGGGGCCGGTTACGACATCTCGTTCGACTCGGCGCCGAGCTTCTACATCGACAACCAGCCGCAGGCGGTCGATGCGAGCGGCAACGTCGTTCTCAATCCGACGTTGCGGGCGTTCGAGAAAGCGGCGGTGAACCTGATGGCGTTTGACCCGTATCTCGATCCAACAAAGTTGATACCGGTGGCCCGCTATCTCGTGGATGGACCGACGCTGAAGGCCCTGCACATGATCAACGCAGACCGGCTGCGAACAATGCCGTTCACGATGTTTGCGCAGCCTGACTTCTTCTTCCAGGCGTTCAGCCCCTGCCCGGGCGCGAGCCAGGGCTGCCTAAGCGACAACTTCGCTTGGATCCACGGTGACTACGCGAACGACATCGGCCAGACCTGGCTCGGCATGGTCGGTCCGGGCGTGCAGCGCGGTGGAATCGACGACACGACCTGGACCGACCACACCGACATCGTTCCAACCGTGAACTGGCTGATCGGTCTGACACCCGACTACCAACCGGACGGCCGCGTAATCATGCAGATCCTGATCCCGTCGGTGGCGAAGGGCGGCAACGGCGCATCGTTCCAACAACTAGGCGACGTGTACAAGCAACTGAACGCGCCGTACGGTGATTTCGCCCACTCGCTTATCGTAGCCTCGACAAACGGCATCAAGGCGGACGACGCGACGTACCTCTCCATGGAGCGACAGATTCAAGGGCTGACGTCCCAGCGTGACGGGCTGATCCAGCAGATGAAGGATGTGCTCGACGGCTCCGCGAACGGCCATCGCGAGCAGCTTATCCAGCAAGGCCTCAGCTTGCTTGGGGCGGCGCGAGCGCTCGCCGGCATATGAGCAGCTAAAGAAGCATTGCCCCGCCGGGCCGCGTGCCCGGCGGGATCGGTCCTACACAAGTACAAATCCTCGAGCTCAGGAGTCAGCAATGACATTCATTCCAAGATGCTTTCACTATTCAAACGCTCGCTGTCTTGTTGCGGCGCTCGCGGTGGGGCTGGCTTCGAGCGGCTCAGCCTACGCCGCAGTGTCATTCCTTGGTGTTGGCGCAGGCGACGCGACCAGCAATGATGCGATCCTGTGGACGCGCGCGCAGGACCCGGCCAGCATGGCGGGCGTGGCCCTCATGGCACAGGTCTCGACGGATCCCGCGTTTGGCGCGGGTGTGACTTTTGCGGGAACGAGCGACCCCGCTCACGACTACACGATTCACATCGATGCCACGGGACTTCAGAGCGGAACTCGCTATTACTATCGCTTTGTCGCCAGCGATGGCACCGTAAGCCCCGCCGGGACGTTTGTCACTGCGCCGCAGCCGACGTCTCATGCCCCTGTGAAGCTCGGCTTCACCGGTGATGCAGACGGGCTCATGCGGCCGTACGGCGCGACCGACGATTTCACGCAACCAGGTGTGCCCAGCTTTACACAACAACGTTTTGACTACTTCGTCTGGCTGGGAGACACGATCTACGAGACGGCTAGCGGCCAAAGTACGCCGAACTCGTCGCCAGCCACGCCCGACACCTCCGTCGCCGCCAACATCAATTCCGCCACCGCGCTAGCCACGATGCAACAGGGTTACTGGACCAAGTATCGCCAGCAACTGCAGCCTGTCAGCAGCGGAGCGTACCCGGGCCTGCAATCGTTCTTTGCTTCGACCGGGCATTACACACTGCTCGACAACCACGAACTCGGCAACAAGCAGGTCATCAACGGCGGAGCCGCACCGGGGAGCAATCCTTCGGGAATCGGCGTCGATCCAACCATGCCAGCCAATGACGTTAACACCACCGGCTCGTTCATGAATCAGTCACCGGTGTTCAAGACGCTGACCCAGGCATACAGCGATTACCAGCCCATCCGCATGGGCACGGTGAACGCTCCTGGGGACGCGCGTTCGAATGGAACCCAGCAGCTGTACTTCTCCCAGCAGTGGGGCGCCAACACCGTGTTCTTCAATCTCGACGATCGTTCTTACCGGGACATTCGCCTCAAGAAACCGGGTACGACGACGGACGACACGGGCGTTCGCGCCGACAATCAGGACCGGGTGATGCTCGGCCAGCCGCAGCTCAACTGGCTGCAGCAGGGGTTGCTCAATGCGCAATCGCAGCACATCACATGGAAAATCATCGCCGTGTCGTCTCCCATCGACCAGATCGGTGCTATCGGCAGCGGAGCTGACGGCGGCAAGTCATGGATGGGTGGCTACAGGGTCGAAAGGAACCGGCTCATCAAGTTCATCGCCGACAACCATATCGACAACGTCTTGTTCCTCTCCACCGACGATCATATGGTGCGCATCAATGAGCTGGGCTATTTCACGCAGTTCGATGCCAACAACACGCCGATCCAGTCGAGCTACGTACGGGCGCCCAAGGTGTTCGAAATCGTTGCAGGTCCGATCGGAGCAACCGGTCCGGACACGATAACCGACCACAGCTTTGCCAACATCCAAAGTCTCGCTCAAGCCCTCGCTGGCCAGCAGATCGCCGCCGGCGTTGATCCGATCGGCCTGGATCCGCACTACCCGGGGCTGCACGACGTGATGCGGGAGGGAGACGCTCTGGCCGACAGCAACCGCGCGCCGGTTGATTTCTACTCCCCGGACACGTTCAACTATGCGGTGGTCCAGGTGGATTCGTGTCCCACACTGACCGTCGGGCTGTACGGCATCAATTCTTATGCGGTCAACACTTTCCCGCAGCCTTCGACGGCGGGCCCGGTGCGGCAGCTCATGGGCTTCAAGATCGACGCCGACGACGAGCCGCCGGCGATTCAGAGCCTCACCGCATCGCCAAACACACTGTGGCCGCCCAATCACAAGATGGTGTCGGTGCGGCTGACAGTCGCAGCCACGGACAGCTGCGGCATCGCCAGCGAGAAGATCGTTTCCGTGACCAGCAACGAGCCATCCGACGGCGTCGGAGACGGCGACACTTCGCCAGACTGGAAGATTACCGGCGACCTCACCTTGCAGTTGCGCGCCGAACGAAGCGGCACCGGCAACGGGCGCGTTTACACGATTACGGTGGAGGTGACCGATACGTCCGGGAACACGACGCTAGGAAACGTCGACGTCGTAGTGCCGAAATCTGGGTCCTGACAAGGGAACCTAAGCCTCCGGCAAGCTAGCCTTCGCGGCTCCCTTTGGCGGGAGCCGCATTCCCTTTTGGTCCTCGCGATGCGGCATTGCGAGTTGCCTCACGTCCTCGCGGGACAACGCAACGGCGATGCGGGTTGGACTTCGCGTCGATCCGCCTGGGGGATTGTCACATAACGGTAATAATTGCCGAGTCCAATCGGCGAGTCGCCATCGGTCCGCGCGAGGACTTGGGTCATTGCGCCGCCCCGCAATCCGAGGATCCAATGTCCACCGTGTTCACGCGCTTGATACCGGTCGGCACCTACGGCGCTGACCACGCGGGTCTCATCTGCGCGTTCCGCTTCGGATCCAGTGGCCAGGGCGAGCCTGTCGACGCGCAGCAGACTATCGAGCTCCTTGACGCGCCCCCCGAAAGGGGAGGTTTCGTTTGGCTGCACTTCAATCTCGCGGACAACGCAGCCCGGCGTTGGATGCAGGAGCACCTCGCGCTGCCCGACGTGTTCTACGAGACGATCGGCGACGGCTCGCGCACCACACGCCTCGAGCATGTCGACGAGCGTCTGATCGCCGTCTTGAACGACGCCTTGTTCGACCTTGACGTCGGGATCCCGGACGTGTCGACTCTGTGGCTCTGCCTCGGTCGCCGGATGCTGGTGAGCGCCCGCCGCAAGCCACTACGATCCATCGATCGGCTCCGGCACGCGGTAAGGCGTGGTGAATCATTTGTTTCGCCCGTCGCGCTGCTCGTGCATCTGTTGCGCGACCAAGCCGAAGTGCTGGCGGCGATCCTACGGACGGCGACGTCGCGAGTCGACGGGATCGAGGATAGCCTACTGGCCGACAGGCTCGAGCACCGCCGCGCCAATCTCGGCTCCCTGCGGCGCGCGCTCGTTCGTCTGAGCCGGCTTTTCGCTCCCGAGCCGGCGGCACTGTTTCGGCTTCTCAATCGGCCGCCCGAGTGGATCACTCCCACCGACACTCAGGACCTGAGGCAGTCCACCGAGGAGTTCGCGGCGGCGCTGGCGGACACGGCGTCGCTACTCGAGCGCACCAAGCTTCTGCACGAGGAGATCGCCGCGCGCGTGAACGAACAGAATAACCGGAGTTTGTTTCTACTCACCGTGTTCACGGTGCTTGCGCTGCCAATCAACATCATTGCTGGACTGCTTGGGATGAATGTCGGCGGGATTCCGCTCGCACAAGATCCGAACGGCTTCTGGGTCGTGGTTGGCGTGGTGGCGATGTTTACTGCCGCCGGGATCTGGCTTGTCCTGCGGCGCCGCTGGGACTGAAGCGGCTGCGACACACCCCGTCAGCGCGACGCAGCGCTGCCGACGAGCGAAGGCTTCTTGCCGCCTTTCAGCAATGCGGAGCGGCCAGGACTCGCGCGCATCTGGTCGCCTCTGGAGAAGCTCTTCTGCATAGCGCGTTTGGATTGAAACGCGCGCTTCAAGAATGCGCTGGCAACGTCCATGCGCACGTTCTCGCCACAGGTGAACACGTCGATTGCAGCGTAGCGATTCTCGGGCCAAATGTGGATGGCCAGATGCGATTCGGCGATGACGACCACGCCGGAGATGCCCCAGGGTGAAAACTTGTGGAACACCGTCTCGACGATCGTCGCCCCGGCAACGAGCGCTGCCTCCACGAGCGTCGACTTCACCCACGCCAGATCGTCGAGGTGCGGTGTAGCGCACTCGTAGAGATCGAGCACGATCTGAGAGCCGAAAACAGGACGCCGTGCCGACTCGATAGTCGCGACGGCCGTGGCAGCAGTGTGGGTCATGTCGTTGTTCACCTTTCCGATCACTTTTTCTTGCGCTTCGCTCGATGCGATTTTCCTTTTTTCTTTCCCTTGCCCTTTTTCCGTTTCTTTTTGCCCGGCGGCCGACCGGTCTTCACACTCTCAACCGCCCCCACTACTTGCGCCAGGTCTTGGTCGGGCAGTCGGTCGAGCGCAGCGAGCCCGGCGCGCAGCAACTCGCTTTTCTTCATCGCGATCCCCAGCCCGATGCATCGTTGCTTGAGGACGCCGATGAGCTCGTAGTCGGCGAGCGGCATGGTGAAGCTGTCGCGAATCACCTTGCCCGGATCGACCATCATCTTAGTTATCGCATCGACCGAGCCGGATTGCTTCGCCACTGACGCACCTGGAGCTGCCGACCCCGCCATCGAAAAGCCTGCGACGCACGTTTAGCCGGTGATCATAGTATACTATATATACGGTTTGTGCAACTCTCGTGCCGCCAGGAGTGTTCTGGCCGCGCGTAGCACCAGAGACCAGGCGCCAAGGCGGGCCTGATGCAGACAGAAGTTGATGGTGCGGCGCGGAACGGCCTACCAGGCCTGCGCCGGGGGGACGTTCTAAGCGCCGGTGCGACGGCGGACGGTCTCCATCAGCCACACATGCGAGCCCAGGCTTTCGGGACCCGTTGTCTCGGAATTCGGCTGAAGCCTCGTGTACCTGCCATCCCTTTGCATTTCCCAGGCCTGGCGACGGTCACGCAGGTTTACATCGAGGATTTCCCAGAGCCGTTCGCGCAGTTGGCGATTTTCCACCGGAGCTGCAGCTTCGACCCGTCGCGCCAGGTTGCGGTACATCCAGTCGGCAGAACCTATGTAGTACTCGCCGTCCAGCGGATTGGCCGCGCCGTTTGCGAAGTAAAAGATCCTGGCGTGTTCGAGGAACCGGCCGATAATCGAGCGCACTCGAACATTCTCGGTGCAGCCTGGAACACCCGGCAGGAGGCAGCAGAGCCCGCGTACGATAAGGTCGATCGGGACGCCTTCCTGCGACGCGCCTGAAAGCGCACGGCATATGGCGAGGTCCTCGACCTGGTTCATCTTTGCCACGATGCGCGCCGGCCGCCCTGACTTGTGATGCTCGATCTCACGCTCGATCATCAGAAGGAAGTGTTCGCGCATGTTGGCGGGTGCCACCAGCAGGCGCGAAAGCGGAGGCTGCAAAGAGCGCCCGGTAAAGTAATGAAACAGGTTGACGATGTCCGCAGTCAGCACCGGATCGCAGGTGAGCAGACCGACATCGGTGTAGAGCCTCGCCGTTTTGATGTGATAGTTGCCCGTCCCAACGTGGGCGTAACAGCGGAGCGTGGTCCCCTCCTTGCGCACCACCAGTGCGAGCTTGGTATGGGTCTTGAGCCCCAGCACGCCATAGACGACGTGCGCACCGACCTTCTCGAGTTCCTGCGCCCAATGCAGATTGCGAGCTTCGTCGAACCGCGCCTTGACCTCGACCACGCAGGCGACCTGTTTTCCAGCCTCCGCCGCCCGGATGAGCGAGCGCACGAACGGAGTGTCGTCGCCCACCCGATAAACCGTCATCTTGATCGCAATGGTCTGCGGATCGGTTGACGCTGTATCGATGAAGCGCTCGACGCTCGACTCGAAGCTGTCGTAGGGGTGGTGCACCAGGATGTCGCCGGCTTGGATTGCCGCGAAGATGTCCGCATGTTCATCGTCGAGGCCTAAAGGAGCGATCGGCATCCAGTAAGGATCACGCAGCGGTGGAATGTCGATGTTCGCGATCTGGAAGAGGTCGGTGTAGTCGATCAGCCCCGGGAGTTCGTAGGTGTCGTCTTCGGAAAGGTCGAAGCGTTCCATCAACTGACGGCGGATGTCCGGAGCGGCACCCGGGGCGAAGTCGATCCGCACCACCGGCAGGAAGCGACGCTCGCGCAGTGCATCGAGCACCGTCTCCCGCATCGAATCGCTCTCCTCTTCGTCAAGATCGATCTCGGCATTGCGCAAGACGCGAAACAGCGTCGCATTGACGATTTCCATTCCCGGAAACAGCTTGGCGGCGTTGTGCCGGATGATGCTTTCCATGTCGACGAACCAGCGCTCGCCAGTGGGAACGTCAGTTTTGACCGCAACGTACTGCTGGAGGACCGTCGGACTCTTCACCCGCACCGGTACGTACTCGTCCGAGCCAGGAGCGCGCAGCACGAATCCCCAGTTGGTCGAGAGGTTCGACATGAACGGAAACGGATGCGTCGGATCAAAGCCGAGCGGCGTGAGCGCAGGCGAGACGTGCGCATCGAAGTAGCGTCCGAGCTCCGCACGTTGCGCATCGCAAAGGTCACTCCACGCGGCGAGCACGATGCCGTGCTCGCGAAGCGCCGGAAGAAGCTCTTGCGAATAGCACTCGGCTTGCGCGGCGAGCATTTCGAGTGTGGTCCGCCGGATCGTCGCCAGATGTTCGCGCGCATCGGTAGCGCGAGCGCCGGGGTCGTCTTCGTCGGCGGCTTGCGCTTTGCCGCGCAAGACGCCCATCCGTTTCATGAAAAATTCGTCCAGGTTCGAACCGAATATTGCGAGAAACTTGAGTCGCTCCAGAAGAGGCGTCCGCGCATCCTGCGCTTCGCTGAGCACTCGTCGATTGAACTCGAGCCAGGCCAGATCGCGGTCTATCCAGGCTTTTGCGAGCAGCTCTTTGCCTGAAGGGAGCCAAGGACGGTCGCGAACATCGCGTGGGCTCATGTCGGCCTCTGGGACGAGAAGGGAATTGTGATCGACGCCGCAGCGACTGGAGCCGTCCAGCAATTTTGTGGCTCAATCGAGCACAAAAAAATGATAGCACGACCGACGTTCAGTCGAGCCGCACATCGCGCTTGTCGCAGTCATGAATCTGTAACAATTGCAGAGGCAAGATGCTCCTAGCACTGTGCGTGGAGCGGCAGAATGTCGGTCGTTTGCGTTGGCAATTCTCGGGTTCTCGAGCAGCTTGGGGAGAAGCAGGACTTTGAAAGCGAGTTGAGTCGGGCCGGCTTCCGACACGAAGAGTTCACCTTGCACGTCGATTGGGGCACCAGCCGCCGCTCGAGGGCGGGATGGGATCCACGATATGAAGTCAAGGTAACGCACGCACCGACGCAAACGGTCAAGGCCTACCAGGGCGGTCCCAGAGAGAATTGGGTGCGTCGCTTCGCCGCCGATCTTTCCCAGGGGCTCTATGGCGAACCCGCTTTTGCTCCGGTACCGGTTTCGAGACCCAAGTCTCTGGCAGCGAGATGACCCTATGGGGTCGCGGTCGCCTTGTCAGGCCGGCTTGAACACCATGAAGTAAAGATTCGCCAGAGGGAGCAGCGTCGCAACGGCGCCAGCGACGTTCCAGATAGATGAAAGCCTGCGGTATTGCGACGGGATGGCAGATTGCGTAGCGAAAGTCCTCGCCATTCGCGCCTGCATGATTTGCACGGGGATCAGTATGAACACCCAGATCAGCCCGGAGGCGACGAACATTCGAACGCCCCAGGTTACCCACTTCGTGGCGCCGATCCCGCCGAACTGCTCGGCCATCAGCGGGCCGGTGATCGCGATCAGTGCGGCCCCGACCCCGGTGAACGCGAAGTCGGTGATGGTCACCAGTCGCTGCGCGTAGGCTACGATCGCCGGATTGCCGGTGCGGTCGGCGAGAGCCTTCCACACGGCGGTGACGATGATGTTGCCGAGAAAGATTACAGCGCCAAAAATGTGCAGCGACTTCAGCAGGAAATATTGGTTCATAGGCAGCTCTCTGTGCGACGATCGTTGTGTACCCGCGGGGCGGTTTGCTCAGGCGAGATGAAACGTAGCCAATCGAGCGATTACTCAGAGTGTGCTTGCGCAGCGCGCCGCATCAGAAACTCTCTCATCGCCGGATCCTCGCACAACCCGATCGCCTGGGCGTACGCTTCGGCGGCCTCTTCTCCGCGGCTCATGTACTTGAGCAGGTGCGCCGCAAGCGCCCAATACGGTTGGTAGCTCCGGGCGTCTTCGCCCGGTATCTCCTGCAGTAACGCCCACGCGGTTGCTGCATCACGGGCCTCGGCAACTGCCGCAGCGCGACCCACCAGCGTGCCCACGGTCGGCGCGACCGCGACCAGCCCTTCGTAGAGCAAAGCGATCGCTTCCCAGTCCGTGCTACCGGTGACCATCCGCCGTGCGTGCACCGACTGGATCGCAGCTTCGAGCTGAAAACGGCCGACGCGCTTGGCCTCCCCGGCAATGGTGAGAAACGCTTCCGCCTCCTCGATCATCGCGCGCGACCACGAAGCAACGCTCTGCTCGGAAAGCGGCACATAGCTGCCTGTCGCGGTGCGCCGTGCATCGCGTCGGGACTCGCAATACATCATCAGCGCCAGCAAACCAAGCACCTCCGGCTCGCCGGGCATGAATCGCGTGAGCATGCGCCCGAGGTCAATCGCCTCGACTGCAAGTCCCTTGCGCCGCGGGTCGGCTCCGGCGACATCGTCCCAGCCGCTGCCGTACGCGGCGTAAATGGCGTCGAGCACCGCAGCGAGGCGCGATGGCAGCTCCTTGGCCTCGGGCAATTCAAAGGCGATGCCGGCGTCGCGTATCTTCGCCTTGGCACGAGAGAGGCGCTGTCCCATCGTAGAAGGTTTCACCAGAAACGCCGACGCGATGCGTGCCGCATCCAGCCCCAACACTACCTGGAGCATCAGCGGCGTACGCGCCGCAGCATCGATCGCCGGATGCGCACAAATGAACAGGAGCTTGAGCCGCTCGTCGGGAAACAAGTTGTCCGAGTCCGCCAGCTCACGAGCCTCGTCGGTGATCGTGAGCAGGGTCGTGGCCGCGTCGGAATGCCTCCGAGCATGGCGCGCGGCGTCGATCAGTCGGTGGCGTGCCGCGACGAGCAGCCACGCCTCGGGTTTCTCAGGTACGCCGGTGGTGGGCCAACTTTCGATCGCAGCCTGAAAAGCATCGGCGAGCGCATCCTCCGCCGCGGCAACGTCG
>Ga0126381_100001105_pt1 | contig 29223 bp, 25 predicted proteins | sample PanSoiMetPlot_28_FD_96465 | JGI IMG/M metagenome (GOLD analysis project Ga0126381, IMG submission 96465) | Tropical forest soil microbial communities from Panama - MetaG Plot_28 | ecosystem: Environmental > Terrestrial > Soil > Tropical forest > Bulk soil | place: Panama | collected 2016-02-17
ACCGGGGACATGGACTTCAGCGTGTCCACCTCGAGTAACCTGTCCAGCTTCAAGGTGACCCGGGCCACCTCCGCGTCCATGCCGCTGCCGACGCAGTTCCCCGACGCCAACGGCAACAGCCTGTTTATCGGCGACTACACGGGCGTATCGGCGCTGTCAGGTGCCCACCCGATCTGGTCGGATACCAGGAACCCGGACGCGTTCCTCTGCCCTGGCACGGGCACGTCGAGCGCGCCTCCCGCGGTGTGCACTGGAGCCGAGCCGAACGGCCTGCTAGCCAACGACCAGCAGATCTACACCAGGATGACGCCGGCTTCCTAGCCGCCGCTCCTGGCATTCCGGCGGCCGGGCTCCGCAAGAGCCCGGCCGCCGGCCTGTACTGGCCGTGCCAGGGCTTGCCCGATCCTCCCGCGGTGGCGGGGTGCCAGGTTCTAATGTCGGTGCATGCCACACGATGGCGGGCCGGAGCACGGGGTGCGCTTGGGTGTGCTTGTCTTCGCGGTGGGGGGATTGGTTGTCGCCGGGTGCTCGAATACTTTGTCCTCGTCACCGTGGGGAAGGAACGCATCGTTTCCGCCGCCGTCGGCTTCCGCCGCACTGCCCGATCCGAACGCGCCGTTCACCTGGCCGCGAGATCTGCCTGCTCCCTGTTCGGAGCGGCAGTCGAATCCTCAGCCGGGCGTCCTCGTCGGTGATCTGCTCATGGATCCCGCGGACCGCTGGCCCGGCCCGTGGACCGGCGCGACCGAGTTCAGCCCCATGTGCGTATGGGCCGAAGTCGGGAAAGTCGACTACGCGGCCAAGACGGTTCAGTTGCTGATGAAGGACACGAAGACTGGTGCGCAAAAGGCGTTCACTGGGCGTGTGGGTGACGTAGTTTCCGTGGGCCGCTTTACCGTCAAGATCGACCCGCCACGCGCAAACACCGCCGCGCAGTTCGAGGTCGACATCTACTGGGCCGACCCCTCATGATGTGGAGCACGGCGCTGGTCATCATGAAAGCGACGGCTGTCGTCAGGTGACTACTGCCGCGCCGTTTAACTGAGACCTGGCACATTAACCCCGAGTGCCGCACTGCGGGAGGGTTGTGTCCGTTGACTACCGTGTCTGAAGGAGCAGCCGTGGCGATAACCGCAATACTCGATCTGCAGCTCAAGGCCGACTCGCTGGCAACCGCGCACGAGATCATCCACGCGACGCTCACCGACACCCGAGCGTTCCCCGGCTGCCTGAGTGTCACGGTCTTGATCGACAGCGACGACCCGGCACACGTGGTCTTCTATGAGACGTGGGAATCGATCGAGCATGACCGGGCCTACCGCGCGTGGCGAGCCAGCGCCGAAGGCAGATCGGAGCTAGGGTCGATCATGGCCGGTGCCCCCAAGCTCGGCCTGTTCACCGTCGCCGAAGGCGTCTAGTACGGCCGCGCCTGGCCGGACGGCGGTTGCCCGGCTGGGTAGTGGATCTGGAGCTGGCGGGTGCGCCCAGCACTGAGCCGGTGAACGAAGGTCGCGTGCGGCGGGCAGTGGCCGGGCCATTCGGCGGGGTTGCGGAAGTCGATCTCAAGGATGGTGATGTCGCCGCTCGCGAGCACGTCCATGATCGTGGCCCGGACCCCCACCGTGATCGCCTCCCGCTCCCTGCGCGGCCGCGACGCCGGGGCAGCGCCGGGGTCACGCAGCTCGGCCAGCCGTACAAGGGCGATGACGAAGGTGTCCTGGACCGCGTCGAGCGCATCGGCGCGGTTCCCGAGCAACCCGATGGCGGTCGCGTACAGCGCCGGCCGGCATCGTTCGAGCAGTCCAGTGAGTGCTTGCACGTCGCCGGCTCGCGCCAGCGAGCCCAGCTCCGCCTCTGACATCACGATCGCTTCCACATAAGGGAGATGCGCCTGCCCGCCCGGAAGTTCGCGAACTTCGGCCTGTTCTTTCGCATCTACCCTGCGACGCTCACCGCGGGCGTCACCGCTGACAAGGAGGCGAGCATGACCACCACCGCCGAATCGCCGGCCGCGGCCAGGCTCGAGGGGAAGATCGCCGAAGCATGGGAGGTCTACGACAAGGCCGGGATGTGGCGCCAGCTTGGCGTCACTCCGCCGGTCTCTGCTAACGCGTTACGGGCAGTCTCCAGCCCCAGGCGGGCGCGCTCGGTCTCCACGACCCGCCTCGCCAGCTCGGCCGCGGACACGTCGCGTGCTTGCGGCGCGGCGTCCGCGGTGTCGCTGCGCCGGGCATAGGCATCGAAGAGCGCCGTCTTGCCCTCGAGCAGCTCCAGCATCCGTTCGTCCACGCTGTCGGCCACCAGCAGCCTGTGCACCTGCACCTTCTGCACCTGGCCGAGGCGGTGCGCGCGGGCGATCGCCTGCGTCTCCAGGGTCGGCTTGACCTGCGGCTCGCACAAGATGACCACCGAGGCGGCCTGCATGTTGAGCCCGACGCCGCCGGCCTGGATCTGGCTGACCAGGACCCAGTGCCCATGCCCCTTGGCGAACTGGTCCACCAGTTCCTGGCGGCGCGGCGCCGGCATCGACCCGTTCAGCGGCCCGAGCGCACGCTCGCCCAGTGCCGCGCACACGATGTCGAGCACGTCGCGGAAGTGGGAGAAGATCACGACCTTGCGTCCGGACTCGCGCGCCTCATCGGCGATTTCGATGAGCCGCCGCAGCTTCGCCGAGCCGCGCGCCGTGCCCGCGGCGTAGGCGGCGCGGCGCATCGCCATGAAGTTGCCCGCCTCGACCGCCTGCCGGTACGCGGCGAAGTCGTGCGGCCCGAATTCCTCCCACTCGTCGATGTGCGTGAGCTCCGGCAGTTCGGCTAGCACGTCTTCCTGGTTGCGGCGCAGGTACGCCGGGGCTACCGCGCGGCGGAACGCCTTGGACCCGGCGATCGCGTCGATCCCGTCCGCCGAGTCCAGCAGGCCCGGCTGCAGATAGCCGACCAGGTTGCGGAACTCCCCGACCCGGTTCTCCATTGGCGTGCCGGTCAGGAATAGCACCCGGTCGATCCGGCGAGTCCACTCCCGCAGCGCCTTCGAACGCTGGGCGTCCGGGTTCTTGATGTAGTGCGCCTCGTCGACCACGAGCATCGCCACCCGCGGCCGTCCCGGCAGCGGCAGGCTGCGCACGGTCTCGAACGTGGTGATGCCCACGCCGCCGCTCTTCGTCCAGGCCAGCAGGTTCTCGTCGCGCTCGTCGCCGTGCAGCCGGTGGGGCCGCAGGCTGCTGTGCCCGCGCACCTCCCGCATCCAGTTGATCAACACGCTGGCGGGACACACCACGAGGAAGTGCCGCTCGCCCTGGGCGCGCAGGTGCGCCAGTGCGGCGATCGCCTCCACCGTCTTGCCGCAGCCCATCTCGTCGCCGAGCACCACGCGCCGCCCGGCCAGGGCGAAGCGCGCACCGAAATCTTGGTAGCCGCGCAGCGAGACGCGCAGGTGCGTGGTGTCCAGGAGCTGTTTGTCGATGCTGCCGATCAGATCCTCGGGCAGGAAACCGCGCGCGGCCTCGGCCTCGTCGCGGACGCCGAGGATGTGCTCGAGCGCGGTGAAGTAGTCGGCGGCGCGCTTCTCGAAGTCACGCCGCACCGTGGCCGGGCGCGCCGGAGCGGCGCGCAGGCGCTCGTTCGCGGCCCTGATGCGCACCAGGTCCCGTTCTGTCGCGGGCGCGGCGAGTGCCTCCTCGAGCTGCGCGACGGCGGCGTGGGCTGCCTCCCGGCGCTGCCGCCCGACCAGTGCCCGGCGTATCCGGCCGCTCAGCGGCCTCGCCGCGGACATCAGCCTGCCGAACTGGTCGGTGATCCGGCGCGCAGGCTCGCGGGCGCGCTCGACCGCGCTCTGCGCGGTACGCACCCGGTGCAGGGCCGTCAGCAGGGCCGCCCCGCCCTCATCGCCCATGTCGACGTCGGCGGTGATCCGCAGGTCCTGCCCGACGGCTTCGGCCATGCGCCGGGCGGCGGCCACCGCCTGCGCGGCGCTGTGCCGCCCGACGCCGTGGATCTTCTCGAGCCCCGCCGTCCCGGCGTCGAGCACCGCGCCGACGTCGGCGAACCCGGCCTTTTCCAGCCTGGCGGCCGGCAGGCGCGGCACGATCTCCTTGAGCCGCTCGACCGGCACCTCGGCGAGCCGCTCGCGCAGGACCTCGGCGTGCAGTGCGCCGTACGCGTCACGCACCGCCTGCCGCGCCCGTTCGTCACCCTCAAGCAGGGCGTGCGCCGTGCCGACCGCCTCACTCGCCCGGCCTATCAGGGACCTGACCGCGGACGGGCCGTGCACGGGCCGCCGTGACGACGCGCTCGCCAGTCCCTCGGTCACGCACTGAGCGTATCGGCATTTCGAATCCGGACCGCGCCTGTTAGCCCTGCCCGCCGAGCGCCTACCATCGCCAGCATGCGGCAGTTTTCCGCGCTGACTCGGTCGGCCAACCTGACCCGGATGGCCGAGACCCGGTTTGACGTGCTTGTGATCGGCGGCGGGATCACCGGGACCGGGATAGCCCTCGACGCGGCCGCGCGCGGCTTTTCTGTCGCCCTGGTGGAGAAGGATGACTTCGCATCGGGAACCTCCGGGCGGTCCTCCCGAATGATTCACGGTGGCCTGCGGTACCTGGCGCAAGGCGATGTGGGGCTGGTGCGCGAAGCGCTGCGGGAGCGGAAGATCCTGCGCCAGCTGGCCCCGCACCTGATCCGGCCGCTGCCCGCCCTCATCCCGGCGGGTTCGCCGCGTGAGGCGGCCAGGTACCGCCTTGGCCTGACCGCCTACGAGGCCCTGGGGGCGGGCCGGAACATCGGCTTCCACCGGCCGGTGAGCAGGGAGCAGATCCTCCAGGTCGCGCCAGGATTGCGCCGGGCGGCGGGCGGCTACCGCTATTTCGAGTGCCAGGGCGACGACGCCAGGCTCACCATCGAGGTGGCCCGCGCCGCCCAGGGCTTCGGTGCGCTGCTTGCCAACCACGTCCGGGCCGAGCAACTCCTCGGACAGACAAGGGTGACAGGCGCGCGGGTAACCGACGAGATTACCGGTGAACGGTTCGAGATCCAGGCCGGCGTCACCGTGAACGCCGCAGGGGTCTGGGCCGACCAGATCCAGGCCCTGGCCGCGGGCGGTACCGCGGCCCGCGACCGGCGGCTGATCCCGAGCAAGGGCGTCCACCTGGTCTTCGCGCCGGGAGCGGTGCGGACCAAGGTCGCCCTGTTCGTTCCGTCCGCCGCGGATGACGGACATTTCATCTTCGTCGTCCCGTGGGAGGACCGGGTCTACGCGGGCACCACCGACACGCCCTATTCCGGCGATCTGGACACGCCGGTCGTGGGTGACTCCGATCGCGACTACATCCTGGCCACTGTGGCGAGGGACTTTCCCGGAGTGACCGAACGCGACGTCGTCGCGTCCTGGGCAGGGCTGAGGCCGCTGCTCAGCCACGGCCAGGGTGATGTCCGGACCTACGATCTGTCCCGCAAACACGCCATTTTCGAGGACCCGCCGGGCCTGCTGACCATCACCGGGGGAAAGCTGACCACGTACCGCGCGATGGCGGAAGATCTCGTCGACCGCCTGGCCCGCACGCTGCGGCCGTCCGGGCGGTGCCGGACCAGGCACATTCCGCTCGGGCTGCACGGCCCGGCCGAAGCCGCGTTCCGCCTGGCCGCGGCCGCGGCGTCAGGCCTGGGCCTACCGCCGGACGCGGGAATCAGGCTGGTGCGCTGCTACGGTGACGACTGGCGTGAAGCGATCGCGATGATCGGCGCGGACCGCGCGCTCGGGGAGCCGGCCGTTGACGATCTGCCCGTCCTCAAGGTCGAGCTCGAACTGGCCCGCAGCCGCGAAATGGCCATCACCGGCGAGGACATATTCGTGCGCAGGACCCGGCTGACGACTCGTGACGCGTCGGTCCCGCTGCCGTCAGGCTAAGACAGGTCACACCTTCAACCGCAGCGCCCCGGGCACGACCTCGAACGTCGCGGGGGTAGTCCCGAGCAGCTCCCCGTCCGCCTCGATCGGATAGGGCGTGCCCGTCTCGACCGTGACGCGGCTGACTCGCAGCTCGGCGATGTTGCGGTGCGGCAGGTGCGTCCCGCGGTACACCTTCGGCAGCGTGGTGTACGCGTCGGACTTCGGTCCCGTCATCACGAGCACGTCAAGCCGGCCGTCGTCGGCCTCGGACTTGGGCGAGATCTGCATGCCGCCCCCGTAGTACCGGCAGTTGGCGACGACCACGTTATGCGCCTGCCACTCGAATGCCTGCCCGTCGGCGTCGAGCGTCACGGTGGCCGGGCGGAAGCGGGGGAGTGTCAGCCAGAACCCGAAGAAGTACCGCGTCGCCGCGAAGGCGCTGGGGAGCGCGGCGGCCCGCGCCACCACAGAGCCGCCGAGTCCTGCCTCGGCGATGTTGGCGAAGTACTTCAGCGTTGTCGCCGCGCCGTCGGCGAAGGTGATCCGGCCCAGGTCGATGGTGCGTACGGCGTCTCCGGTGAGGTGAGCGGCGGCCTTGACGGCATCGCCAGGTATGCCGAACGACTTCACGAAGTCGCACCCCGAACCCGTGGGCAGCACGCCAAGTACCGCGTCCGGCGCGATCGGCTGCTCACCGGCGAACATGCCGTTGATTACCTCGTGGACCGTCCCGTCGCCGCCCGCGGCGACCAGGAAGCGGTCACCGTCGCGCAGGGCCTGCGCCGCCGCCTCCGCGGCGTGGCCTGGGCCGGTGGTCAGCACGACGCGGACGTCCAGTCCGGAGTCCCGCAGCATGTGCTCGATCGTGCGCAGCTTCGCCTCCGATCGTCCCCGCCCCGAACTCGGGTTGGCGATGATCACCGGACGGCCGAATGGGCTGGTCACGGGAGGAGGACCTGCGGGTTCATGATCCCCGCGGGATCGACGGCGGCCTTGATTCTGCTCAGCACGCCGACCCCGGTGCCGCCGAGTTCTCCGGCCAGGAACCGGGACTTCAGCCGGCCCACGCCGTGATGATGAGTGATGGTTCCCCCGGCCGTCTCGCAAGCCCGGGCAGCGTGCTCCCATGCCATCAGATACCGCTCCTCCGCGTCGGCGTCGTCGGCTCCGCTGACCAGGAACGTGAAGTACAGCGATGAGCCGGACGAGTAAAAGTGGGACAGGTGGCAGATTACGGCCTGCGACTGCGCCGCGAGGGCAGCCCGCACGCCGGCGTAGAGCTCGGGAACGGCCGACCACAGTCCGGCGACCTCCATCGTGTCGACTAGCACCCCAGGGCCGAAGGCGCGATCGGGACCCATGATCTGGAAATAGGTGGCCGCGGCGTCGTTGCGGTGCTCCCACCAGTGGTCGCCGTACCCCGGGTCAACGAGCCGCGCCGGCCCGGTCCGCTCTATCACCTCCGCGGCGAGCCGCTTGCGCTCCTGGAGTCCGCGCAGGCCCGACGGGAAGCCGAGGATGCCCACGCAGCCGGCCGTATGCCCGGCAGACCCGAAGCTCAACGCGGCGTCTGCTTCGTCGTAACCCCGGATGACCGCTGCCCCGGTCTGCTCACGAACCACCTCGCGCAGGCCGTCCGCGAGCGCGGCGAAGTCGGGAAAGCTGAAGGTCAGCCACTCCCAGCCGGCCGGCCGGGGACGACAGGCAAGCGTTGCCTCGGTCACCACGGCCAGTGTTCCTTCGGAGCCCACCAGGAGCCGCCGCAGGTCCGGGCCGGCCGCTGAGCGGGGGACCGGCCGGCAGCGGAGAATCTCGCCGTCCGGGAGAACGGCGGTGAGCCCGAGCAGCACGTCCTCGATGGCTCCGAAACCCGCGGACGCCTGGCCGGCGGAAGACGCGGCGATCCAGCCGCCGACCGTGGACATCGCGATCGACTGCGGATAATGGCCCACCGTCAGCCCGTGACCGGCGATGGCATCCTCCAGCCGGTCACCGCGCAGGCCTGCCTGCACATGGACCACCTGGGACACCAGGTCCAGGCCGGTGATGCGGTCCATTCTGGACAGGTCGACCACGACCGCCTCCGTTACGGCCTGCGCACCGCCGCAGACGCCAGACCCGGCCCCCCTCGGGATTACGGGGGTGCCGGTCTCCGACGCCCACGCCAGCACCACGGCCACTTCCTCGGTAGAAGTCGGGAAGACAACCGCGGCCGGCGCCGGGAGCTGGTCGCCGCGCACGCGGCGCAGCAGCGCCAGCGCCCACGAGTCGATGGCACGTTCGCTGAGCGTTTGCGCGTCCGTGGCGACCGCCCCAGGCGGCAGGCGGTTTCGCAGGAGATCCAAAGCGTCCACGGCGCGGATGGTAGCGCAGCCCGCTCGCCCGCGTCGCTACGGGCACCGCCAGCGGACCACCGCGAGCCAGTTCGTGTGGATTTGATATACGCCATCCACGCCATAGGGACGCTTTTGACTGTCCGGATCGGACGGCCAAATGACGCTTCCGCGGAATCGGCGAAAATCGAATCGTTAACAGCCAGCATTTCTCGTATAATTGCCACATGTTGGTGGGGCGAGAAGCCCAATGTGTGTCGCTTGAACAACTACTAGCGAATGCACGCGCGAGCCAGAGCGGTGCTCTGGTCATTTGTGGCGAACCCGGGATCGGCAAGAGTGCGCTGCTTGCGCACGCCGTGGCCGCCGCCGCGAACATGCAGGTGCTTACCGCCCGGGGGGTGGAGTCCGAGTCCGAGTTCGCATTCCTTGGGCTGGCGGACCTGTTGCGGCCGGTGAGCGCCGAGTTGAGCCGGCTCCCCGAGCCCATGTCGCAGGCGCTGGCGGGGGCTCTGGCGGTAGGGCCGCCGAGTGGCCCGGACCGGTTCGCGGTCTACGTCGCGGTCCTTGGCCTGCTGTCCCTCGTGGCGGAACGGCAGCCGGTGCTGATCGCGGTGGATGACTTTCAGTGGGTTGATTGCGCGTCGCAGGACGCTCTCATACACGTGGCAAGGCGGCTGGGCGCGGAGGGCATCGCGGTGCTGCTGGCGGTTCGTGAGACCGAAGGCGCCGAGATCGACGCGTGGCAGCTACCGACCATGCGGGTCGCCGGCCTTGACCACAGGTCGGCCGAAACCTTGCTGAGCCGCTCGACCGGCCGCCATCAGGTCTCCAGTCAGGTCGCGGGATATCTGGTCGACATGGCCGCGGGGAACCCGCTCGCTCTGCTTGAGCTCCCGTCTCTGCTTTCCGATCGGCAGCTGGCCGGAAGCGAGCCGCTGAGTGACCCGCTGCCGGTGGCCCCGAGCCTGGAACGCATCTTCCTGCCGCGGATAACCGCGCTGCCAGCGCAGGTCTGCCGGGCCCTTGTGGTCGCCGCGGCCAATGACCGCAGCGATGCGGTTGCGGTCGCGGGGGCGCTCGAAGTCATGGGCTTGAGCCTTGCCCTGCTCGAAGCCGGCGAGTCCGCGGGGCTTATCGAGCTGGACGGCATGGAGGTCCGTTTCCGGCATCCCCTGTTGCGGTCGGTGGTCTATCAGAGAGCGCTGCCCGCCGATCGGCGGTCCGCGCACCGGGCCCTGGCCGTCGCCCTCGGGCGCATGGGCGAGGCGGATCGCGCGGTCTGGCATCGGTCGGCCGCGGTGGTTGTGCCCGATGAGGATCTGGCGGCCGAACTGGAACAGGCCGCGCTGGCCGCGCAGGACCGCGGCGGCCAGGTCTCCGCCGCGCGGGCGCTGGAACGTGCGGCCCAGCTGACTCCCGAGGTGCCCGGCAGGGCGCGCCGGCTGCTTGCCGCGGCCGCGGCCGCGCATGCTGGCGGGCGGGTGGACTGGGCGCGGACCATGCTCGAATCGGCGGTGGAACTCACCAAGGAACCGCTACTGCGGGCCGAGATCGCGCATCTGCGTGGGAACGTGGAGATGTGGCGGGGGCCGGCGCCGCTCGCCCGCCAGCTCCTGACTTCGGAGGCGGCGACCGTAGACGCCGCCGACCCGCGACGCGCCGCCATGATGCTCGCCGACGCGGCCATGGCGTGCATCATGACCGGCAGCATCAAGCTCGCCGTTCAGACCGCGCAACGAGCCTGCGAATCGGCGAAGCGGTCGGGTGACCGGACGGCCATCAGCGCGACTTCCGCGATGGAAGGCATCGCCCGGAGCTTCATGGGCGGTGCCGCGACCGCCTACCCGGCGATTTGCGCCACCCTCGAGGAGGAACCTGACGCTCGCCTGCCGCCTTACCTTGTCCCGATGATCGCCCAGGTCGCGATCTGGGCCGAGGACTACCGGCAGGCACGGCGAATCCTTGAGGACATCGTCAACAAGGCCCATCGCGGCGGCGCCTTGGGTGAGATCTCCTTTCCGCTGGCCGTGCTGGCGGACGCCCACTTCAGGACCGGTGCCTGGGTGGACGCCTACGCGACGGCCAGCGAGGCCGTCCGCTTGGGCGCGGACGCCGGTCAGGAAAGCGCGCTGTCCTTCGGGCTTGTGCAGCTGGCACGGATCGAGGCCGCACGCGGCCTGGGCGAGCAGTGCCGTCAGCATGTACGGGAGGCTCTGACGCTGGCCGAACCCCGAGGCGGCTTCTCGATCCATTTCTTCGCGGCCGCCACCCTCGGCCTGCTCGAGCTTGGCCTCGCCAGATACCAGGCCGCGGACGACAGCATGAGCTGGCTCGCGGACGTCGCGGACGACCAGGGACTCCACGAGCCCGCGGTGGTGGCGTGGCTTCCAGACGCTATCGAGGCGGCGGCACGAACCCAAAACCGCGAGACAGCCGTCAAGTTGCTCAGCCGGCTGGATGAGCAGGCCGCGACCGCGCCCGGCCGCTGGGCCAGCGCGGCCGCCGCCAGGTGCCACGGGATCCTCGCCGGTGAAGAGGACTACCAGCAGGCGTTCGCGGACGCTCTCGACCGGCACGGGTCCGCGCCGAGTTTCGAGCGGGCGCGTACTGAGCTCTGCCTGGGGGAACGATTGCGGCGCTCCAAGAAAAAGGGGGATGCGGACCGCTGGCTGCGCGCCGCGGCGGACACTTTCGGGCGACTGGGTGCGACCCCATGGGCAGACCGGGCCGCGGCCGAGCGCGGTACCACCCGGCACGCGCGACCCGCACCGGCGGGCAGCATCGCCGCCCGCCTGACCGCCCAGGAACTCCAGACGGCCCTCATGGTGGCCAAGGGCGCGACAAACCGCGAAACAGGCATCGCCCTGTTCCTGAGCGAGAAGACCATCGAAACCCACCTCAGCAGCATCTACCGCAAGCTCGGTGTCCGCCGCCGGTCCGAGTTGGCGGCACTGTGCGCAGGCGAACAACTGGGGCGTGCGCGAGAGAGCCTGGGGTAAAACCAGAAGGCGGGCAAAAGGAGAAGCTGAAATGGGAAAGGTTGCGGTGCTTGGTGGCGGTGTGGCCGGGCTTACGGCCGCCGACGAACTGAGCCGACGTCACTTTAAGGTCGATGTTTTTGAGCGGCGGCCTCAATTCGGCGGCAAGGCCCGCTCCTTTCCCAGCGGACCGGTAGATGGCCTGGGGCAGCTTCCGGCCGAGCACGGATTCCGGTTCATACCCGGATTCTACTGGCATCTTCCGAATACGATGAAAGAAATTCCGTATAAAGACGGCACCAGCGTCTATGACAATCTTGTGGAAGGTAAAGACCTGGGGCTGCTTCGGGCCGGAAGAAAAGGAGCGGTACTCCCCATGGACGCCTGGGGGATACTGGATCCGGATGGAGTCCGGTTCAATTGGACCGGGCACCCGTTCCTGGATAACTTCGGCCTTACACCGGACGACATGATCTACCTCGCAAGGAAACTGACAGATCTGCTCGCGACATGCCGCGAGCGGCGTCTGGCGGAATGCGAGATTGTTTCCTGGCTGGAATACTGCGGCGCCCTGGAGCGAGTGCAGGCGACCGAATACCGGGCGATGATGGTGGCCCTGACACGGTCGCTCGTCGCCGCCCGGGCGGAGGAGATGAGCGCACGCACCGGCGGCGACATCCTCCTCCAGCTCCAGTTGGCGCAGATCAGGCCCGACGGCCGCCCCGACCGGCTGCTGAACGGGCCCACCAGCGACGTCTGGATCGAGCCATGGTGCGACAAGCTCAGGCAGGCGGGCGTGTGCTTCTACCCGAATACCGAAGTCACCGGGTTCGACCTGGCTGGCTCCCGCCTCGCCGGTGTGCGGGTGCGGGACCGTTCCAGCCAGGCACAGGAGCGGCCAGCCGGGGACTATGACTGGTATGTCTGCGCACTGCCGGTCGAGGTCATGCAGGAACTGGTGGATGACGCGCTCGCGGCCGCCGCGCCTACCCTCGCCAATATCAGACAGCTCACCGTCCGCTGGATGAACGGGTTCATGCTGTACCTGAAGCAGGATGACGCAATGGTGCAAGGCCACAGCATATACGTTGATTCGCCCTGGGCGCTCACCTCGGTTTCCCAAGCGCAGTTCTGGCCCCAGCATCAGAGCTGGAAGATTCCAGGCAAGGTCGAAGGGATCCTCTCCGTCGATATTTCTGACTGGACGACTCCTGGCCCGCGCACAGGAAAGGCCGCCCAGGAATGCACACCCGATGAGATACGGACGGAGGTGGTCGGACAGTTGCGCGATCATAGCAACGGGATGCCCTGGGAGCCAAGCCTGGCCGACGCCAACATCGCGGGCTATTTCATCGATCCCGATATCTACTGGCCGAATCCAAAGGGAGCCAGCGTTAACCTGGAGCCGCTGCTGATCAATAAGGCGGGCTCCTGGGCCTACCGGCCCGACTGCCAAACCGGGATCGACAACCTACTCCTCGCCGCGGACTATGTGCGTACCGCCACCGACCTGGCCACCATGGAGGGCGCCAACGAAGCCGCGAAGAGGGCGGTAAACTACATACTGGGCCTGACTGGCTCCGACGAGCCTCTTTGCCCGTTGAAGTCTCCCGAAGAGCCGCCATTCCTCGCGTTTTTGAGATACTTCGACCGAAATGCCTTCAGGGCGCGCCACCGGCACGCTTACGCCAAGGCTCACGACATGCTCGCCGTTCTGGGAATAGAGCACTGAGCGATCGCTTCATCGAACTTTTTCCATCCTGATCCGGCGGTATCTCGCGTGACACTTCACCGGGGGTCGTGCAGACTGACGCGGTGATCCGTCTCATTGAGCCGCCGCGGCTGGTGTGGCCGACCCAGGACGTCAGGGTGTCTTACCTTGTGGGAGAGCAGGCCGATTGCCTACTGCGGGGCACGCCGACCCGGTGGCTGGAGGCGGCCAGCGAGGACTTCGCGGGGTTCGTTGCCGCCCGGCGCGGGGTGCAGGTCCGCTGGGGAGTGCCGTCCACGGTCTTCTGGTACGTCTCCGGCGAGTACTACCTGGGGACGCTCGTCGTCCGCCATCAGCTCACCGCTGAGCTGGCGGCGGCTGGCGGCCACATCGGATACCACGTGGTGGCGCCCTGGCGGCGGCAGGGCCACGCGACCCGGATGCTGGCCGCGGGACTGGCGCGGTGCCGCGAGCTGGGACTGGAGCGGGTGCTGCTGACATGCGCTCCTGACAACGAGCCGTCGCGCCGGGTGATCCTGGCCAATGGCGGCGTGCCCGACGGCCAGGCAGGCGGGGAGGACCGCTTCTGGATCAGCCTCGACAGCGGCTCGCTCCCCTAGGTCCGTCACGAAGGACGAGCGCAGGGCTGGCGGACCGGTGCCGTTACGGATAGATCGCTTCCCGCTGTCCCTTCGTGCTGTGCATGGTCCAGAGCAGGTCGGCGAGATGTTCGGGGTCGACGACAGGCATCTCCCAGACCGGTTCGCCCGCGGCCTTGGCCTTCTCCATCTCGGTGTGGAAGCCGCTGTTCCTGATGGCCGCGCCAACGTAGAGCATGCCGACGTAGACACCTTTGCCGGCCACCTCGGCGTGCAGGGCTTGCAGGTAGTTGCGCTGGGCGGCTTGCGCGGGACTGGGGCCGCTCATGTTCGCCAGTCCCTGCACGGTGCTGCCGCCCTGCGCGGTCAGGATGGCGCCGTCTTTTTGCTCGAGCATGTGCGGCAGGAACTCCTGCACGAGTGCCAGCATCGTGTAGAAGATCAGCGGCATGAAGTTCTGGGCGTGCTGTGGGGTCAGGTTGGCCGCGGGCACGAACCCGGTGGCCGGGGTGGGCGCGTAGTACAAGGCGTCGAGGTGGCCGCCCGTAGCGCGAATCCGCTCGGCCAGCCGGGGCATGGCGCCGGTGTCCGCTAGGTCGGCCGTGATGACATGCGCGGTTGCCCCGGCACTAGCCAGCTCCCTCGCCAGACGCTCAAGTGGTTCCGACCGGCGAGCCACCAGCGTGACGGCGTAACCCTCGCGCGCGTAGCGGCGGGCGACAGCCTGGCCGAGGCCGGGTCCGGCGCCGAACACGGCGATGGACTTGGGCATGAGCGTGCTCCGATGGCTAGTTCGGCCACTACTCCGAACTACCTAAGGCCACAGCTGCCTTGCCGTCAAGTCGGCCGCTCTAATTCATTTGCCAGTTACCGTCGCCCTGGACCACGCAGTTGAAGGTCCGGATATTGTTAACTACCTGGCCGAAGAGACCATTCTTCTGAAGTTGGAGCGTGAAGGGCATAGCCGCTATTGGTGCGTCATCTGAATTAATGTTGTTGCCGTGTGACGGGAAGTGAGCTGTCACGTCAATTGTGAAGTCAGCTGGCAAGTACTGTACATCGAGGGTGACGGTGATCTGATCGATGTACTGCCCCTTGCCATGCAGGCTCGCACCCCACATCCAGTTCATGCCGACCGTGTAGTCGAAATCAACGCTGAGCAGCTCATACCAATCAGTCGACTGCTTGTAATGGACGGCGACCCGCTTTTGCTGGCCGCCCGACATCCCCTCACCCGAGAAGCCCAGCGGGAAGCCGCTCGCATACCCACCTTGGACGACCGACACTCCCGCATGGTTGGCAACCAAGTGAATGAGGGTAACGCCGGCATTCACGATGTCAGTCATGGGTCTACCTTCCGTAAGCCGGGCGCGGGCGCGACTCAGGCCTCTTGCGGACTGGATTCCGCGGCCTGGATCATCTGCGCGAACTGATCATTGGTCAGGGTGTGACCGGACGATTGACCGTTACCCTGGGCCTGACCGCCGTCACCGGCTTGAACAGGCTGCCAGTTGGACCCATCCCAGTAGTAATTTCCGTCGGGTGACAACTGACGCCCTTGTGCGTCAGCGCCCCCGCTCTGAGACTGGGCTGGAGTTGAGCCACCGCCGCCCGATGATCCGCCGCCGGCGACGAGCTGCCAGTTGGAACCGTCCCAGTAATAGTTGCCATCGGGTGATAGCTCTCGCCCTTGTGCGTCGGTCGCCATGGTTCATTGTGGGACGCCTGAGACCACGCACGTCGTGCGCTACCACGCAGACTTTGAGGTACTCCATCGCGCAGCCGAACGGAGCGTCCGCGGCCTGAGCTGAACCGGCACGCTGCGAAATTCGGTCGCTTGCATCGATGGCGTCGTACACACTGGCCCGGTGGGGAGAACCGTCAGTGCCCTGGTGACCTGGGGCGACACTTATCTTGGTGCGATCGGGCCGTTTCCTGTGAGCATCCCGTGGTGGTCAGAGGTGGAGCCTGTCGTGGCGCATCTACGTGAGGTGCTCGACGTCCCCGTCTTCGTACTGCGCCTGCTGCTGGTCGACGGCGGGGAGGGCAGCCGCGACGGTCACGTTACCTACCACGTGGCCGCGCTGAACTGCCCGGCGCCAGGCCTGCTCGCCGAACGGCCGATTGATGATGAGGTCCTGTCTGCTAAGGCGGAAGAACTGCGTTCGCCGTGGGCTCGGCTTGAGGGCATTCGCGAGGCGCTCAACTGGGCGTCGGACACGCTCGGCAGCGCGGGACGCCGGGTGACCGGGCCCGCGGAGCAGCGCAAGACCTGGAATCTGGCCGCGCTGTTCCGGCTGCCCACGGGGGAAGGCCCGGTCTGGCTCAAGACCACGCCCCGCTTCGCCGCCGACGAGGGCAGTGTCATCGCCGCATTCGCCCGCGTGGACCGGACCTTGGTCCCGCCAGTCATCGGCGCCGGGCCGCGGCGGGTCCTGCTCGAACATCTGCCCGGTGAAGACTGCTGGGACGCCTCCCCGCAGATCATCACCAGCGCTGTCCGGCGCCTGGTCGCCGCCCAGGCCGGTCTGGCCGGCCAGCCTGCCAGCCTTCCGCCCGGGTTGCCTGACAAACGCACGCCGGTCATCGCCGGGCAGATCAGCGCGCTGCTCGACGACCTGGCCGCCAGCGAGCTCAGCGCTGGGGAGGTGGCCGTGGCGCGCGAGCTGCTGGCCCGGTTTCCGCTGCTGGATGACTGCGGCCTGCCCGACACCATCGTGCATGGTGACTTCCACCCCGGTAACTGGCGTAGCGACGGCGGCCCGCCGGTCATCGTGGACTGGGCCGACGCTCATTTCGGCAACCCGGTACTGGACGGGCTGCGGGTCCGTGACTTCCTGCCCCAGGGCAAGCGGCCCGCCGCGGCCCGCGCCTGGATCGACGCATGGGCGTCGCGCGTGCCCGATAGTGAGCCCGCCCGCGCGCTACGCATCGCCGAACCGCTAGCCCACCTCAGCTACGCCGTGCGCTACCAGGAATTCCTCGACGGCATCGAGCCATCAGAACGGATCTACCACGCGGGCGATCCCGCGGCTGCTATCCGTGCCGCACTTCGCAGCGCTAGTTCACAACAGGCCGGCGAGTTCGGTAATGGACGATACGGACAGGTCCCATGACTGGGTGGCGACGCCGACGCCGGGTTTCCCGGGTCCTTGCTCCAGGGGCCTGGAGATGAAGGCCGCGGCCAGGCCCGCCATGCGGGCGGCTGCGAGGTCGGCCTCGTGCGCCGCGGCCAGCATGATTTCCCCCGGCTCGAGCCCGAGCATGGCGGCCGGCCGCCGGTACGCCTCCATGGTCGGCTTGTAGGCTTTCGACACGTCCGAGCCGAGGATCAGGTCCCAGGGCAGCCCGCCCGCCTTCGCCATGTCGAGCAGCAGGGAGGTATTCCCGTTCGACAGCGGTCCGACGATGTAGTCGCGCTTCAGCGCGGTGATCCCCGCGACGCTGTCGGGCCAGGGCGGGAGGAAGTGCCAGGCGCGGTTGAGTTCGTCTAGCACCGCCGGGCCGAAACGTCCCGGGTGGAGCCCGAACTCCTCGAGCACGCCGTCGAGGTTCTCGCGGTGCAGCATGTCCAGCGGGACAAAGGGCCGCTCGCCGGAAATGACCCGCCGCATCCCCGGGACGTACCGTGACCGCCAGGCATCGGCGAACGCGCCAGCGTCGAGTTCGAGGCCGTGCTCGCCGGCGAACCGGCTGACGGCCCCAGCGACCCCGGTGCGCCAGTCCACCACAGTGCCGAACACGTCAAAGAGCACGGCCTTCATCGTCCGGCCGGTAGAGGCGGGAATGAATGTCACCGTGCCAGCATCCCACCACGGCAGCCGGACCCGACTGAACCCTCCCGCAAGCGGAAGGCTCAGAAGGTGATGACACCCCGGAGGTTGCGGCCTTTGCGCATGTCGTCGAAGGCGGCATTGATCTCGTCGAGGCGGTAGGTGCGTGTGCGCAGTTCCGTCAGCTTCAGCTTGCCGCTGCGGTGCAGTTCCAGCATCCGCGGGATGTCGGCGCGCGGATTTGACGAGCCGAACAGCGCACCGCGGACCTGCTTCTCGAAGGTGGTGAGGTCCAGCGCGCTCATCGTCACTCGCGTCTCCGCCGCCGGGTGCAGGTTGGTGATCACGACCCGGCCACGCTTGCCGACTAGGGCCAGGCTCGCCCCGATCTGGTCGCCGTCACCTACGCCCATCGTGTTCACGCACACCTGCGCCATCCGTCCCCGGGTCAGCTCGGCCAGCAGCGTGGCGGCCTGCTGGCTGGAGGCGACCGCGTGGGTCGCGCCGAACTCCATGGCCTTCTCCCGCTTGAACGCCACCGGATCGACCGCCACGACGTACTCGGCCCCCACCGCCACGGCGCCCTGCACCGCGTTGATGCCGACCCCGCCCACCCCGACGACCACCACCACATCGCCGGCGCGCGCCTCGCCCGCGTAGGCGACGGATCCCCACCCGGTGACGACGCCGCAGCCGAGCAGACACGCGATATCGAGGGGCAGATCGTCCTCGATCTTGACGCAGCTGGCCTGGTTGACCACCGTGTGCTCGGCGAACGTTCCGAGCAGGCACATCAGCCCGAGGTCCTGGCCGCGCGCGTGGTGGCGGGCGGTGTGATCGGAGACCTGCCGCCCTTCCCTCATGTACATGCCGAGCTCGCACAGGCTGCCCATGCCGGACGCGCAGGGCCGGCACTGGCCGCAGGAGGGAACGAAGCTGAAGATCACCCGGTCCCCGGGGGTGAGGCCGGTGACGCCGGGGCCGACTTCCTCGACGATCCCCGCGCCCTCGTGCCCGCCGATGATCGGCACCCCGGTGAGTAGATCACCCGTGACGACATGCTCGTCGGAATGGCAGACGCCACTGCCGCCGACGGCGACGAGAACCTCTCCCGCCTTCGGTGGATCCAATCCGATCTCCTCGACCGACCAGTCCTGGTTCCTGTCCCACAGCACCGCCGCGCGGGTCTTCATGCGCGTCCTCCTTCCCTATGCCGGAGAACTCCCGGCCATACCGCGTCCATAGCAGTCTCCATTCGTCAAGCGGCTGACGTCCATCATCCTGGCCTTATAGGCTCTCGCCGTGGTTAGAGCGGAACGTGATGTGAGATCCATTTCCGGTTCACGCCGGCCGGCCGGCGGCCGGAAGCCAGCGGGCTTCGATTTGTGGGTCCCGGTGCTGTTTTTGGCCTCGGGCGCGGCCGGGCTCATCTACCAGGTGGTGTGGACGCAAGATCTGGTCCTGATCTTCGGGGACACCACGCTGGCGATCGTCACGACGGTGACGGCGTTCCTGGCCGGGCTGGGGATCGGCTCGCTAGTGGGAGCCGCGCTGGGGGCACGGCTGCGCCGCGCGCTGGCGGTGTACGGGCTGCTTGAGGTCGCGGTTGGCTGCCTGGCGCTGCTGATGCCGCTGGCGTTCGGGGTGATCGCGACGGTGTTCCGCACCGCCTACCTGTCACTGCCGCCAACTGAGGTGGCCCTGATCCGGTTCGGGCTGGCGTTCGTGGCGCTGGCGCCGGTGACGATGCTGATGGGGATGTCGCTGCCGGTGCTGACCCGGCATCTGGTCCGGGAGAACCCGCAGGTGGGGGAGCGGATAGCCCGGCTGTACGGACTGAACACGCTGGGCGCGGTGGTTGGTTCCGTGGCCAGCGGCTATGTGCTGATCGAGCTGATCGGGCTGCGCGATACGACGCTGGTGGCGGTCGGGCTGAACTTGTTCGCCGGCGGCGGCGCACTGCTCATGTCACGGGCGTTCAAGGCGTCGAAGGCCGAGCCTGCGCCGGCGGCAGCGCCGCGGCCGGCGCTGCGGAGCCGGCAGTGGCTCCTGCTGGGCGTCACCTTTGCTTCCGGGCTGGTCAGCCTGGCCCTTGAGGTGCTATGGACCCGGTTGCTGCAGCAGAGCACAGGCTCGTCCATCTACGTGTTTATCGCGGTCGTGGCGGTCTTCCTCATCGGCGTCGCGGGCGGCAGCCTGATCTATGAGCGGCGGCGCCAGCTGAATCCGCGCATCTCAACTCTCGGCGCGCTCCTGGCCGCCGCGGCCGGGCTGGCGGTCCTGCCGATGATCGCCAGCAACATAAACGGGCCGAATTACCTGCCGGTCGCGGTCGTGTTCATCCTTCCGGTCACCATGATCTTCGGGTACACCTTCCCGCTCACGGTCCGGCTGTTCGTCGGAAGCGCCGACGAGGCCAGCCGGGGCGTCGGACTCGTGTACGCGGCCAACACCGCGGGGTGCGTGGTCGGCACCGTGCTGGCCGGGTTCGTGCTGATCCCGACGCTTGGGTTCAGCGCGTCGATCGTCGTGGCAGGCCTGGTCCTGGCAGTGTTCGGCGGCGCGCTGACGATCAGGTCCGCGCCACGCGAGGGAATCCTGCGCCCGGCGGTCGGTCTCGCGGCGGCGGTAGCGCTGCTGGCGGTGCTGGTCAGCCCGGCCGCCAAGCTGACCTTCGTCCAGCGCCAGATCGCCGCCAGCGGCAAGCCGACCGCGCACTACGAGGACAGCGTGGCATCGGTCGATCCCACTGGCGGCGACCCCGGCCACCGCCAGCTGTACATCAACGGCACGGGCATCACGACGCTCACGGCCATTACCAAGGAGCTGGCCTATCTGCCGAAGGCTGCCCGGCCGGATGCCACAACGATGCTCAACATCTGCTTCGGGATGGGCTCGACGTACCGGTCCTCCATCATCGCCGGCCTGCACACCACCGCGGTCGAACTGGACCCGACGGTGCCGTCGGTGATGCACTGGTTCCACCCGGACGCCAGTAAGTACCTGCACAATCCGCTCGGCCAGATCATCATCAGCGATGGCCGCAACTACGTCCGCCTGTCCGACAAGCGCTATGACCTGATCACCATCGACTACCCCCCGCCGATCTGGAGCGCCGGCGCGGTGGTGCTGCTGACCCAGGAGTTCTACCAGGAAGCCAGCCAGCGCCTGACACCCGGCGGCCTGCTGACCACCTGGGTCCCGCTGCAGGTGGCACCGCTGGAAAAAATGATCCTCCGGACTTTCCGGACGGTGTTCCCCCATATGACGGTCGTCTACGAACCCCATCGTCATCCCGGCGGCGTCTACGTCCTCGGCTCCCAGGCGCCGATCACCTTCAGCCCGGCCGAGATCCGGGCGGTCTTCGGCGGCCCGGCCGAACGCGCCGATCTGCTGAGCTCCCCCGATTACCCGGGCCAGTACTCCGTCGCGCAGTGGGTGTCGGTCATCCGCCACGGCGTCTGGCTCGCCGACAACCAGGTCAACGCCTACACCGGCGCGGGCCCGCTGCTTACCGACGACCACCCGCTGACCGAATACTTCCTGCTCGCCGGCTTCGGCACGAACGCGCGCACGGATCGGCTCGTACTTCATCTGTGGGAGGTCGTAACCGTACTGCTCGCCCTTCTGGTCATCGGTGCCGCAGTCGATTCGGCAACGCAAAGGCGGACCCGGCCCGGGACCACGCCCGAGGCTGATGTGACATCTTGACGAGTCAGGTCGCCAGGCTGTTCCTCGCGGCCCTGGTCAGTCGTGCCACTACCAGCTCGTAAGAGTGGTCGATCAGCTCCAGCAGTTCCTCGTCAGGCACTGAGCCATCGAGCGCCACGGTGTTCCAGTGCCGCTTGTTCAGGTGGTAGCCCGGGGTGACCGCCGCATAGCGGGCGCGCAGGTCGGCCGCCAGATGCGGATCGCATTTGAGGCTAACGCTGCCGGGTGGCTGGCCGAGTGGAACCAGCGCGAACATCCGGTCGGCGACCTTGAACACCGCCACCTCGTCGCCGAACGGGTAGTCCTCCGCCGATCCCGGCTTCGCGCCGCATGCCTCGATTACCCGGTCCCGTTGCGAGCTTGCCGCCATGACATGGTCACCATACCCGGGCCACTTCAGGCACGTTGTTCCCCTTGCCGTTCACGGAGGTGGGTGATAGATAGTCGAGAATGGCCTACTGCGGGAAGTGAGTGAATTGAAGCGTCTGCTGAAAACCTCCGTGGCGGCCGGGATCGCCGTGAGCGTCGCCGTGGTCATTGCCATGTCAGGGGCAGCGCATGCCGCGGGCACGCCGGGCTGGCGGTTCGCGGCGGTCTACCCGCAGTCGAGTGGGATCTTCTCAGTATCCGCATCCAGCGCCGCGAACGCCTGGGCGGTCGGCCAGGGATCAAGCAGTTCCCCGCTCTGCGACATGTGCCTGTTCACGACCCATTGGGACGGCAAGAAGTGGCAGACGATCGCCACGCCAAAGGGTCTCCTGGAAGGTCCCAACCAGATCGTCGGGAACTCCGCTGTCGCCGCGACGGCAGGAAAGCGTGCCTGGGTCTTCGCGTGGCGGGTCCATGCCGAACCCGGGACAAGCGTTCTGTCCGCCGTCGAATGGACCGGTACGTCCTGGTCCCCCGTGCACAATTTCCCCGGCTCGCCCCTCCTCACCACCGCCACCGCCTCCGGCCCCAGCGACGTCTGGGTTTTCGGCGGCGGGGCGTGGGCGGCGCACTACAACGGGAGACACTGGTCCCAGGTCGCCATCCCGGTGAGCGTATCCCAGGCGAGCGGCAGCGCCGTGGCGGGCGACTGGGTCACGGGCACAGTCGCCGCGCAGCCTAAGCGCGTCGAGGTCTTGCGCTGGAGCAAGGGCGCCTGGCGGAACATGCCGCTGTCGGCGATCGGCGTGCCCAGGGGCGAGCAGATGCTTCCGGGCTTCATCGTGGCCGCCACCCCGACCAGCGTGTGGGCGTCTCTCGTCGTCGGTCCTCCCACCGGAACGGGACATCTCACGACCGTCCTGCTGCACTGGAACGGCACAGCGTGGTCGAAGGTGCCACTCCCGCGTGGAGTCAATGTAAATGGACTGGCCAGCGACGGTCACGGAGGCTTCTGGGTGGCCTCGTACGCGGTGTACAAGCCCGGCGTGCTCCTGTCCGGGCTGGTGATGTACCACTACTCGGGCGGTCACTGGACCCGCGTCGCCGTGCCCGTCAAGTCCGGGTTCGTGACCAATCTGCTCGGCGGCAATATGCAGCTGATCCCGGGCACCCGGTCAGTCCTGGCGAACGCGACTCTGTTCAGCTCCCATGCGATCGATGGTGCCATCCTCAAATACGGCCCCTAAGCGCCGTAGGCTGGGCCGGTGAACCCGATCGCCCGGAGCGGCCGGGACCGCCGCCTTGGTCCTGGTGCTGGCCGGGACCGTCATGTTGCTTGGCGGGCTGCTGTTCGCCGCGCGATCGATCATCATCTCGATGGACGCGATCGACTATGAAGTGCGGCGCACTCTGTCGCTGGGGTCTTGATCAAGGCGCCTGCTGACCGCCGGCCAATCTGTCTGGCGTGTCGACAGGTCTGGTAGTCTGTCGTCTGTAACGACAGAAAGGGACGCCTCTGATGAAGGTCTACGGCATCGCGGAGATCGCCCGAGCGCTAGACGCTGATCCTGGCCTAGTAGGGAAATGGCGCGAGCGGCACAAACTTCCGGCGCCTGACGCCGAGCTCGCTACCGGTCCCGTCTGGCTCGCAGACACGATCGAGCCGCTGCTGGCGGCAGGCGGGCCGGAACCCAAGACTCCCGGCCAGCGGCTGCGCAAGTTCCGCGTCACCGCTCGCATGTTCGCCGGGCCCTACCCCGCGTTGACTAACGATCGCCGGTCGCACTTCCAGGCGGCGATCGCCGCCACCCATCGCACCGGTGATCTCGAGCCGCCGACTGCGCGGTGGGACATGCTGGACGAAGCGATTGTCATGCTCGAATGCGAGGCCCATGAGCCGACGACCGCGGCCGAGACCGTCCGGTCGATCATCAGGCGGAGCGCCGAGTTCGTCGCGCACATCGGCGTTCGCGAAATCGAGATCATCAGCATCTCGCCAGCCGGCTGACTATACGGCCGCTACATGGGGATTGGCGGTTCCAGGAGAAACAGCCGGACCGAGCAGGTCCCATCTGTTGCCCGCGATGTCGAGGAACACGGCGACACGCCCATAGGACTCAGTGCGCGGCGCGGTAAGGAACTGAACGCCGGCGGCTGTCATGCGCTCCAGGGCCGCGTCGAAGTCATCCACCCTGAGGAAGAACCCGACACGCCCGGCGACCTGGTTCCCGAGAACCGCGGCTTGGTGCTCGCCGTCCGCGCGAGCCAGCAGGATGCCTGTCTGCGCGCCAGGCGGCCGGACAACGACCCACCGCTTCGGCCTGCCGTCGTTGGTCAGCGACGGTGAGTCCTCGACGAGGTCGAATCCCAGCGCGCTAGTGAAGAACCCGATAGCCGTGTCGTAATCATCGACAACGACCGTGAACTGCTCGATCCGCATGCGCAGCAGGCTAGCGCCCGCGGGGAAGTCGTATTCTTCCGGGTAAATGGAGGACGCATGTCGGTCACCGGATCGGCGCTGCCGGGTATCGACGGCGAACGAGTGAGGCGCTGGCTCGCCGGGCACATCGACGGCCTGACCGGCAAGGTGGAGTTCGCGCTTGTCTCGGGCGGGCGCTCGAATCTGACCTACCGGCTCACCGACGCCGCGGGTGCCACGTACGCGTTGCGGCGCCCGCCCACTGGGGGAGTGCTGAGCACCGCTCACGACGTCAGCCGGGAATGGCGGTTCATCTCCGCGCTGGCGTCGAAGGCGGTTCCTGTCCCGCGGCCAGTGGTCTACTGCGCGGACACCACGGTCACCGGCGCCGAGTTCTACGTGATGGGCTTCGTCGAAGGCCTGGTGCTCGCCGATGGCGATGCCGGGCTGACGATGGCGCCCGCGGCCCGGCCCACCGCTGGCGAGCACCTCGTCGGCGTGCTCGTCGCGCTGCACGCCCTCGACCCCGCCGTGATCGGCCTGGGCGACATGGTGCGCAAGACCGGCTACCTCGAGCGGCAACTGCGCCGCTGGCGTGCGCAGGTGCACGCGACGGGCGCACCAGAACTCGCGCTGCTTGACGAGGTGCACGACCTGCTCGCGGCACGCATACCCGCGCAGGCCAGCGGCATCGTGCACGGCGACTACCGGGCAGGAAACGTGGCGTTCGGGCCGGACGGTGCCGTCAGGGCGGTCTTCGACTGGGAACTGGCGACCTCCGGTGACCCGATGGCTGACCTGGGGTGGCTCGCCTCGACCTGGCAGGACCCGGGGGAGCGGCTGCCGCCGACCACGCCAGGGCCGAGCACCGTGGCCGGCTTCCCCGCCCGGGAACACCTTGTGCGGCGTTACGCCCGGCTATCAGGCCGGGACGTGTCGAACCTGCCGTACTGGGTGGCCTTCTCCCGCTGGCGGTCGGCATGCATCGGCGTCGGTGTGCGGGCCCGCTACCTGGCTGGGCATATGGCCGATGACGGCTACGCCAGCCTGTTGGAATCGGCCGAGCCCGGTTCCCCCGGCGACCGGACCGTCCTGGCGGAGGCCGCCCGCGACGCCCTGCGTGACGGCGGCGCGTGACCGGCGGGCCTGACGCGGCGGCGGTGGAGGCGGCGGTCCGCGCGGAGGACGCGCCCGCGGTCCGTGAGCTGCTCGCCGCGGCGACCGAAGCCGATCGCCGGACGCTGGCCAGGACGCTGAGGCCACTGCTGGAGGGGCCGCCAGGGCCGAGACGTCGCGTGCCGTCAACGATCCTCGCGCAGGCAGCCGCCCTCGCGCGCGGGACGGATCATCGGCTGGACCAGCTGCGCGGTGCCTTTGTAGGCGTAGGGGTCGATGCCAGCCACGAGAACAATGTCCCGGTGATCAGCCTTGCCAGCCGGGTCATGACGGACGGATTCCATCCAGGGCAGCAGCGACTCGGCGCTCATGTAGTGGTTGACCAGGGCGCGGCGCATCCCGTGTTGTGCGGTGTTCGGCAGCGAGCGGTGCAGCAGGTAACCGTCAAACAGCACAACACTGCCGGCGGGGACCTCCACCGCGACGGCATCGCCGTCCAGGTACGGGAAACCATAGGCTTCCACGGTGCAGTCGAACCGCTCGTCATCGTGTTCGCGGTCGGGGTACAGCACGCCAGCCCGATGGGAGCCAGGCAGCACCCACAGGCAACCGTTCTCGGTGGTGGCGTCGTCCAGCGCGATCCACGCGGCAGTCAGCGACCGGTCCCGGGTAGGGATGAAAAACTCATCCTGGTGCCACGCCTGGCCAGGCTTACCCTCGGTCTTGGTGAACAGCATCGACTGCATGGCCTTGACGTTCGGGCCGATCAGCGCGGTGAGCACCGCGACGATCGTCGGGTGCCGAAGGGCCGCCATGTACAGGGCTGACAGCTTGTGCGGGAAGTGCATGCAAAGGGATCTGCGGAGCACGTCCTCGTCGGACTCGCCGGGCTGTGCCGGCTCCAGCCCTATGACCGGCCCAGACAAACCCCGGAACAGGCGAACCGCCTCGTCCAGAAGCGACTGAACCTCGTCCGCGCGCAGGGCTGCCGCGAGGACTGTGTAACCGCGTTCCCGGTACTGGCCGGCGAAGCTATCGGCGGCGAGGTCCTGGGCTGATTGCGCGCTCAAACTCATACGACAATCCTTAAGCGCTTAGTGCGGGGAAACGCAACCGCCGCAGTAGTCAACGGCAAGCGCGACCTGTACCGTCACTACGGCTCAAATTCGGAGGCCCGCATGTCGAAACCACCACTTCCCGAGGCCGCGGTGGCCATGCTCCGCAAGCCGAATCCGGCGGTCATCACAACCCTGCGGCCGGACGGCCAGCCGGTATCGGTGGCCACCTGGTACCTCTGGGATGCCGGCCGGGTGCTGGTGAACATGGACGAAGGCCGCAGCCGGCTCCGGCACCTGCGCGACGATCCTAGGGTCGCCCTCGACGTGCTTGACGAGAGCGACTGGTACACCCACCTCAGCATCATCGGCCACATCGATGAGATGCGCGAGGACATCAGCCTGGCCGACATCGACCGCCTGGCCCGGCAGTACATCGGCAAGCCGTACCCCCGGCGCGATCGCGGCCGGATCAGCGCCTGGATCGCCGTAGACGGCTGGCATGGCTGGGGCGCGCTGAAGGTCAGCAGCCAGCCGGGCTAGGCCCGCTGGGCGTCAGTGCGGGGCGGCGCTGATCGAGGTGAAGACCGCCCGCGCGCTGGCCCCGGATCCGGAGAGCCCGAGCAGGAAGAACGTCGTCACGTGCCGCGGCGCGGAGACCGAGAAGATGAGCACGGCGCTGAGGAAGCCGCCCTGCCCGGTGACCGTCGACAGGCAGGTCCGGAGGCCGCGCCGCAGCTGGCAGCTGGCGTAGTCCTGGCCGACCGAATCGGCCGCGTACTTCCCCGTGACCACCGTCAGTCCGGGCTGGGCCGCAATGGCGGTGGCGTCGGGCACCGGATACGGGCACGGCAGGGCCGCTGCCGGCTTGACCGCGTCAACCAGCAGCAGCGTGCCCGGGACGAGGCCCGTTCCGCAGGTCGACCACTGATCCTCGCGCTGCGGGCTCCACGAGCGCGGGGTCGCGAACCGCAGGCCGCCGAACTGCCGCCAGGTCCAGCTGCCCGGCACCGGGGCTGCGGGGCCGCGCTCGAGCACGACCGACAGCGGTGACCTGGTGAGCGTGGCCAGCACGCGCCGGGCCAGCGGGCCGCGGGCCCCGATTCGCACCCCTAGTTCGGGCACCAGGTACAGCACCGAGCCCTTGCCGGCCGCCAGCCCGTAGACCGCGATGCCGTGGATCACCGTGGTGGGCTTGCGGTGCCTGATTCCCTTCGGTAGCTGTCCCGCGGGCACGATCCAGGCCAGGCTGGCGGTCAGGCCGCAGTCGGACCCCTTCGGCATTCCGGGCGCAATCCCGGTGAAGATCATGCCGCCGGTGCTCGAAAACCCGCAAAAGCTCTGCTGCGGGCTTTCGACCAGCCACGATCCAGGTACCGACAGCTGCGCGTTCGCGAACGGCACGGGCGCCCAGCCGGCCGGGGTGGCGGACACGTCCGTCAGCGGGCCGGAAGCCCGCACGGCGAGGCTGGTCCCCGCTGCCGCCCGTGTCTGGGTGGGCATCGCCCGTCGCGACGCCGGTGTGCTGCTCGCTGGTCCGGTGGCCGCCGCCACCGCCGTCACCGCCGTCGCCGCCACCGCCGCTGCCGCCACCCAGATCGTCGCTGCGCGCCTGCCGCGCCACGCTCGCCGCGTGCCTTGCCCTGTCCCGCCCATCGCCACAGCCTCCGTTCACGGCCCGTCGCCGCATCCGAGGCTTAGACGACCCAGGCGAGGCATCTGGTTGCGCCTCCAGGCACTCTTCGGGAGTCGTGCCGCGCGGAGCAGCGCCGCCAGACTCAGGCGAGGCGCAAGCATTTCAGGGTGAAATCACACCGTCGGCCAAGACGGCTTCACCATCTGGCCAGGCTTCCTCCTGGCAGGCGCGAGCGCTCCTCTCGCCGCGGCCGACCTCCAGGTGCTCGGCGTCGCGAGGCCCCAGGCGTACAAGGGAATCACCATCAGCATCGGCGCGCCGTACAACGAGCGATGCGCCGCCACCGACCCTTTGGTGTGGCTTAGCATCGGGCGTCTACGAGCACACCGCGGTGGGTGGCGGTGTGGTCGAAGCTCAGCAGGACCGCTTGTGCTTCTGGTTCGACCACCGAGCTTGTGATGTCTTCCCCGGCAAAGGCGCGGATGTCCGGGAGGGATTCCCAGATTGTGTGGGTGGTCAGTTCGACGGTGCTGTCCAGTTCGCGGGAGAGCAGGTACCCGCCGCCGAATCCGGGCAGTTTCCGCAGCTCGGGCAGGAGCGTGGTGGCGAAGTAGTGATGGTATTGACGTGCTCCAGCGCTAGTCGCGGTGGCATGCCAGGTCCTTACGATCATGTTCGCAATCGTGGACTTGACCACTGTAGAAAGTACAGGTGAAGTATCTACCGTCAAGCGAAAGCAAGGCTTTCGCATGATCGACCCGCGCAGGCTGCGTGTGCTGCAGGCGGTCGCCGCCAGGGGCAGCGTCGCCGCGGCTGCGCAAGCATTGCACTTGACTCCGCCCGCGGTGTCCCAGCAGCTCATGGCGCTGGAACGGGAGACACGGACGACCCTTGTGGACCGTTCGGGTAGGCAGGTGACGCTCACCGCGGCCGGCCGGCTCCTGGCGGAGCACGCGGAGAAGATCACCACGCAATTGCGCCAGGCCGAGCGTGATCTCGCCGAACTCACCGGCCGGGTCGCTGGCCCGGTACGCCTGGCGGCCTTCCAGAGCGTCATGAGCCCGCTGATCGCGCCGGCCCTGTGCACGCTCGCCCGAACCCACCCCGCGATCCTGCCCACGATCGCTGAGCGTTACGGCCCCGGGGCCGTGGCAGACCTTCGCCGCGGCGACCTGGACATCGTCCTCACCGAATACGATGCCGGCTGCGCCCCGCCCCGTGAGCCCGGACTCGGCCTGCGCCGGCTGGCGTTCGACCCCTACCTGCTCATCGTCCCGCGGGACTGGGCGATCTCGGTGCGCAGCCTCGGTGACCTCGACGGGCGCCCCTGGGTCGCCGGCCCACCCGGCACCGCCTGTGACTACGCCCTGCGGCGGCTCGCCGCCCAAGCCGGCACCGCGATCGCGGCTAGCGACGTATGCGTGGAGTTCCCCTCCGTGATAGCCCTGGTGGCGGCCGGCCGCGGCGCGGCGATCATCCCCCGGCTCACCTTGGCTGACGCCCCCGTCGCGACCTGTTCGCTGCCCGAACTCGGCGGCCGCCACATCGCCGCTCTGCACAGGACCGGCACCGGCTACCCTGCCCCCGCCACCGCCACGGTCCTCGCTACCCTCGCCGAGACCGGACAGCGGCTG
>Ga0126381_100001106_pt1 | contig 29223 bp, 28 predicted proteins | sample PanSoiMetPlot_28_FD_96465 | JGI IMG/M metagenome (GOLD analysis project Ga0126381, IMG submission 96465) | Tropical forest soil microbial communities from Panama - MetaG Plot_28 | ecosystem: Environmental > Terrestrial > Soil > Tropical forest > Bulk soil | place: Panama | collected 2016-02-17
TCCCCGGGAATATGCGCCGTCAGTTCTTTCAGCAACTCGTAAACCGAGTAGCCCTGATTTGCAATCACGCTGTTCATATGGAACTCACCGCTGAGGTAATCCACCATATCCAGTACCGGACTGCCCATCAGTACCTCATACTCGGCGCCCTCACAGTCGATCTTCAACAATCGGACCCGGTCCACCCCGGCCCGGTCCACCCCGGCACGGTCCACCCCAGCGACCCTCACCCCACCACCCCGTCGGCATCAACAACCCCATTCTCCCCGCTCGCCACTTCCGTCGCGGAAGTCGTCCGAGCCGATCTCGCCGACATCGGCGGGCCTGACAACGGGCGGCTCGCGGTGATCGCGCCGGACGCCCGCGCCGCGGAGCTGGCGGCGGCGCTCCCCGAGGCGGTGACCGGCGACCGGCCGGAATCGTTGGACTCGCCGGCCGCGCTGCTCACCGTCTCGCAGGCGAAAGGGCTCGAGTTCGACCGCGTGGTGCTCGCGGACCCGGCCGGCCTGATCGCCCAGTCCGCCAACGGCGGGCACGACCTGTATGTCGCGATCACCCGCGCCACGCACCGCCTGACCGTCGTCCACGAGGGCGACCTGCCCCCCTCGCTACGCTCCCTCGCCTAGCCCCGCTCCCAGTCTGAGCCCCGCCAGCACCAGGCGCCTCTGTCGACCCGGCCGACCCGGCCCGCGAGCCCGAAATCCATTAGCGGGGATACAAAACGCCCCTATAGGGGCGGTTTCTATCCCATATGTTCGCGTGCCATCGCGCGACCGGCCAGCACGAACCGCGGCCAAGCCCGCCGCAGGTCACAACAGCAAAGAAACAATGCGATCGGTCGGTCTTATTTATGTTAGGCTGGCCGCGTGATCGACGGGAGGATCGCGCGGGGCGACCGGACTCGGGCGGCTGTGCTTGACGCGGCGGTAGCCATCGCCTCCGTGGACGGTCTTGAGGCGATGTCGCTGGCCCGGCTGGCAGACGCGACGGGTGTCAGCAAGTCCGGGCTGTTCGCGCACTGGCCGGACAAGGAGAGCCTGCAGCTCGCGGTCGTGGCGCATGCCGTGCGGCAATGGACAGAGCAGATCGTGAGCCCGGCGCTCGCGGTGCCGCGCGGCGTGCGGCGGCTGTGGGCCCTGCACGAGCTCCGGATGGCCTTCTACGCGGCCGGCACCTTGCCGGGCGGCTGCTTCTTCGTGGCGACCGCGGTCGAGTTCGACGACCGCCCGGGACGGGTACGGGAGGCGATCGCGGCGGCGATCGGCGACTGGCGCGACCTGCTCCGCAGCGTCGCCGGCCAGGCGGTCGAAGCCGGTGAGCTGCGCCCGGAAACCGATATCGGCCAGCTCGTGTTCGAGATCCAGGCGCTCGCCGACGCGGCGGTCACCTCCACCCGGCTATTTCATGCTGAGCCGGTGGCGGCCTACGCCCGCAAGGCGGTGCTCGACCGGCTGCGCGCGCTGTCTGCGACCCCTGAACTGCTACCCGAGGAGTTACCGATGGATGGCGTGATCGAGCCGGTTCAGGTCCACTTCGAAGACCTGGACGCGATGGGCGTCGTGCACAACGGCCGCTACGTACTGCTCCTTGAGCGCGCGCTGGCCGCCTTCTGGGCCCGGGCAGGCTGGGCTTTCGACCCGGCCGAGCCGCACTTCAAGGATGTCTTCTTCGTGGTCAGGGAGTTCACGATCACTTACGACGTGCCGATCACCCGAGTCGGGCCCGTGCACGTGCAGCTATGGCTCGATCATCTGGGCAGCACCAGCGCGGTGTACGGTTTCAGGGTGATGTCGGAGGATGAGACCGTGACGCACGCGCAGGGGCGCCGCGTGCAGGTCCGGCTCGATCCCGCCACGCTGCGGCCGGCCGTCATCGGACCCCAACTGCGGGCCGCGTGCCGTCCGCTGCAGCGGGAAGCCGCCGCGCAGGGGTTCGATGCCAGGGTGGGCTGACGAGCCGTCGCACGGGCTGCTGCGGGTGCTCGGCGAGCGGGTCCGCACCGGGAGCCGCCCCGGCGCCAGAACCGACGGCCTGCGGGTAGCGCTGGCCATCGAGGGCGGCGGCATGCGCGGCGCGGTCACCGGAGGCATGGCCCTCGCCCTGCACGAGCTCGGCCTGCTGCCCGCATTCGACGCCGTCTACGGCGCCTCGGCGGGCGCGATCACCGGGGCCTGGCTGGTCAGTTCGCGGCCCGAAGGCCTGCGCGGCTGGGCCGAACCGTCTTACGCCAAGACGCTCATCCGGCTGTCCGGCCCGCTGCGCGGCCGGCCTGTCGTGGACGTGCGCACGCTCATCGAGGTCGTGTACCAGACGCAATGGCCGATGGACTTCGGCTCGGTGCTCGCGAGCGCTGTCGAGTACCACCCGCTCGCAACCGACGCGGCCACCGGTGCGTCGACCGACCTGCGACCGCTGATCGGCAGCGCCGCCGAACTGCGCCTCGCGCTGCGGGCAAGCGCCTCGCTGCCCTTCCTGGCGGGCCCGCCGGTCCAGCTGGGCGGCAGGCGCTTCTACGACGCCGGCGTGGCGGAGTCGATCCCGCTGCGTACTCCGCTTGCCCAGGGTGCCACCCACATCCTCGTGCTCCGCTCCCGCCGCGTGCGTCATCTGATCCCGGCTGCCCCGGATGGCGCTGCCGCGGACGGCGACCTGACCGGCGTCGCCGCGGCCGTGCTCACCGCGAACGCTGACGGCGCGCCGCGCGCCCCCGCGACCGCCACCACCGGCGCGACCGCCGGGACCGCCACTACCGACGCGACCGCCGCCACCGGCGCGACCGCCACCACCCCGCCGCGCCCGACCCGCGAGGTGCGGATCCTCGCGCGAACCGCGCTCCGCAAGGAGTCAGCCGAACTGCGGGCGGCGCTGCTGACCAGAAGCGCCCGCACCGCCACCGACGTGGCACACATCGCCGAACTCGAGGCCGCGGGCCGCGCGTTCTCCATCCGCCCGGCCTTCGATGACCCGCCGGTGAGCCGCCTCACCACCGACGGCGCGCTGCTCGCCGCCGCCTTCGAGGCCGGCCGTGCGACCGCACTGGCGGCCTTGCGCTGACCATGCCGATTCCCGGCCGACCGCCGACACCGCCGCGAGCGGCGGGTTCGAGCCGGGGCGCGACAGGGCACATTCACGGACGGCCTGGTGTTATTCAGGTGACGTGTTTCCCCGATGGTGGCACCATCGGGGAAAAGGCTGACGCTTGGAGGACGATGACCACAGCCTTCGGCGAGCGGACCGACATGGCCGCCGCGACGGGGGAGTTTGACCTGGAGGATCGGCACGCGCTGCGCCGCGTGGCGGGCCTGTCCACCGAACTCACCGATGTAACCGAAGTCGAGTACCGTGCTCTGCGGCTGGAGCGGGTCGTCCTGATCGGTGTCTGGTCCGACGGCACGCTGACCAGCGCGGAGAATTCGCTGCGCGAGCTGAGCAGGCTCGCGGAGACCGCTGGCTCAGTGGTGCTCGACGGGCTGATCCAGCGCCGCGGCCGCGTCGATCCCGCCACGTACGTCGGCGCGGGCAAGGCCGCCGAACTGGCCGGCATCGTCGCGGCGACCGGCGCCGACACGGTGATCTGCGACGGCGAGCTCAGCCCCAGCCAGTTGCGCCGCCTGGAGGGCGTGGTCAAGGTCAAGGTGATCGACCGGACCGCGCTGATCCTGGACATCTTCGCTCAGCACGCCAAGAGCCGTGAAGGCAAGGCACAGGTCGAGCTGGCCCAGCTGCAGTACATGCTGCCGCGGCTGCGCGGCTGGGGCGAGTCGCTGTCCAGGCAGGCAGGTGGCCGGGTGGCCGGCGGCGGCGGCATCGGGACCCGCGGTCCCGGTGAAACCAAGATCGAGACCGACCGGCGGCGGATCCGCACGCGGATCTCTAAGCTTCGCGGCGAGATCGCCGGGATGGCGACCGGGCGCCAGGTGCAGCGCGGCCGTCGGCGGCGGAACGCCGTGCCTTCCGTGGTGATCGCCGGGTACACCAACGCCGGCAAGTCGAGCCTGCTCAACGCGTTGACTGGGGCGGGAGTGCTGGTCGAGGACGCGCTGTTCGCGACCCTGGACCCGACGGTGCGCAGGGCGACGGCGCCGTCTGGGCGGCCGTTCACGCTCACCGACACCGTCGGGTTCGTGCGGCACCTGCCGCACCAGCTGGTTGACGCGTTCCGTTCCACGCTCGAGGAAGCCGCGGAGGCGGACCTGATCCTGCACGTGGTCGACGGATCCGACGCGGACCCGCAGGCCCAGCTCGCGGCGGTGCGTGGCGTCCTCGCCGAGGTCGGCGCGGCGCAGGTGCCCGAGCTCGTGGTTATCAACAAGATCGACGACGCGGACCCGGTCGACCTCAAGGCGCTTCAGCTTCGCGAACGCGGCTCGGTGCTGGTCTCCGCGAAGACGGGCGAGGGCCTAGACGAGCTGCGCGCCGCGATCGAGGAAGCGCTGCCCGACCGCGACAGGTGGGTCCTGGTGAGCGTGCCGTACAGCCGCGGCGACCTGCTGGCGCGCGCGCACGCCGACGGTGAGGTGACCCGTGCCGAGCACGGTCCGGACGGCACGCTGCTTGAGGCGCGCGTGCCGCCGGAGCTAGCCGCCGAACTGGAGCAGTACGCGGTCGCGGCACCGTGACCCGCGGCCCGCAGGGCCGGCCGCGCCCGCGGCCGGCCCTGCGGGTTTGCGCTGGCAGACGCGGTGCCTCCTGAGAGCCGGCTGAGGGTTGGCCGACCTTTTTCCCGAAGGTCTTGTATCGAACCCCGTCGGTGCAATACCGTAACGGAACCGATATGTAAGACGGTCGCGCGGCACGCAGCCGCGCCGTCCGCATTACCAGGTAGTACGGTCAACGCCGACGTCTATAAAGCATGGCAGGTGGCCGAACATGATGGCTGGAGCCGACCCTAGGGGTCCCCGGAACGCCAGGACGCGCCAGTGACCGCCCGTTTGCTGACCAACATCGGACGGTTGTGGACCGGGTCCGAGATCCTCAGTAACGCCGCCATCTTGACGTCTGACGAGCGCATCGCCTGGGTCGGCCCGTCCGCGGAACTGCCGCGCAGCGTCCCCGGGGTCGTCGACGACATCGTCGATGTCGACCTGGTGGAGAACCTGGGCGGCGGGCTCGTCACCCCCGGCCTCATCGACGCGCACACACACCCCGTCTACGCGGGCAACAGGTACGCCGAACTCGCGATGCGGTCGAGCGGTCTGTCCGACGCGGAGATCACCGCCGCGGGCGGCGGCATGTCTTCCACGGTCACCGTGACCAGGGGCACCGACCCCTGGACACTGTGCAACAACGTGCGCGAGCGGCTCGCCTCCTGGCTCGAGTCGGGCACCACGACGATCGAGGCCAAGACCGGTTATCACCTGACCAGGGACGGCGAACTCGCCGACGTGCGGATGCTGCGCGCCCTGGAGAACGAGCCCGGCATGCCGCGGGTGCACGTGACGTTCCTGGCCGCGCACGCGGTGCCGCCTGAGTTCTTCGGCCGCCGCGGCGACTACATCGACGCGGTGAGCGCCTGGTGCGCGGACGCCGCCGCGGTCGGCGCGGACAGCGTGGACGTCAACTGCGAGGAGGGGCGGTTCAACGAGGACGAGGCCCGCTGGATTCTCAGCGCGGGCCGGCGGTCTGGCCTGCTGCCCCGTGTGCACGCCTGCGGCAGCACGCACAGCGGCGCGGCCCGCGTCGCGGCCGAGATGGGCTGCGCCTCCGCCGACTTGCTGCACGTGGCCACCGACGATGACGTAGCCGCCCTGGGCAGGGGTGGTGTCGCGGCCGTGATCTGCCCTGGCTCCGCCATGCAGCAGGCAGCCAGGCCTCCGGTGCGGTCGCTGCTCGACAAGGGCGTCACCGTGGCGCTCGGTTCGGATCACACTCCCGGCGGGGTCGGCATCACTTCGATGCCGCTGGTGATCGCGCTCGGCGTGTCCTACCTAGGGATGAGCGTCACCGAGGCGCTGCGGGCCGCGACTCTCGGCGGCGCGCACGCGCTGCGCGCGCCCGACCGGGGCGCGATGGTCCGCGGCAGGCTGGCCGACATCGTGCTCTGGGACGCCGACCACGAGGGCGCGTTCGCCTGGAACTACGGCCTGCGGCCGCGCCGCGTCTGGCGCGGCGGCGAGCCCGTCACCGCCTGACGGATAAATTCTCTTCAGCGCGCCGATCGTGGCATGCTTGCGGGCATGGAATCGCCCGTCACGCTGGTCGTCGGCGAGGAGGAATTTCTCGTCGACCGGACAGTGCGGGAACTGACCGCGGCGGCCCGCGCCACGTTCGCGGCGGCCGGCGATGACGGGGGAGATCTGCACGAGGTGGACGCCGGCGCGCTCACGCCGGGGGAGCTGACCACGCTGACATCGCCGTCGCTGTTCGGCGGCGGGTGCGTGGTAGTGGTGCGCGGCGCGCAGGACGCGGGCAAGGAGGTCGCAGCGGAGCTGACGCGCTACGCCGCGGCGCCGGTGCCTGACGCGGTGCTCATCCTCACGCACGCCGGTGGTGTCAAGGGAAAGGCGCTGGTCGGTGAGCTGACGAAGGCGGGGGCTCGGGTGATCGAGCGCCCGAAGCTAACCCGTCTAGGCGAGCGGGCCGACTTCGTGAAGGCGGAGTTCCGCCGGGTCGGCCGGGCCGCCGACGAGGGCGCGGTGCGCGCCCTGCTCGACGCGATCGGCTCGGACCTGCGGGAGCTGGCGTCGGCCGCGGACCAGCTGGCGTCCGACACTGAAGGGCGGATCAGCGCGGCCGTCGTGGCCCGGTACTACCGGGGCCGCGCAGAGGCCACCGGGTTCAGCGTCGCCGACCACGCGGTCGAGGGGCGGCTGAACGAGGCGCTCGAACAACTCCGCTGGGCGCTGGCGACCGGCGTGTCACCGGTCCTCATCAACAGCGCACTGGCCCAGGGGGTGCGGTTGCTCGGCCGTGTCGGGGCCGCCTCCCGCGGCATGAGTCCCGCCGCGCTCGCCGCCGAGGTCGGCGCGCCGCCATGGAAGATCGACCGGGTGCGGCAGCAGCTCCGCGGCTGGCACCCGGACGGCGTGGCGCGCGCCCTGCAGGCCGTCGCGGAGGCGGATGCGCAGGTCAAGGGGGAGGGGACCAGCCCTGGCTACGCTCTCGAGCGCGCGGTGAGGCGGATCGTGGCGTGCCGTGGCGGTCAGTGACGCGATGCGCCAGGTGGCCGCGCATGCGCGCGCAGGCGCGCCAAAGAAAACGGGCGCGCCCCGGCGGCGTTAGGCCTGCTGCAGATCGGCGAGGCGCTTGGCGATCGCGGACTTGCGGTTCGCGGCGTTGTTCTTGTGGATGACGCCCTTGCTCACGGCCTTGTCGAGCTGACGGGAGGCGACGCGGAGCGCGAGCGCGGCTTCCTCGACGTTGCCGGATTCGGCGGCCTCGCGGAACTTCCGCACGTGAGTGCGCAGCGCCGACTTGACGGCCTTGTTGCGCTGACGCGCCTTCTCGTTCTGCTTGTTGCGCTTGATCTGCGACTTGATGTTCGCCACGCGTGTGAGTCCTTCGTTGGTTTAAGTCTGTTGGCCGGCCCGGGAACGGTCTGCCGGCCAGATAGCGGCAGAGTGAGGGCGCGAAGACGAAGAATAGCCGAGTTGGCGCCGCTTCCTCAAACCAGCCGCCCGCCGCCAGCGCGTGGGCGCCGGACGCGGAGATGACCGCAACCAACTTTACACAGTAGCCGTACGCCCATATCGGGACAAAGTGGACGCAGAACCGTACCGCTACTGTGTGAAGACAACGGTAGCGGCTGGTGTGGGGGATGGGTTTAGGCCGGAGGGTGGGTTCGGGAACGTGCCGGAGGGCGGGGGCGCGGGAGGGACGCTAAGCGCGGAGCGCAGGACCGAAGGGGGTCCAGCGCAGGGGAGGAGGCGCGGAGCGCAGGGCCGGAGGAAGTCCAGTGCAGGACCGGAGGCGGGGAGAGAGCGGCGGAGCATCAGGGCAGCGGGTGCGTCACGATAACCTGATCTCGGGAGAGACCGGGACCACCCGGAAACCCGGGAACGACCCGCGCGGCACCAGAATGCGACTGAGCGACGCCGGCGTCCCGCACTTCTCACGTCTGCGAACGTCATACGTCATGGAAGCATGGTGGCAATGAGCGACCCGGCTCGTACAGCGCCGGCACCGGGGCCTGCCCGCACGGACCAGGCCGTGATCCGCAATTTCTGCATCATCGCGCACATCGATCACGGCAAGTCCACGCTGGCCGACCGGATGCTGCAGTTGACCGGTGTCGTGGAAGCGCGGCAGATGCGCGCGCAGTATCTGGACCGGATGGATATCGAGCGCGAGCGCGGCATCACGATCAAGAGCCAGGCCGTCCGGCTTCCGTGGCAGAAGGACACCAGGCACTACGTGCTGAACCTGATCGACACGCCCGGGCACGTGGACTTCAGCTACGAGGTATCGCGGTCCCTGGCCGCCTGCGAAGGCGCCGTACTCCTCGTCGACGCGGCGCAGGGCATCGAGGCGCAGACGCTCGCTAACCTGTACATGGCGCTCGAGGCCGACCTCAAGATCATCCCGGTGCTCAACAAGATCGACCTGCCCGCGGCGCAGCCCGATCGTTACGCGCAAGAGATCGCGTCCATCATCGGCACGGACACGAATGAGGTGCTCCGCGTCTCCGCGAAGACCGGCGAGGGCGTGAAAGAACTGCTCGACCACATCGTCGACTTCGTGCCGCCGCCGAACGGCGACCCCGATGCCGCCGCCCGCGCGCTGATCTTCGACTCGGTGTACGACACCTACCGCGGCGTCGTTACCTACGTGCGCGTGGTCGACGGCCGCCTCAGCAAACGAGAACGCATCCTGATGATGTCCACCGGTGCCGTGCACGAGACCCTCGAGATCGGCGTCATCTCGCCAGAGCCGATCCCGTCAGAGGGCCTAGGCGCCGGGGAGGTCGGCTACATCATCTCCGGCGTGAAGGACGTCCGCCAGGCCCGGGTCGGCGACACCGTGACCAGCTCGGCCAAGCCCGCGAAGGCGCCCCACGCCGGATATGAGCACCCGAGACCCATGGTGTTCTCCGGCCTGTACCCGGTCGACGGCGACGAGTACCCGGATCTGCGAGATGCCCTCGACAAGCTGAGGCTCAACGACGCGGCGCTTGTCTACGAGCCGGAAACGTCCACCGCGCTCGGCTTCGGCTTCCGCTGCGGCTTCCTCGGACTGCTGCACATGGAGATCGTCCGCGAGCGGCTCGAGCGCGAGTTCGACCTGAGTCTCATCTCGACCGCGCCGAACGTCATCTACCGCGTCGTCATGGAAAGCGGCCGCGAGATCCGGGTGACGAACCCGAGCGACTTCCCCGGCGGCATCGACGGCTTCGTCGCCGCCGGCGGAACGCCCAAAGGCAACACCGGCGGCAAGATCGCGTCCGTCTACGAGCCCGTGGTCAGGGCGACGATCATCTCGCCCGCGGACTACATCGGCACGATCATGGACCTGTGCCAGGGCCGCCGCGGCACGCTGATCGGCATGGACTATCTGTCCACCGACCGGGTGGAGATCCGCTACACGATGCCGCTCGCGGAGATCATCTTCGACTTCTTCGACCAGCTGAAGTCGCGCACCCGCGGCTACGCGAGCCTGGACTACGAGCCGGACGGCGAGCAGCAGGCCAACTTGGTGAAGGTGGACATTCTGCTGCAGGGGCAGCCGGTCGACGCGTTCAGCCAGATCGTGCACACCGACAACGCGCGCGAGTACGGGCTCGCGATGACCGCCAAGCTGAAAGAGCTGATCCCGCGGCAGCAGTACGAGGTGCCGATCCAGGCGGCGGTGGGATCGCGGATCATCGCGCGCGAGAACATCCGCGCGCTGCGCAAGGACGTGCTCGCCAAGTGCTACGGCGGTGACATCACGCGCAAGCGCAAGCTGCTCGAGAAGCAGAAGGAGGGCAAGAAGAAGATGAAGACGATCGGCCGGGTTGAAGTGCCGCAGGAGGCCTTCGTCGCCGCGCTCTCCACCACGCAGCAGCCCGAAAGCAGGTCCAAGTAAGACCCCCGGCGTAAAACCGCGCTAGGTCCGCGTCGAGAGCAGCAGGATGAACAGCGCCCAGCCCGCGATCGCCATCCAGCCGAGGACAAGCCCGGTGATGGCCATCCCGTCTCCGCGCTCCCCGGTGCGCTTGATCTGGCCCCGAGCCATGTGGCCGAGGATCACCGCGGGGACGGCGGCCACGCCCAGCGTGAAGAACTCGAGAATCCCGCAGACGAGCGAGCCGACGGCCAGCCCGTTGGTCGGCGGCACCGGAACCCCCACCGGGTAGTACCCGGGCGGCTGGTACCCGACGGGGGGATGCCCGAGCGGCCCGGCGGGCAGGTCGGCGACGATGGCGGCGAGCTCGCCGTAGTACCGCGCCGCCATCGTCCTGGCCGTGCGGGTGTCGAACTCGTCCCTGGTCAGCCGGCCCTCGCCGTAGGCGGCCTTGAGCACGTCGATCGTCCGGTCCCTGTCGGCGGCCGCCGCGCGCATCCCGGGTTGCGCGTACCCCGGCTGGCCATACCCGGGCCCGTACGGCGGCGGGCCGTAGCCCGGCGGCGGGCCGTAGGAGGGCGGGCCGTAGGACGGCAGAATGTACCCGCCAGTGTCTCGCGCCGCCGCGGGCGGCACCGGCGCGGGCACCGCTGGCACCGCCGCGGACGCTGGCGAAGCCGGAACGGAAGGTGCTGGCCGGACCGGAACGGCAGGACCTGTCGCCGTGTATGGCAGCGTGGGGCCGCCGCCGTCCGCGCCCGGCTCTACCTGCGCCAGCGGCATGGTGTGCGGGTCATCGTTCACCCAATCGGCCGGCTCAGACGGCTGCGGGGTCCCGCCGTGGCCAGACTCATCACCGCCGGGGGGCTCAACTGCCGGATCCCATGTCACGGTTTCCTCCCGCCGCGTTTGTCCGCGCCTCGCGCCTGGCGAAGCGCCCGCGATGTCCGCATACAGCTTATGACGTTCCATGCCACGCGCCGCCGCGGACGGACTCCGATGGTGTCTCAACCGGGCTACTCTCGGCAAGGTGCCAGGAATGCCGCCTGATGGAGAACCAGTTCCCGCCGATGGGAGTCTTCCCCAAACCGCGGCGGAGCAATTCGGGAACAGCCCGTTCGGCGTCTACGTGCACGTCCCGTTCTGCCGGACCCGGTGCGGCTACTGCGATTTCAACACGTACACCGCGACCGAACTGGGCGGCGGCGCGAGCCAGGCCGCCTATCCGGACCTGGTAAAACGAGAGATCGCGCGCGCGAAGGCCGTGCTGCCAGCAGGCAAAGCCAAGGTAAGCACCGTGTTCTTCGGCGGCGGCACCCCCACCCTGCTGGCCCCGGACTCACTCGGCGACATCATCAAGCAGATCGACGACGCGTTCGGTCTGGCCGAGGACGCCGAAGTGACCGTCGAAGCCAACCCCGAATCCGTCGACGCCGGCAGCCTGGCACAGCTACATGCCAGGGGAGTGACCAGGATCTCGTTCGGGATGCAAAGTTCTGTACCCCATGTGCTGGCAGTCCTTGACCGTGTACACGAGCCCGGCCGCCCGCAAAGCTGCGTCAGGTGGGCCCGCGAAGCGGGGTTCGAGCACGTCAGCCTGGACCTGATCTACGGCACGCCAGGGGAGAGCGACGACGACTGGCGGCGGTCGCTGGACGCCGCGCTGGCCGCCGGGCCCGACCACGTGTCCGCGTACGCGCTGATCGTCGAGGAGGGCACCCGGCTAGCCGCCCGGGTGCGCCGCGGCGAGGTCAAGCCGCCGGATGACGACGTGCTCGCCGACAGGTACCTGATCGCCGACGAGGTGCTCACGGCCGCGGGCCTGTCCTGGTACGAGATCTCGAACTGGGCGGCCAGCGGCCAGGCCCGGTGTGCGCACAACATGCTGTACTGGACCGGCGGTGACTGGTGGGGGTTCGGTCCCGGCGCGCACAGCCATGTCGCCGGCACGCGGTGGTGGAACGTGCGGCACCCGTCCGCCTACGCCGCGCGGCTGGCGGCCGGCCAGTCGCCCGCGCAGGCTCGCGAGGTGCTGACCGCTGCCGAGCGGCGGATGGAGGAAATCATGCTCCGCACCAGGCTGGCGGAGGGTGCCCCGCTGTCGGTCCTTGATCCTGCCGCTATCTTTTCCGCCGAACGGGCGGTCGCCGCTGCCCTCCTCGAAGCATCCGCTTACGCGGACGGCAGGCTCGTGCTTACCCGCGCGGGCAGGCTGCTCGCGGACGCGGTCATCCGCGACCTCACCTGAGCGGGCGCCTATCTGATGAGCGGCGCGCAGATCCACGCCGGAACCTCGCGCCATTCGCCATACCTGGCGGCGCCCGCGCAGCGGAGCAGGTGCGAGATCGCCAGGCCCCAGCCGAACGCGGCGACGGGGCCCATGATCGCGATCGCGGCGACCCAGGTGTCGAAGGAGATCAGCACCCCGATGATCGTGCCGGAGACGGCGTAGAGCAGGACGGTCAGGGCGATGTTCGCCGCCTGGGCGGCATGCCAGCGGACGAACTGCGACGTGTACCGCGCGACCAGGTAGACGAGCAGCGGTATGACGGGGATGAGGATGATCGCGCCGAGGTAGCTGAGCGTGGCGAACGCCTCCTCGGCTACCGAGGGAAGCTCGCCCGGCCATTGCCGGACCGCGTCGACGTCATCCCACTGGGAAGGGCTGCCCATCACGGTCATTCGTCTTCCGCCGCTGTTACGAAGTCGATGAGTTCCTCGACCCGTCCGAGCAGCGCCGGATCGAGGTGGGCGTAGCTCGTCACCGACCGCAGGATGCGCCGCCAGGCGTCGGCGACGTCGGCCTGCGTCCTGTGCGGCCAGCCGATCCGCGCCAGCACGCCTTCCTTCCACGGCTGCCCGGGCGGCACGTCCGGCCACCGGGGCAGGCCCAGCCTGGCCGGCTTGACCGCGGCCCAGATGTCGATGAACGGATGCCCGACCACGAGCACGTGCGGCGACCGCGCGGCCGCCGCTATCCGGCTCTCCTTGGTCCCGTCGACGAGGTGGTCGACGAGCACGCCGAGCCGCCTGCCCGGCCCCGGGCCGAACGCCGCGACGATCGCGGGCAGGTCGTCGACGCCTTCGAGGTACTCAACGACCACGCCCGCATCGCGCAGGTCATCGCCCCAGATCTTCTCGACGAGCTCGGCGTCGTGCTTGCCCTCGACGTAGATCCTGTTCGCCCTGGCGACCTTCGCCCGCTGGCTGGGCGCGGCGATCGAACCCGAAGCGGTCTTCGCGGGGCCGGCGGGCGCCTTCGGCGCGGGCCGGACCAGCGTCACCCGCTTGCCTTCGAACAAGAACGTGCCGGGCAGCGGGAACGCGCGGCGCTTGCCGTGCCTGTCCTCGAGCGTGACCGAATCCTTCTCGAAGGCCACCACCGCGCCGCAGAACCGGCCTTCGAAGTCCTCGACGACCAGTCCGGGCTCGGCTTGCATTTCAGGCACGGGTGACTGCCCCGGGCGCGGACGCCGGTTTCGCGGCGCCAGCACGTCATCGCCGTACCGCCAGCTAGGCACGAAACCTCCGCTCTGCCGGGTACTGAGTCTGCTGAGAGGGAAGCGTAGCTGAACCCGTCCCGTTGTTAATGTATGGGCCGAATCGCCACCCGCTGGTAATGGCCGATGACCAGCCGTGACGCACCGCGTCGGCAGTTGAGCGACTCCCCGTGGACGCTACGTTCGCGTAGAATTGGCACTCGGGGTTACCGAGTGCTAGGGAGGTGAACACGTGCTTGACGAGCGCAAACTGGCGGTGCTGCGCGCGATAGTCGAGGATTACGTGTCCACCACCGAACCTGTCGGTTCTAAGTCCCTCGTGGACCGGCACGGCCTCGACGTGTCGCCCGCCACGATCCGTAACGACATGGCGGTGCTCGAGGAGCAGGGCTTCATCGCGCAGCCGCACACGAGCGCCGGCCGCATCCCCACGGACAAGGGCTACCGGCTCTTCGTCGACCGGCTGTCGAGCATCAAGCCGATGTCGGGGGCCGAGCGCCGGGCGATCGAGACGTTCCTGGCCGGCGCCTACAGCCTGGACGACGTGGTGACCAGGACGGTGCGGCTGCTCGCACAGCTGACCAGGCAGGTGGCCGTGGTGCAGTACCCGTCGCTGAGCCGGTCGGCGGTCAGGCACATCGAGCTTGTCTCGATCGCGCCTCAGCGGGTGCTGCTCGTGCTGATCACCGACAACGGACGGGTCGAGCAGGCTACGGTAGACCTGCCGGAAATCGCCGAGCCAGAGTCCATCGCCCACCTGCGCGCCGTGCTCAACGCGTGCCTGGACGGGCATAAGCTTGCGGACGCCGCCAAGACGGTGGCCGGCCTGGGGGAGCGCATCCCCGTATCTGAGCGGTCGAACGCCGGTGCCGTCTTCACTGTCCTGCTCGACAGCCTCGCGGAGCGGCATGAGGAGCGGGTGGTGATCGGCGGCACAGCGAACCTCGCCGCCCCCGATTTCAGCAAGGGACTGCGTGACGTGCTTGAAGCACTGGAGGAACAAGTGGTGCTGATGCGGCTCCTCGGTGAGGCCGCTAGCCCGTCCGCGCTGACGGTGCGGATCGGCGCCGAGACAGGTCTGCAGGGCACGTCGGTGGTCTCGGCCGCCTACGGTACGCGCGGGCAGGCCGTGGCCAAGCTCGGCGTGCTCGGGCCGACCAGGATGGACTACCCGGGAACGATGGGCGCGGTGCGCGCGGTGGCCCGGTACGTCGGCCGGATCCTCGGGGAGGCCTAGTGGCTACGGATTACTACGGGATGCTCGGCGTGCGGCGCGACGCCGGGCAGGACGAGATCAAGCGGGCCTACCGCCGGCTGGCGCGTGAGCTGCACCCGGATGTCAACCCCGACCCGGAGACGCAGGACAAGTTCAAGGAGATCACCCAGGCTTACGAGGTGCTCTCCGACCCTGAGAAGCGGCAGATGTACGACCTCGGCGGCGACCCGTTCGCCTCGGCCACCGCGGGTGCGGGCGCCGGGTTCGGCGGGTTCGGCGCGGCCGGCTTCCCCTTCAGCGACTTCGTGGACGCGGTGTTCGGCGCGGCCGGCCAGAGCGCGAGCCGGGGTCCGCGCAGCCGTGCCAGGCGCGGCAGGAACGCGACGATCAGGATCGAGCTTGACCTGTCCGAGTGCGCGTTCGGCGCGACCAGGGAGCTCACCGTGGACACCGCGGTGGTCTGCCCGACCTGTTCGGGCGAGGGCACCGCGCCCGGCACCCACCCGGTGACGTGTGAGGTCTGCGCGGGCCGCGGTGAGATCAGCCAGGTGCGGCGGTCGTTCCTCGGCCAGGTGATGACCACCCAGCCCTGCCCCGCATGCGGCGGCTATGGCACGGTGCTGCCCCGGCCCTGCCCGGAGTGCGACGGCGACGGCCGGGTGCGCACCAGGCGGACGATGAAGGTGCGGATCCCGGCGGGTGTGGAGGACGGGACGCACATCCAGCTGGCCGGCGAGGGCGAGACCGGCCCTGGCGGCGGGCCGCCCGGCGACCTGTTCCTTGAGGTCGTGCAGCGCCCGCACGCGATTTTCGAGCGGCAGGGCGACGACCTGCACTGCACGCTGACGATCCCGATGGTGGCCGCCGCGCTCGGCGCGACCGTATCGGTGGAGTCCCTGGACGGCCCCAGCGACGTGGACATCCGGCCGGGCACACAGTCGGGACAGGTCATCCCGATGTACGGCCTGGGCGTTAAGCACCTGAGCGGCAACGGCCGCGGCGACCTGGTGATCCACGTGACCGTGGAGACGCCGTCGCGGCTGGATCCGGAGCAGGAGAAGCTGCTGCGCGAGCTGGCCAAGCTCCGCGGCGAAGAAGCGCCGCCCGGCAAGTTCCAGCCTGGCCAGCAGGGCTTCTTCTCCCGCCTGCGCGACGCCTTCAACGGCCGGTTACCCCCCGACTAACCCCCGCGCGGGGCTCCACCGCGCCCCCTCCGCGCCAACCCCATGCGCTGCCAGCGCCGCACGAACCTCACCCAGATCGGGCGCTGCGCTAGGTCTTGCGGTGTTGCCGCCTCAACCACCCCGGCCCACCCGTGCTCCGGGCTCCATGATCGCGAAAACAAGGGTCACATAGGGCCTAAGTTGGGGATTTCGCGGTCCGGTTTGTCCTAGTTCGTGACCCCAACTTAGGCCCCAAGTGATGCTGGAGCGTCCACATTGTGAGATGTCTGGCTACCAGCGGGCGGTTCGGGTCAGCAGGACCGCGGCCGCGGCCGCGCCGGCCGTTGAGGTGCGCAGGACCGTTGGGCCCAGCCTGGCCTCTACCGCGCCTGCTGAGGCCAGCGTGGCGCGCTCGGACAGGGTGATGCCGCCCTCGGGGCCGACTATCAGGACTATCTCGCCGGCTTCTGGCAGCGGCAGCCGTGACAGCGGGCTCGTCGCATCGGCCTCTAGGACGATCGTTCTAGCGGCCGTCGCGGCTAGCTTCGCAAGGTCGGGGAGCGAGGCGGGTGCGGGGATTTCGGGGATCCAGGGGCGGCGGGATTGCTTGGCTGCCTCGCGGGCGGTGGCGCGCCATCTGGCCAGGGAGCGGTCGCCACGCTCGCCCTGCCAGCGGGTCACCGAGCGCTCGGCGGGCCACGGGACAACCGAGTCGACGCCGACCTCGGTCATCAGTTCCACCGCTAGTTCGGCGCGCTCCCCTTTGGGAAGTGCCTGGACCACCGTGATCCTCGGCTCTGGGCGTGGCACCGCTCGCAGCGATCGCACCGTGAGGACCACCGTGTCTTTGGCGACGGCCGCGACCACGCACTCAGCGAGACCGCCGGCTCCGTCTGTGACGTCCGCGCGTTCGCCTTGGCGCAGCCGGCGGACCGTGGCCGCGTGGTGGCCTTCAGGTCCGGACAGCGTGACGGAGTCCGCGGCGAGATCTCCACGTGCCACCAGGAAAAGCGGTGGCCCTGCGACCGGCACGAGCGAGTCCATGCCGGCCAGGTTAGCCGCATGTGGTCTGGCGCCGCTGTTAACGACGTTTCGACGCTCGGCGTCGCTGCCTGCGGGGCTGCTGGCGAAGACGACGTCGAAGAAGTCGGCGACGGAACCTCCGACGAAGCCGCTGACGGAGAAGTCGACGGCTCGGCCCCCTGATTCGTGTTGCCTGCTGAGGTCGCCCCCGAGCTGGTCGGTGTGGCCGTCGGGCTTGACGGCGGCGTGGTAGTGGGCTCGCTTGTCGGAGACGGCGACTGCGATGGCGACGAGGACGGGCTCGACGTCGGGCTTGGCGAGCCGGAGGGCGACGTCGACGGGGAACCCGACGTGGTGGTCGGCGACGGCGACGGCGAAACTGACGGCGACTGCGTGGAAATGCCTGCCGGCGAGCCGGTTGGCGTCGGGCAGTCGGTCGAGGAACTGCCTGGGTAGGGCGCCAGCTTCGTCGGCAGCACCGTGGGAGCCGGGTTCGGCCCCCCTGCTCCCGCCGCGGACGACGGTGTGTTCGAGCCGCCAGGCGTCGTGGAGCCGATCGCGCCTACGGTCGGGCTGGCGGAAGCCGACGGCGTGCAGTGTGCCGTGATCGCGCCGCCGGGCGCCGTCGAGCCATTCTGTGTCGCGGTGACTGCCGCGCCTGTGGGGCTCTTCGAGCCGGTGGGCTGCCCGCTGCCCGCCGCGGCGCCGCCGCCGCCGCTGCCGCCGGGCTGGCCCGCCGTCGGGCCGCCGGTCAGCACGGTCGAGCTGACCTGGACGATCGCCTGCCGGAAAGGCGGCACCGCCAGCGCGATGCTGGCGATGAACGCGATGCCCGCCAGCACGCCGATAGGCCGAAACCAGGCGATGCCCGTCGGCCAGGCCGGCTTAGCCGGAGAGGCCGCGTGCCGTGGCGACGGGGAGTGGGTGATGGCGGACGGCAGCAGCCGCAGCCGGCTCAGGTCACCTGGCCGGGGCAGCGATTCGGGCCAGACCCAATGGCCGTGCCAGACCCAGTGCCTGGCATGGCCGAACGCGCCGGCCGCCACGCTCACCAGCCACGGCTGTGGCTGGCGTCCCCTGGTCCTGGCACGGATCCGCTCGAGTCCGTCGGCTCCGGGCTCGACCTGGTCGGCTGCGACGTGCAGCGCGCGCCGCAGCGCCCTTTCCAGGCCGTCCTCGGGTGAGGTCATGCCCTCACCAGCCTGCCCGCCCGCATCATGAGGTCTCCTGCTCCAAAATTGACTTGAGTGCCGCCATCGCCCGTGCGGTGTGACTCTTAACCGCACCCTTGCTGATTCCCATGGTCGCGGCGATGTCGGCTTCAGAAAGGTCGGCATAGTATCGCAGCACGATTGCTTCACGCTGCCGGTCTGGCAGCGTACGAAGCGCCGCGACGACCGCCGACCGCTCGATGAGCGCAAGCGCTCCCTGCTCGGCGCTCGGTTCGTCCGGCGCGGGCTTGGGCGCGTTCTTGTCGACGACCGTGCGATGCCGCAGGACCGATCGCGACTTGTTGACGACTGCCTGCCTCAGGTAAGACAGCGCCTTATCCGAGTCGCGCAGCCGCCGCCATGCGGTGTGCATGGCCTCGAACGCGTCTTGCACCACCTCCTCGGCGGTCGGTACGTCGTGTACGAGCAGCACGGCAAGCCGCACGAGCGACTTGTACTCGCCGTGATAGATCTCGGTGACAACGCGGTCAGCGTCCCAGACTGAAGGTGCCGTCCGGATCTCGGGGACGAGCGCGCTCGCCGTGAGCGTTTCCGCCACGATGGTTGGACGCGCAACCGGATCCGAAGGTTCACCGTCCGCCGTCATGTACGTCGCGGCGCCGTCGACTTCAGTACGCCTAACGGACATTTCGGCGGCACTCGCCGGGCTGTTGGTCACCGCGTGGCCGTCCAGGAGGAGGGACGCGCCGTGCCCAATGTCATGATTATTAGTGACTTGCGGCGCGACGACTGTGACGTCCTGCGTCGGCAGGACTTCGACGTGCGCCTCGAGGACGGGGTCGCTGGCGAGGACGGGATCCGCCACGCGGCCGTTGAGTACGGCCTTCGCGGATTGTCCGTCCACGACGGTGTTCACAGGTTCACCGCCCACGCCCGTGCCGCTTCTGCTTGGTTCCGCGGCGCCCCCACTGGACTCCCGCGACGATGATGTTGCACTGCCCAACCCACATTCGGTAACTCCACCCCAGAAACCGCCGGAGGATTGCGGAAAGACAAGAATATCCATCATGGTAGGTCGACGACAGGCCTAGCTGAGATCAACCCGGTAACGCGGCCAACGTGTCGGTTCGCCCCAGAACAGGAAATACGTAACGTCGGCGTGAGTTAAAAGTTGCGGACGGCCCCGGCCCCATCGGCAACTATCGTCACTGTAGCGGTTGCGGCAGTCCGGTCCGCAGGAGGGAGTATCCCCCCGATGACGGGCCGCGGGTCAGGACCCGGATGCTGGCTCCAGACCACTATGATCGTGATGTGCCAGACTGCTTGTTTTGCGGGATCGCGGCCGGGGAGATTCCGGCGACGATCGTGCTTGACGGAAAGCGGACCATCGCCTTCCGCGACATCACCCCGCAGGCGCCGACGCACGTCCTGGTGATTCCGCGCGATCACTATCCCGACGTGGCGGCGCTGGCGGGCGCGGACGGCGGTCTGCTCGACGAACTGGTCAGCCACGCGCACGAGGTCGCGGTCGCCGAGGGGATCGACGACAGCGGCTACCGGATCGTGTTCAACACCGGGCGGGAGGGCGGCCAGACCGTTGCGCACGCGCACGCGCACGTGCTTGGCGGCCGACCGATGACATGGCCGCCCGGCTGACCGACCTTCGAGAGCAGTGAATTGACAGATACTCGCAGCGACCTGCCAGGTTCCCAGATCCGCATCGTCATTCCAGATGACCATTCGATGGTCGGCCTGCTCGGGACACGCGACGAGTTGCTGCACGTCATCGAGCGGGAGTTCGCCGCTGACATCCATGTCAGGGGCAACGAGATCACAGTGTCGGGACCGCCCGCTGAGGCGGCGCTAGTCGCCAAGCTGTTCGCCGAACTGCTCGAACTCCAGCGGGCGGGCACCGAGTTGTCGCCGGACGCGGTGGAGCGCGCGGCGGCGATGCTCCGCGCCGAGCACGGCGTGCGCCCCGCTGACGTGCTGACGCAGGGCATCCTGTCCTCCCGCGGCCGGACGATCCGGCCGAAGACGCTCAACCAGAAGCACTACGCCGACGCGATCGACAAGCACACCATCGTGTTCGCGATCGGCCCGGCCGGAACCGGCAAGACCTACCTCGCCATGGCCAAGGCAGTGAAGGCGCTGCAGGCCAAGGAGGTGAACCGGATCATCCTCACCAGGCCGGCGGTCGAGGCCGGGGAACGGCTGGGCTTCCTGCCCGGCACGCTGTACGAGAAGATCGACCCCTACCTGCGCCCGCTCTACGACGCGCTGCACGACATGATCGACCCCGACTCGATCCCGAAGCTGACGGCCGCGGGCACGATCGAGATCGCCCCCCTGGCGTACATGCGCGGTAGAACGCTTAATGACTCGTTCATCATTCTCGACGAGGCGCAGAACACCTCGGCCGAGCAGATGAAGATGTTCCTCACCAGACTCGGCTTCGGCTCCAAGATCGTCGTCACCGGAGACGTGACCCAGGTTGACCTGCCGGCCGGGCAGACCAGCGGGCTGCGCGTGGTCGAGGGCATTCTCGACGGCATTCCCGACATCCACTTCGCCAAGCTGACCAGCCATGACGTGGTGCGCCACAAGCTGGTCGGGAAGATCGTCGACGCGTACGAACGCTACGACAACGCGGCTTCCCAGCAGTCGCGACCCGGCGGGCCGCCGCCGCGTCGTCGCAGCGGCCGCTGAGCACCGGAACGGGGATGCCAGGTGACCATCGAAATCGCCAACGAGTCGGGCGTGGCGGTCGACGAGGTGGCACTCGCCTCGGTGGCGCGGTTCGCGCTTGACGAGCTGCGGATCCACCCGCTTGCGGAGCTGTCCGTGCTGCTTGTCGACGAGACCGCCATGACCGACCTGCACGTGAAGTGGATGGACGAGCCAGGGCCGACTGACGTGCTCTCGTTTCCGATGGACGAGTTGCGCCCGCCGTCGATGGGCGGCGCGCACGGCAGCCGGGCCGGCGGCGAGGAGTCCGGGCCCGAGCCCGGCCTGCTCGGCGACGTCGTGCTGTGTCCGCAGGTCGCCTCGGCGCAGGCGCGGCAGGCCGGTCATTCCGCGCAGCAGGAACTCGAACTGCTCTGCGTGCACGGGATCTTGCACCTGCTCGGCTACGATCACGCCGATCCGGAGGAGGAAGCCGAGATGTTCGGGCTGCAGGGCGAGCTGCTGCGCGCCTGGCGCGCGGCGGCGGCGGGCGGCGGCCAAGGACCCGTCGCCGGCCGGGAAGGCAGGAAAGGACCTGGGTGATGTCACCCGCAGGGTGGCTATTGGCGGCGGCGATCGCGCTGATTCTCGCCGCGGGCTGGTGCGCAGGCGCTCAGGCGGCGCTGTCCAGGGTCGACGCCGAGAGCCTGGCACGATACGGCAGCCTGCTCGCGCTGATCAGGGTCTGCGCCGAGGTGTCGGCGGCGGTCCTGATGACGCTGGCCTTCACGCACTGGCTTGGCGGCGGCTGGCAGGTGTTCCTGCCCGCGGTCGGCGTGCTGCTCATCGCCAGGTACGTGCTCATCGGGGTGGGGCCGCGCGCCATGGGCAAGCGGCGCGCCGAGCGGGTCGCGGGTACCGCCGTCAGGTTGCTGCGTCCGGTGCACCGGCTGCTCGGGCCGCTGGCAAGGCTCCTCGACGTGGTGACGGGCGCGCTCCCGCTCGGCAGTCACGGCAGTGAGACCGAACTGACCACCCGGCCCGAGCTGCGCGGGCTCGTGGACTTCATCGAAGGACGGACCGAGATCGATCCGGGGGAGCGGGAGATGGTCCGCTCGGTCTTCGAGCTCGGGGACACGATTGTCCGCGAGGTGATGGTGCCCCGCACGGACATGGTGTTCATCGAGCGGGACAAGACCCTCGACCAGGCGCTTTCGCTCGCGTTGCGCAGCGGCTTCTCGCGCATCCCCGTGGTCGGCGACAACACAGACGACGTGGTCGGCATCGCCTACCTCAAGGACATCGTGGCGTGGGAGCACGAGCACCCGGGCTCGGAGGAGTTCGAGCGGATCGACGCGGTGATGCGGCCGGCCACGTACGTGCCCGAGAGCAAGCCCGTCGACGAGCTGCTGCGGCAGATGCAGATCCAGCGGATCCACGTGGCGATCGCCATCGACGAGTACGGCGGCACGGCGGGTCTTGTGACCATCGAGGACATCCTCGAGGAGATCGTCGGTGAGATCGCCGACGAGTACGACAACGAGCGGGCGCCGGTGGAGTGGCTCGCGCCCGGTATGGCACGGGTCACCGCGCGGCTGCCGGTCACCGAGCTCGAGGAACTGTTCGGCGTGACGGTCGAGGCCGAGGACGTGGAGACCGTCGGCGGCCTGCTCGCGCACGAACTCGGCCGGGTGCCCATCGCGGGCGCGGAAGCCACGGTGGCAGGCCTGCACCTGACCGCGGAGAACCTCGCGGGCCGCAGGAACAAGCTGGGCACGGTCCTCATCGAGCGCCTGAACGGGAACGGCGCCGCCTGACGGGTGGCATGGCGTATGCCGGACGGCGTTAGCGGGGGCCAATACACTCATCCGCGTGAGCGAAGCGACACCGGAGGGCGGGCTCGGCCCGGAAGATCAGAAGATCATCACGCTGGCCCGGTCCACCCGGGCGCGGGTGGCGGCGTCCGAGGGTGCGGCGGTGCGTGACGAGACCGGCCGGACCTACACCGCGGCGGCGGTGGCGCTGCCGTCGCTGCGGCTGTCCGCGCTGCGGCTGGCGGTGGCGATGGCCGTGTCGAGTGGCGCGGAGCGACTGGAGGCCGCGGCCCTGGTCAGCGATTCTGAGCCGGACCCGGGTGACCTGGCCGCAGTGCGCGACCTCGGCCCCGACGCCCCCGTCTTCCACGCCGCCCCCGACGGCACCCTGCGCGCGACCCTTGTCCCATAAGCGCTCCCCGCGAGCGGGGAAAGCAGAGCGGGGGCGGCACGTCCGGTGGTCCCGATGCCCGACAATCGAAGGATGAGCCCGCCGCACGTGACCGCCAGACCGGCCGGACAGGCGCCGGAGCGCGGCGCGTTCCGCTCCGGCTTCGCCTGCCTGGCTGGCCGCCCGAACGTGGGCAAATCCACTCTGACGAACGCGCTCGTAGGCGCGAAGGTGGCGATCACGAGCGACCGTCCGCAGACAACCAGGCGGGTGATCCGCGGGATCGTGCACCGGCCAGACGCTCAGCTGGTCCTGGTGGACACGCCAGGACTGCACCGGCCGCGTACGCTGCTCGGCGAGCGGCTCGACAGCCTGGTGCGCTCGACGCTGACCGAGGTGGACGTGATCGGGTTCTGCGTCCCGGCGCCAGACCGGGTCGGGCCCGGCGACAAGTACCTGGCCCGTGAGCTGGCCGCCCTCAAGAGCACCCCAGTCGTGGGGATCGTGACCAAGACGGACGAGGCGCCGGCCGAACGGGTCGCCGAGCAACTGCTCGCGGTTAGCTCCCTCGGCGACTGGGCGGACGTGGTGCCGGTGTCCGCGGTGACCGGTTACCAGCTAGACGTGCTCGCCGACGTGCTCGTCTCACACCTGCCTGAAGGACCGGCCCTGTACCTGGATGGCGAGCTCACGGACGAGCCCGAGCAGGTCATGGTCGCCGAGCTGATCAGGGAGGCCGCCCTCGACGGGGTACGGGACGAGCTGCCGCACTCGATCGCGGTCGTGGTCGAGGAGATGGGTCCGCGGCAAGGTCAGCCCGACCTTATCGACGTCTACGCGGAGCTGTACGTGGAGCGGCCCAGCCAGAAGGCGATCGTCATCGGGACGAAGGGGGCGCGGCTGAAGGAGGTCGGCACCAGGGCGCGCCACCAGATCGAGGCGCTGCTCGGCACCAGGATCTACCTCGACCTGCATGTCAAGATCGCCAAGGACTGGCAGCGCAGCCCCAAGGAGCTGCGCCGCCTCGGCTTCTACGACGAGCGCCGCTAGGCGTCGGCCGCCGCGGCGGCCTGCATCTCGTTGAACTGCCAGCCGGGCCCGTACACCTCAAAGCCCAGCGTCTCGTTGACCGAGATCATGTGCTCGTTCGACGCCGCGTTGCCGGTCACGATCCGCTCGATCGCCGGTTCCTCGGTGGCGAGCCACTCGAGCATCGTGGCCTTGGTCAGCAGGCCGAGCCGGTGGCCGCGATGCGCGCGGACCACCGCGGTCAGTCCCTGGTATGCCCAGTCCGGGCGGCTCGGGTCGATCTCCACCTGGGTCAGCCCGGCCATCTGGCCGGTCGCGTCGTCCATCGCCGCGACCGAGTAGCCGCGGACGTCGGTGAGCCGCAAGATCTGGTCGGCCCGGGCGCGTATCCGGTCCGCGTCCCAGATGTCGTCTTCCCAGCCCTCGTCGCGCGGCGCGTCGTTCATCGCGTTGAACGTCTCGGCCACATGCCCCATGTATTCCTCGGGAGTCGGGCCGGTCCAGTAGACGATCGTGTACCCGGCCGCAGCGCCGGCCGCCTTCTCGCGCAGCTCCGCGAACTGGCTGGCCGGGACCTTGCGCAGGTCCAGCATCCGCCGCGCCTCCACGAGCCCGGGCTTGGCCCCGACGCGGGCCGCGAACGAGGCGCCGGCCGAGTCCTGCACCGCGACGCTCGCCAGGATTGTCCGCTCGTTCGCTATCGCCCGCTCCGCGGCGTGCCGCAGCAGTTCGCGCCCGATGCCGCGGCGCCGTGACGCGGGACGCACGACGGGGATGGCGAACGCGCGGTCCCGGTTCTCCAGGTCAGGCAGGTCCAGCTTGTAATACGCGACCGCCTCGCCCGGGGCGTCGCCGGGCGCGTACCACACCTCGCCTGGGTTACTGTTCCAGCCGTAAACCATCCAGGCGGCGAACACACCCGGCGACATCGGCGGCTCATGCGGGTCGTCTACCGCGGCCGCCGCGACGTGAACTTCATGACAGGCCCGCAGGACGTCGGTGTCCGCGTCGCCCACTCGCACCATGCGCATCCCTCTAGGGAACAGCACCAGCCCCCGCGACGCGAATGATTTTCGGCGGGCGGCGGCCGGGCGGCGGCCGGACGGCGGCCGGGCGGTTGCCGGGCGGTTGCCAGGCAGCCGGCGCACGGCGGCGAGCCTGGCGACGGGCCGTCGGCTGTTCATGTGCGGATAACCGGATGATCACGGTTGTCGTCGCTGACGTGCTCTAATAGCCCGAACCGGGACATAATCGCCGTAGGGCGACCGAATGCCGGGCAAGGCGAGAGAGGGCCGTTGATGCTGTTCATCATCTGGGGTCTGCGCGTCCATTACCGCACGATCGCCCAGGGCGTGTTCTTCTGCCGCAAGTGCGGCGGCGACCGCGACTACCGGCTTCGGGCCGGCCGCCGTTTCGTCACGGTGTTCTTCATTCCCCTCATCCCGCTGAACAAGACCGGCGAGCACGTGCAGTGCGCGCGGTGCAAGACGAGGTACGTCACTGAGGTGCTGCGGCTGCCGACCGCCGCGAAGATGCAGAAGGCGCTGCCCGCTGGGATGCGCGCGCTGGTAACGGTCATGCTCCGCGCGGGCGATCCGGCGAGCCCCGCCGCGCGCCGCCGCGCCATCGAGGCGGTGACCGGCGCAGGCGGGCAGGGCTACGACGACGCCGCGCTCGACGCCGATCTCGCCGGCGGTGCCGGTGACGGCCGGGCGATCGCCGCGCTCTGCGGGCAGCTGCAGGTGCACGCCAGGGAGTGGTACCTGGCCGAGGTAATCAGGATCGCCATGGCGGACGGCCCGCTGACCGGCGCGGAGCGCGCGGCCGCGGAGCACCTGGCCAGCGAACTCGGCCTCACCCAGGCGCAGACGATCGGCGTGATCACCTTGACCGAGCAGGGCGCCGGCCAGAACTAGTCAGCCAGAACTAGTCAGCCAGAACTAGAGCCGGCCAGAACTAGACAACGTCGCGGACCTGCAGCTGGTAGTGCCGCCCCTGGGGTTCGAGCAGCTCGAATCCCAGCGCCTCGTTGATGCAGACCATGTGCTCGTTGCTGGCGGAATTCCACGTCACGATGCGCTCAAGCTGCGGCTCAGCCTCGGCGAGCCACTCCAGCATCGCGGCCTTGGTCAGCAGGCCGAGCCGGTGGCCCCGGTGCGGGCGGGTCACCGCGGTGATCTGCTGGTGTCCCCACCCGGGGTGATCTGGATCCACCTCGACCTGGGTGAGCGCCGCCATCTCGCCGGATCCGTCGTGCCGCGCGGCGATGAAGTAGCCGCGGGAGCCGAACAGCTCGCGCTCGCGGTCGAACTGCTCGCGGACCCGCTGCGCGTCCCAGACCCGGGACTGATGGCCGGGCTCGTGCGGCGCGTCGCCGAGCGCGTTGGACACCGCGGCGATGCCGTCGAGGTACTCATCGGGGGTGCGGCCAGTCCACGACATGAGCGTGTAGCCGGCCGCCGCGCGCGCGGCGGTGTCGCGCAGCGCGGCCGCGTGGCCGGCGGGCTGCTTCGCCAGGACGAGGACGCGTCTCGCGTCCGCGAGGCCTGGGCTGGCCCCGACGTGACGGGCGAACTCCTCGCCGGCCGTTCCCTGGAACAGACTGGACCCGATAATCGAGCGCTGATTCTCCGCCGCCTGCCGCGCCGCGTGCCGCAGCAGGGCGCGCCCGATGCCGCGCCGCCGGTGCTCCGGATGCACCTGGAGGGACAGGCCGGCCCGCTCCCGGTTCTCCCGATCGGGCAGCCGAATGTGATAGAAACCCTGGACGGTGCCCGGTTCGTCACCGGGGAGGAACCAGGTCTGCGCGGGCTCCGTCGTGGGCGTGAGCACGGCGAGAAAGACCCGCTCCGACGTCGGCGCCCCAAGCGGGTCGTCGTGCCGCGCCACCGCTCGCTCCACTTCGAAGCAGGACCTCGTCGCAGCGGCGTCCCCGGCCGTCCATCGCACGATGCGCATGACTCCTAGCCAACCGCACCAGATCGCCCGGCGCGAGTCACTTTTCCGCCGGTCCCGCCTCGCCAGTCCCCGCTAGCGGGTCCGCTAGGCCGGCCCGAGTATGTCCGCGACCCGCAGCTCGAACGACTGCAACAGGGGCTCGAGAAGCTCATAACCCAGCGCCTCGTTGATGGCGATCATGTGCTTGTTGGTCGCGGAATTCCAGGTAACGATGCGTTTCACCTGCGGCTCCGCCGCGGCGAGCCTCTCCAGCATCGCGGCCTTGAGCAGCAGGCCGAGGCGGTGCCCGCGGTGCGCCCGAGTCACGGCGGTGATCAGCTGGTGCCCAAGTTCTGGGTCCTCAGGGTGTACCGACACCCTGGTGAGCGCCGCCAGCTCGCCGGTCGCGATGTGCCGCGCGCCGATCGCGTGCGCGCGGGAGCCGTACAACTCCGTCCGGACGTCGATGCGCTCGCGGACCCGCCGCGCGTCCCAGGCCCGGTCCTCGCGGCCAGGGTCGCGGGGGCCGTCGTTCAGCGCTTCGAGCACCGCCGCGTAACCATCCAGGTGCTCGTCAGGTGTCCGGCCCGTCCACGACACCAGCGAGTAGCCGCCGGCCGCGCGTGTGGCGCCGTCGCGGAGCGCGGCGACGTGGCCGGGGGGAATCGTCGCCAGGACGAGCACCCGCCTGGCGTCCCGCAAGCCGGGCGTGGCCCCGGCATGCCGCGCGAACATGTCCCCCGCCGTGTCCGCCCACGCCTCGCCGCCCAGGACCGATCGCCCGTCCTCGGCAGCCAGCTTCGCCGCGTGCCGCAGCAGCGTGCCGCCGATCCCGTGCCGCCGATGCTCCGGATGCACGTCGAGGTAGAGCATCGCACGGTGCCGGTCCTCTAGGTCAGGCAGCCGCAGCTGGCACACGGCGATGGCGCTGCCCGGCGTCTGGCCGGGGACGAACCAGGTATGCGCGGGTTCGACGGAGTTCGTGAGCTCCACCCGCAGGATCCGCATCGGCACGGGCGGGCCGAGCGGGTCGTCGGTGGCGAGCGCGGCGCGCGTCACCTCGCAGCACGCCTCGGCGAGCGCGTCGTCTCCCGGGTCCAGTCGCACGATCTGCATGGCCCAAGCCAACCCCACGGCCCACCGCGAAGCGAACGGTTTTTCGCCGCGCTGGGCGGCTGGCGGCGCACCGCGCTTGAACGGAACCGGGCGCAGACGCCACGGTTCGTTCAGACTGATATGCTCTTGCTTGCCATGCTGTTCGAGCTGCTCCTCCTTAGCGGCCGCGGCGGGGGCCTGTAGGGGCTGGCTCCCTCGTCGCGGGTTCCTGGCATGTCCGCTGGCCGCCAAGCCGGGTCACCCGGCAATCCGGACGAACCTAAGGAAGCAGCAACGATGCAAAATCCGTCCTACCGGCCTGTCGCGCCCGTACGCCAGCAGCCGAGCGGCATGCCATGCCACAGGTACACCCCGTTCAAACCCGTCGACCTCCCCGATCGCACCTGGCCGGGCAAGGCGATCACGAAGGCCCCGCGCTGGCTGTCCACCGACCTGCGGGATGGCAACCAGGCGCTGATCGACCCGATGTCGCCGAGCCGCAAGCGCGCCATGTTCGACCTGCTCGTCAAGATGGGCTACAAGGAGATCGAGGTCGGCTTCCCGAGCGCCAGCCAGACCGACTTCGACTTCGTGCGCGACCTCATCGAGGCCGACCGAATCCCCGCGGACGTGCGGATCTCGGTGCTCACCCAGGCGCGTGAGGACCTGATCGAGCGCACCGTGCAGAGCCTGGAAGGCGCGCAGCGGGCGACCGTGCACATGTACAACGCGACCGCGCCGACATTCCGCAAGGTCGTGTTCCGCATCGACCGCGAGGAGTGCAAGCAGCTCGCTGTCGATGGCACGCGCCACGTGATGAAGTTCGCGGACAAGATCCTCGGCGACGCGACTGACTTCGGCTACGAGTACTCTCCCGAGATCTTCATGGACACCGAGCTCGACTTCGCCCTGGAGACGTGCGAAGCGGTGATGGACGCCTGGCAGCCCGCGCCCGGCCGCGAGATCATCCTCAACCTGCCGTGCACCGTGGAGCGCTCCACCCCGAACATCTACGCGGACCAGATCGAGTGGATGAGCCGCAACCTCAGTCGCCGCGAGCACGTATGCCTGTCTGTGCACACGCACAATGACCGCGGCACCGCCGTGGCGGACGCCGAGCTGGCGGTGCTGGCCGGCGCCGACCGGGTGGAAGGCTGCCTGTTCGGCAACGGCGAGCGGACTGGCAACGTCTGCCTGGTCACGCTCGGCCTGAACCTGTTCAGCCAGGGCATCGA
>Ga0126381_100001107_pt1 | contig 29207 bp, 16 predicted proteins | sample PanSoiMetPlot_28_FD_96465 | JGI IMG/M metagenome (GOLD analysis project Ga0126381, IMG submission 96465) | Tropical forest soil microbial communities from Panama - MetaG Plot_28 | ecosystem: Environmental > Terrestrial > Soil > Tropical forest > Bulk soil | place: Panama | collected 2016-02-17
GGCCATTCCGTGAACCGACCAGCCTGCCCGATATTTTCGCCGAATGAAGCCATTCGCCTCCTCCGAGTTTTGGAATTTCGCCTTCGCGCCATTCCATTCGAGGGTAGTGTTCGGGAACCGCGTTGCGAGCGGACCGAGCAGCACAGATTCGGTGAGTGGACCTGAGTAGTCGAACGGCGTGGAGGTCTTGGCGTTGCCCAGCACGGCTTCGGCGAACTCGAAGTAATGATCTGTCCTTTCGTGAGGCGGCATTACGTAGCCGGCGAAATCCTTCGCAGGAAGCAGTATGGGCATGGCTACATGGGGCAGCAACATCTGCCCCTTCTCGCCAATGAAAATGGAACCCTGACCGGGAAATTTGACGTCTCCGAGCAGCGCGCGAATCTCTTCCGGCGGAACCCGGTCGCCATCGTACCAGGTAACGGAGACAGTTTTTTCCGCAGTGCTCGGTGTGCCTGGAAAGACGTAACGAATCAAAGTGTTGATCGCCCAGCTTTCTCCGTTCGGCGGCTCGCTTTCGCTTCTCACCGTAAGGGGCGAGCCCAGTTGGAGCGAACTGAACACCGGATCGAGAATGTGGCAGCCCATATCGCCAAAGGTCGCAGTGCCGAAATCGAGGCGCTTACGCCAGTTGCCTGGGTGATAGACATCTTTGATGAAAGGGCGCATGGCTGCCACGCCGAGCCAGTCATCCCAGTTGAAACCTGCCGGCACGGGGTCCTGGGAGAGGGGGAGCTTTGCGGTATCGCCCCACTTTTTCTCGCTCCAGGTGTGGACCTCTTTCACCTTGCCGATGGCGCCGTCGTGGATGAGCTGGACAGCAGTCTTGTATTCGCTCCAGGAATGAATCTGGATGCCCATCTGGGTGGGAAGATTTCTCTCACGAGCCATTTTCATGAGCGTGCGAACTTCGTGCACATCGTGCGCGAGCGGCTTTTGCACATACACCGGAAGGCCTGCGCGCATGGAAACTATGGCTTGCGACGCATGCATGTGGTCCGGCGTACCGACGCAGGCTGCGTCGATCTGGCCGTGTTCTTTGCGCAGCATCTCGCGCCAGTCCTGATAGAGGCGCGCTTCGGGATACTTCTGCTTTACGCGATCGAGCCGGTTGGAATCCACCTCCGCGACACAGACGAGTTTGACTTTGGGGTGCGAGGCGATCCCGTCGAGGGTGGAGAACGCCATTCCGTTGGCGCCGAAACTGGCGAGCCGCACGGTAGCCGAAGGCGGCTTCGAGAGCAACTCCCGAATGAAAAACGGGGCAGTCAGCGCAGTGGCGCCAGCGTTGCGGAGAAACGATCGCCGATTAGACATTAAAGCATCATTTTACCGTCTGAGCGCGATCGAACCGCTTACCGATATTCGTAGATCACGCGAGAGGCCAGGTCCCAAACTTCCGACTACGAGTCGTTCACCTGCCGTGCGATGAAGGCTTTCACCATCTCCCGCGCGCGATCAGTCTGTGGTCCCGGTCGGGCAACCCATTCGTGCTCGCAACCTTCGAACAACTGGTATTGGATATCGCCGCCTGCCTCGCTATAACTCCGAACGAATCTCTCCTGTACCGCCGGAAGGACGTTGTCGTCGAGCGCGCCCTGCATGATGAGGAATGGAACCCTGGTGATCGTTTCGCGCCGGTCGAGGATCTCCTGGGGATTGCTTTCGTGGATTGTCTCCCAAGGAACAAAGAACATCGTATTGTTTCTGACCATCGCGCTACGCTTCAGTTTCTCGCATTCTGATACCGGGCGAAGGTGTTGCTGATAGGCGAGCGCATCGCGACGTATGTGACCGAAGAATCCGTTTTTGGCGCTTCCGACAAAGGGATTGCATCGTATCTGGGATCTCGAGGCCGCATGGCGAGCAACTCTGCGACATGGCCGCCGCTCGAACTAAATGCCGATTTTCACCGGGTCACCGTTCCATGATGCCGCTCTCGTTTTGAGCCAGCGGACCGCATAGTTGGCATCCTGCACACAAGCGGGATACGGCGATTCCGGCGCAAGCGTCAGGTCTACCACGACTATAAGCACACCGCTTTCGGCGATGGTCCATCAGGAAATCGATCAGCCATTTGCGATCCTTCCGTTGTTCGACATTCTTTAAATCGGGCCCAAGCATACGGCCCCCGCCGATGGTGTGGCACGCGCCGCAATTGCGCTTATAAAACGCTTCTGCGCTCTGGGCAGAGACGGACGGGGCGATTGTCAGTACCACCGCCGTGACAGATACGCATACGCGTGTCAACGCATGAATCTGTACTCGACGGCATGTACGTCTTCCTGAACTCACAGGATTCTCCGTGCGGCGCGAACTCGGCATCGTTGGACTCGCGTGTTCGTGTCGACCGCGCCACTGTCTTCAGCCAAAGAGTAGCCCCGCGATGAGATTGCGTGCAGTGACCTAAGTCACGCCACTCGGTTCACACGGCTACAGTTCGCGCGATACAACTGGCGGTACGGTACACGTAGGCGTCCAAAGAAACGCGTTTCGAATCATGGCGCCGGTGGAGAAGTGGCGTGTTCACGCGCGGGGGCTGCGGCTAATGACGCACTTTGCCCCAGGCCCCGGTCACTCTGCGAAGTGACTGTCCTGGGCCATTTCACGCCATATTCGGCTGAGAAACGCCCTGCGACGTTTACTTCCCAATGAGCCGAAAGAGTTTATGGCTGCCCCTCCCCTGCACTGGACGGCGCGCAAAAAGCGCCGGCCTGAGGCTTGTCTGCAATAGACGATCGCGGCTAAGAGACTTCCCAGTAGACGGAATAACGGCGGTCGAATAGCTTGTTGAGGGGGACCAAGGTAACGTCCTGCTTCTGGCCGACCGTTCGGAAGGTCATCGGTTTTTCGCCGGCTTTAATCCACGAAGAGGGGTCCGCGCTGGCTGCTTGGAACGAGGGAGCCTCCAGTGGAGGCGCCATAGGCCGCGTGTCGGGTCGCGTTTGCGCTCCCGCCGGGGCCGGACGCGGCGGATGGTACAGATTTGGCGCGCTGGGACCGATAATCATCGGGTCCGTTATCCCCTGATCGCCCAAGTCTCCGGCAAGAACCAGTGGTCCGTACAGGAACGCCTGGGTCTTCAAGTCGTCGGGCATGGCTTCGACCGAAAGATGCATCGGCATTTCGAGTTCGACACGGTCGCCGGTTTTCCAGGCGCGGTCCAGTGTGAAGTAGCTTCCCGGTTCAGCTGAACCTTCGAGCCCGCGCCCATTGAGCTTCACGCGAGGGGCTTTTGTCCAAACGGGAACGCGAAGGCGGATCGCCATCTGCACGGGCTTGTCGGCCGTTATGGTGAGGCTCGTGCCTCCTTCATCGGGGAATCGGGTTTCTTGCTTTACGCGAAGGCCTTTCGTCTGCCAGTTCAGCTCCGACGGAATGAAGAGGTTGACGTACAGTCCACGATCGTCATGCCAGTAGATGCTGTCGTTCAGTTTTCCGTATTCTTCGACGCCCGTGCCCGTGCAGCACCAGAATGACTTGTCTTCTGAGTTGAAGGTCTTCCACGCGCCCGGCGTGAGCGACAAATAATATTGCGTATAACCTTTCTCGGGCCGAATTGTTCCGATGCGCGCGTTCATTAATGCGCGCTCGAAATAATCGAAGTAGCGCGGCTCGGGATTCCAGCTATAAAGATGCCGGGTTAGCTTGAGCATGTTGTAAGAACAACAGCATTCGGTGGTTGCGACGCTCCGTTTGAGTTCCGCTGCGAGCCTGCGGGGCTCCGTCTGCCAACTCTCGCCGTTACTGGTCCCGCCTGTCACATAAGTGCGCGCCGATGTGACTTCGTCGAAGAAGAAATCGGCGACGTCGTGGAAACGCATGTCGCCCGAGATTTCATAACGGCGGGCGGCTGCGATCACCTGCGGAATGTGCGTGTTGACGTGAAGGCCCCTCAACTCGTCGCGCCGCAACGCGAGGGGATTGATAAACCGCTTCTTCTGGAAGCGGTCTCCCGCCTTCGCGTAACGTTCGTCGTTAGTGATAGCGGCGAGGTTGTACAGCGACTCGGCCATGCCACCGAACTCCACGTTGAGGATCTGCTGCATGTGCTCTTCGGTCTTCGATGCCGACCAGCCATCTGCCCAATTGCCGATCCCCTTTGCGACCTCAAGAGCCTGGTGATTGCCGGCGAGCGTATGCATGTCAAGCATACCGGCCATGATTTTGTGAATCGTGTAGAACGGCGCCCAGGGCAGCGTCGGCTCGCCGGGTTGAGGAGGGCCCGAGCGCGGCTTGCCGCTTAAAGCGTCGAGCCGGTCGAACAATTCCATCGGGAACGCGCTGAGGTACCCGCCACCGAGTTTCTCCTGTACTTTCGCGAGCTCGGCGACCATATAGTCAGCCTTCTCCTTGGCCGCCTTGTCGCCGGTCGAAGCGTACATGTTCGCGCTGGCCGAGAGAAAGTGGCCCGTGAAGTGGCCGCGCAGTTCCGTGCCGCGTTTGCCGTCCGCCGGGGCTTCCCAGCCGCCCAGCGGCTCGGCGCCGTTCGTGTCGAGCCCGGCATTCTGGCGGAAATTGTAGAGGAGCCGATCGGCAGGCAGTCGGCTCATATACCCGCGGTCCCATTCCTCGGCGTCTTTGAAGATGCCGCCGGTGACGCGAACCTCCGTCATGTCGAAAGGCTGCACTTTCGGCGCTACATCATGACGCGTGAATTCAATGGCGTCGGCGAACGGTTCCACCTCGGGAGGCGGCCCGTTCCTACGTTGTTGCTGTGCGCTCGTGTTCGGATTCGGCGGTCCGGCCGGCTGCTGGGTCGGAGCCTGCTGAGCGCTCAGTGAAGCCACAGCCCCTGCCCCCGCCATAACGCCACCAAATGCCCGGCGGCTGAAGTGAGACTTCTTTGAGTTCCGCATGATTTTCTTCCCTAAAACTCTATATTCGCGCGAAGTTCGATCCGGCGGGCGGTTGACGGTTGGGCTGTCGACCCGACACCGGTCTGCTGGGCGAAATTGGTCGCGCGCACGCTCAGATTGTTCAGATTGAAGGTCGGATGGTTCGTGAGATTCAGGAATTCCGCCTGTAAGACAAAACGCACGCGCTCTTTGATCTGTATGGTTTTGTTGACCGACAGATCGTCGTTAAACCAATGCGGACCGTAGAGGAACGGGCGATAGCCCCACTGACCGGCGATATTTGCGGGCGTCAAGCCCGAAGTGGCGATACCGCTCGGCTGGATCAGAGAAGGGTTGATCGTGTATACCCACGGACTACCGGTGTGGTAAACGCCGACGTTGGATTGCAACTGCGCTGCAGTGATCCCGTTGAAGTAGACGCCTGCGTCATTGTTATTAGCGGTGTTGTAGCCGTCAGTGTTGTTGTTGGTGTTGCCGATCTGGACCGGATTGCCGCTCTGAATCACGAGAATGGTTCCGAGCGTCCATCCCCCAACAATGCGATCGATAACGCCGCCATGATTGAGGAATTTTCGTCCCGCGCCGAATGGAAGATCGTAGGTGCCGCTGGCGTGCACCACATGTCGTATATCGAAAAGTCCCGGTCCGTAGTTCAGGTTGAAGTTGCGGTCGGTGTAATAGATGTTGTTGCCCTGGCCCTGAATTCCGTTCTGCGCGCTGATTCCGAGAGAGTGCGCCCACGTGTAGTTCACGGTAAACTGCGCGCCATGCGTTGGTCTTTGACGGAATTCGAGCTGAAGCCCGTGGTAATTCGAGGATCCGGCGGAATCCAGATAGTTCACATTCGCTCCAGACGCATAAGGATTCACCTGCCAGAAATTGATGGGATAGGCGCCCGTCGCGGCGAAGTTGCCTTTGCTGGCGCAAATCGGGAACGCCGTTGTTCCCACCATGTTGCAGAAGAACGTGGTGTTCCCCGCAAGTGAATTCGCCAGACTTCCAGCCGCGCCGGTTTGCAGGTTGGTAATGTACGTGCCGTTGGTGTAATTGCCGGTCGCGCTGCCAAAAGCGGCGGCGAAGATGGGCAAGGGGAACTGCCCGGGAAGGCCATTGTTGGCGAAGCTGGCGCCCTTACCATTTGCCTGATTGAGGCTCAGATTAGCCTGCGCGTGCTGGAACTCGTTGAGGAACCCGTTCTCGAAGATATTTACCTCATTGATGTTGTAACCAAGCCACTGATGCAGCGCGAGGTTCCCAACGTAACGGGCCTCGAAGACGCTGGATTTGCCGAGCGAACGCTGAACGCCAACGTTCCACTGTTGCAGATACGGCTGCGAAATATTCGGGTTCATTCCCCAAAACGTACCTGGAAACAGATTGGCGGCAGGCGTCGTGCTCGAATAGGCCGCCGGTGAAAGGAAGTAAGGAGGCAACTGCGTAGCCGGTCCGGGCGTCAGTGAACCCGGAGTGAAGTTGCCCAAGGCCGACGTCGGATTCGAAGTAAGGTTGCCGCCCTGAAAGAAGAACTGTCCCGAATTCGATGCGAACGCCCAGAAGTTCTGCGCTCCTTCCGCATAGTGACGTAACGAATACCCCGCGCGGATAACCAAGCCCCCGTCGCCGCCGAGCGCATGCAGAAGCCCGTCACTGAATTTCGGATTCCACGCAAGCGCGAAGGCAGGTGAGGGGTTGAGGTAGGAAGGATTGTAGGCGTGGACCCGAGCAACGAATTGCGGATTCATGACCCCGCCGAGCGTGCCGGGGCTGAAGATCTTTCCAACGGGGGTTGGCCCCCAGATATCGCCCAGTGTCGGCAGAGTGCTATAGCCGCCGTTCACATCGTGATCGTCGCCGACGAAATCCCACCGCAGGCCATAGTTCAGCGTCAGATCCGGGCGAATACGCCAACTGTCCTGAAACCACGTTCCGGTTGAGGCCTGCACTTCGTTGAGATTGTACGCGCCATACGGTTTGTATTGTTTTGTCGAAGGGTCAAGAGGGCGTCCGACTGAGATGTTCACGGATGAAACACGGCCCGTGAGTTCGGCGTATAGATTCTCGGCGTTTGTCAGGTTCGTGCTCGAAAGCGAGGACAAGGCAGATGAGAACACCGCCCCCAGCGGGTCCTGCGCCGTGATGCCAAAGCGATAGTTCGGCTCGCCGCCGGGACCGTTCCAGTAATGATCCTGTTCGCGGTACCATACAGCGCCCATCGTGAAAGAGTGAGTGCCGTGCTGCCAGATCAGATTGTCGTTCCAACTGAGGAGTGGATAGAACGAAGAAATCGGCCTGCGGGGATAGGCGCCGCCCAGCAGACTGGTTTGGCCATAACCCCACTGGGTCTCGAAAATATTGGGAAGATCGAGCCCCAGGTTTTCGACGTCAAACTGGCTCAATTGGTACATGTATCCGCCGTGGAACTGATTGATCAGCGTTGGCTTGATGTTCGAGTCGAAACCGACTCCGGCGATCCGGTTATTCGCTCTGTTCGAAACGTAGTTGAGCGGGTCAATCCCGCCAGGAAACTGAGGGGCGTTGACTTTATCGCTGTTGGTTTTCGTTTGACTGTAAGACGCGTAGAAACGCATCGTGTCCGTCATCGAGTAGTCGAGCCGAATCGACGGGTAGTAGGTGGTGATTCGCGAGGTGTAAAGAAAGCTCAGTACATTGACATTGGGATCACTCGTTGGGGTGAGGCTCCCCTGCCCGAGTACGCCGTTGATTTTGGTAAGCTGGTCGCCCATCACGGGGTTCACCGCCGATGGAAAGCCCGCGCCCGAAGCGATCTGAAAGAGATTAAACTGCTGGATCGCGCCCGCCGAGGTCTTGTAGGAGAAGATCCCCTGTTGCGCGGTGGGAGAGAGGATATTCGCGGTTGCGGTTGTGCTGCTCGGCTGGATGGACTGAGCATATGTTCCGAAGATGAAAAGCTTGTTCTTCAGAATCGGCCCGCCAACGCTGACGCCGAAATCGTTGAGCTTGAGAATGTTTCTCGGAATACCGACCGCGTTGTTGGACCAGGAATTCGCGTTGAGAGCGGTATTTCGAAAATCTTCAAAGACTCTGCCGTGAAATTGATTAGTCCCGTGGCGCGTGACGATCGCGATCCGCATGGCTGACGTGCCCGTGCCGGAGAGATCAAGCTGCCCGGTCGAGATCGTCATCTCGGCGACATCCTCAATACGCGGCTGAACCGCAGTGGTCCCATAATTGAAACCGCCGCTGCGAAAGCGATTGCTGATTCCGGGCGTTCCATCGAAATCCGCTCCCACAACCGCGCCGCCCGGCATGTTGTTCCAGGTACCGGTGTTGTTGGCCACGCCGGTATTCGCCCACCCCGGTACGAGAAACGCGAAGCTCATGACGTTGCGCCCGTTGACCGGCAGATTGACCACCTGCTTCGTATCGATGGTGTTTGCCAGGGTGCTCGACGTCGTATCGATGACGGATGCCTCACCGGAGACCGTGACGGTTTCGCTTGTCGAACCCACCGTGAGGCGAACCGCGATATCAGTGGTTCGGCCTGTCTGAACCTGGACATCTTCGAAGACGCGCGAAGCAAATCCGGTCTTTTCTACCTGAAGACGGTATATGCCGAACTGCAGGTTTGGAAAGATGAATCCGCCCCCGGCGTTGGTTACGCCTTTGAAGGCGTCATTGGTTTCCTTGTTCAGGATTTCCAATGACGCGTCTGGCACCGTTGCGCCCGAGGGATCGACGACTGTAACGCTGACCGAGCCGCCGGTACCCGTCTGCGGCGAGGCCGTCCCCACTGCGAAACTCAGCGCGATGCCAATAAACGACAGATTCTTCGAGAAGAAATTCATGCCTGTCTCCAGACCGGTTCAGATTTTGAGTTGGATCGGCGCCCCCCTGAAATCGATTTCACGCGCCGCCGTTTCCCCTACTACATGCGCCACGATGTTTTCCCGGACAGGACCGATAGGCCGTGAACCGGGCGCGAGCCGCAGACTCAGGGTGCGGCCGCGGTTATTCCATGAAATGTTGAGCCGGCTCCAGACGCCTCGCGTGTAATCGAAGCTCCTGCCGTCATCCCGATAGAGCGAAAATTCTCCGTCCGCGCCCGGGTATACGAACAACTCGAGAGGTCCCTCGACCGTTTCGGACGTATACTGGCGGACCGGTCCCATTGTGAGTACGGTCCCGGCGCGTATAAACAAGGGAATCGTCTCCAGATCAACCTTGCGCGAGATTTCGCGGCCGCCGCCAAACTTCTCTTTAGTCCAGAAGTCATACCAATCGCCGGCCGGCAGCCACACGCTGCGCGTTGTCGCGCCCTTTTCCACCACCGGCGCGACGAGGATGTCGCGGCCATAGAGATATTGGTCGCCGCGCGCCGTTGCGATCTGGTCCTGCGGATAGTGAAGCCACATCGCGCGCATGATCGGCATGCCCGTTTCACACGTCTCTTTGACCGCGGAATAGAGGTACGGCATCAGCCGGTAGCGCAGTTCGAGATACTTCCGGCAGACGGGTTCAATCGACGGATCGCGCAATTCCGAGGGGTCGGGATGAAAATTGTTTGTTTCGCGAATGCCGATTTCGCCGGTGTTCCAGCCCGTCGGCATGTGCAGGCGCCAGTCCCGCCCGTGCGACCGGAACAGGGGAGTGAATGCCGCGAATTGAAACCAACGGGCGTATAGCTCGCCGGTGAAATCTTTCGTGGGGATGAACCCGCCGATGTCCGTACCCCAATACGGAATGCCACTAAGCCCGGCGTTGATGCCAACCGGGACGTGCGTCTTCAGCGTTTCCCACGTGGACTGCACGTCGCCGGACCAAAGGAACGCCCCGTAACGCTGCATCCCCGCATAGCAGTTCCGGTGTAACGCAAACACACGTTCATCAGGCCGGTAGAGCTGCTGTCCTTCGAAGTACATGCGATTACGCGCGAGACGTGACGGCGCGTCCAGCCCGTCGCCCTGATCCGGCCACCAGCCGTCAATACCCATGTCGGAGAGCGGCTTATGAAATGGCCAATAGCAACTCACCTGGCGATCCGGAGGCCAGTGGCCCTGCGCGTCTCGGCCGCTGGGCTGCGGAGGCGTTGTGCAGTTATCGTTAACCGTACCGGTGAGGTGATGGCCTTCGAGGACGACGTGCAGAACAACTTTGAAATTCTCTTTGTGGAGACCGTCTATTGCGGCCTGGGGGTTCGGAAAGGCTTTAGAATTCCAGGCAAACTCGCCGTTATCGGTATTCCAGCCGTTGGGGCAGAAGCCGGTGCCCAGGTAAATCATTGTGTCGCATGGGAGCTTCTTCTCGCGGAACATTCTCGCTTCGGCGAGAATTTCATCCGCAGGCCCGAGCGTTCGATGCGACTGCTGATATCCGAGCGACCATAACGGCGGCATCACGGGAAAACCTGTGACGGCCGAGTATTCCCTCAATACGGACGAAGGCTCCTTCGCGGCGATGACGAAAATATCCAACGGGAGGCCGGACTCCGGCGCGGCGGGGCGAAAGACGCCTTCTGAGCCAGTTAGGTCAAAGGCTCCCGAAGGCTGATGAATAAACAATGCCCATCCCGAAGTTCCGATCGCAAGCGGAATCGGTTCCTTCGCGCCATGCGTTCCCAGGCGGTATCCCGCCTGTCCGCTGGCCATTTTGTCGAGTTGGCCTTTGCGATCGAACTGAGGACCGCCTTGTCCCAGGCCGAAGATCGGGCCATCCCCCAGCCGGAAGGTCACTTCGCCGGACGACGCGTTGACTATGAGTTCCTGAGCGACGCGTCGGTCCGGCCTTTCGATCCGCAGGGTCAGCGGCTGGGTAATTTTCACATTGAGGTCGCCGCACTTCACGTCTCGAGAGACGGAGCCCCCGCGAAACCGCGCAACCGGCGCCGGCCAACTGCCGTCGGTGAGGGCGCCGGTGACAGGGACTGGACGGGGCACACCGTCGATCAGGGGAAGAATCGAGATGCGAATCGTCGAGCGGGTGATCGGAGTGAGCGAGATCTCGACCGGCCGCACCTCTGGCTTCGAGGCGTCAATCTGTGCAAGCGCTTGCATTTTTGAACCTGCAAATCCCAGAAGTAGACGACGGCGCGACCAGCCCTCAGGCCGAGCGCCCCTGAATTTCATGGGGCTCATTGTATGCGATTTTGTGTTCACCGGGAATAAGTTTGCGGCGATTTTCTCTCAATCTCATTGGCTCGACCTTCTGCGGGCGCCCCTTTATATACAATTCACAGAATGGCGCGGCGGACGTGGCTTCTGGTACTTCTGCTGGCCGGATTTGCCGGCTGGGTCATCTGGCGCGCCGGCTCGGACCATCCTGTGATCACTGTTGAACGGACGTCGAAGTTTGATACCTCTGAGCCGCTTCTGAGCCTTCACGTATCGGATTCCGCCGACAATGCACACTGCGCGGAAAGCGATTGCGGAGCTTCGCCTCCGGAAGCGGACGACGAGGATCAACAGCCGCCCGCGCCGGTCCAATCAACTATCATCAATCCCGCCGGAGCAGCGGTTGAGCAGACCGCACAGGGCAATCGTGAGCCGATCAAAATGGTGGCGAGCTTCGACGGATTGGGCAACGGCTTCACAGGCCCGCAGGGTCAGGCCACCGCCCGCAACCCTTCCGACAACAGCCTGGCCGTCGGGCCTGATCACATCGTTCAGATCGTGAATTCCCGAATGGCCGTATTCACAAAGAAGGGGAAACAGTTCAGCACGACGGGACAGACTCTCTATGGCCCCGTGATCACGAACACGATCTTCGCGGGCTTCGGCGGACAATGTGAGACCCAGATCAGCGGGGACGCGGTTGTGCGATACGACCAACTGGCGAAACGCTGGTTATATGTACTGCCGGTCTTTCGGCGCCCACCGGGTGAACCGAATGGCCCCTATTACATGTGCTACGCGATCAGCGCGGGGCCCGATCCGCTGGGACCGTATCATCGATACGCGTTCAAGCGGACTTTGTTCCCCGATTATCCGCGTCCCGCGATCTGGCCGGATGGATATTACGTCCCCACCAGCACCGGCGATGACGTAATTCAAAAGCACGCCTGCGTAGCCGATCGAACGAAGATGCTGCAGGGATTGGCCGCGACCGAGCAGTGCGTGATCATCGACGGGGTGAACTTCCTCAACAGCGCCGATCTCGATGGTCAGGCGCTCCCTCCTGCCGGTGCTCCGAACATCATCATCGCCGCGGGCGGAACGCAACTGCGCAATCAGTTCACCGACGACGGACTTTACGTCTATGAGATGCGCACCGATTGGAATGATCCATCAAAAACGGCCCTCTCAGGCCCAACGAAGATCACGGTTGCGCCTTACCACTATCTCTGCAATGGCCAGTTAACGAGTTGCGTTTCACAGCCTGGCTCCGACCGAAAGCTCGATGCTCAAGGCGACAAGCTGATGCAACGCCTGGTTTATCGAAACATCAATGGTCGGGAGTCCATTGTTGGCCTGCATTCGATTGACACAACCGCCGGCGGCGGGGGCATCCGCTGGTATGAGATTCGACTGGACGCCGAACGCAAGCCGCTGCTTTTCCAACAGGGCACCTATGCCCCCGATCGTTTCTATCGCTGGATGGGAAGCATCGGTATGGATCGCGATGGGAATATCGGAATCGGTTATTCGTATGGCGGAGCGCCCCATTTTCCGGGTCAGCGTTTCGCGGCAAGAATGGCCTCTGATCCGCCTGGAGTCATGTCGCTGCATGAAACGGTTCTCGCGGAAGGCGAAGCGTCGCAGACCACAACGCTCCGATGGGAAGACTATGCCACCACCGCGATCGATCCCAGCGACGATTGCACCTTCTGGTATGTAGGCGACTACCTGAAAGCCGGCGCTTCCGCCTACTCCACAAAGATCGGGGCCTTCCGTGCCCCGGGCTGTCTGCGATCGACTGCGAGCGGAGTAGCCTTCTTCGATCGCAATCATGATGGGAAACGCGGTCGGGATGAGGTTGGTTTGGCGGGTATAGGCATCGCCTATTCGGGAGTTCAGTCCGGCCGTCTTACGAGCTCCGCAGACGGCAGTTTTAGTGTCAGATTGCCGTCGGATTCGGCCTACATCGATCCGGTCTACACCTTCAGAATGGAGACCGCACAAGGATGGACTTCTACAAACGGTCCTGCGCGGATTTCGCTGGCAGACGGCGATAACCGGTCCGGCGATCTCGGCCGCGCCTGCGAAGTGAAAAATCGGGGCGGCCACGACGCGCGGTTCTGGCGAGCGGGCGCGGGCGAAAAGATTCTTAAGGCCCATGACAGCGAATGGCGGCGAATGGCCACTCGGAGTTTCACGCCGCTGCCGGGAAGCGATGGATATCGCAGTCTTCATGATTGGCTCGGATCAAACGTCGATCCGGCTGCGGTCCAGGCCTTCGTAACTTCGCTCAACGTCGCATTCGGAGACCAGGACCCGCAAGCTACCGTGCAGGACGCGATTGCGGGCGATTGGATCGCGGTGGAATCGCTCCTGAAACGAGTAGATGCGCTGCCGCCCGCTCAACGTCTGCCTTACGGAAATCTTTTTGAGAAGCTGAACAGGAACAACCTCATGGTTACTCCCTCCAGTCCCGCAGGATGCCCAAAATGAGAATCGCCCTCGCTGCGATCCTTATCGCGCTTCCGCTCGCAGCGCAACCCGTATTCACGGATGTGTTTCCACCGGATGAGTACGCCCGACGCCGCGCGCGGGTGATGGAAAAAATGGGCGACGCCGTCGCCATCATGCAGGGAACGACGGAGCGTCCCGGTGAGCAGCCGCTGCGTCAGAGCAACCAGTTTTTCTACCTCACCGGGGTTGTCGAGCCGCGCGCCATCCTCACGATTGACGCGCGCTCTCATCACACGGTTCTGTACCTGAATCCCCGGGTGGAGCGCCGCGAGGTCATGATGTTCGGGCCCGGCCTCTATCCCGGCCCGGAAGCCGTTGCAACCACAGGCATCGACGAAGTTCTTCCCAGAAGCGATTTCGCGAAGGCGGTCAACGCCTTCGCTGCGGACCATCGTGTGATCTATACGAATTTCCGGCCGGAGGTTCTGGGCTCCGCGTCATCCGCCGACCCGGCCGTGCTTGCGCGAAACACGAAGAATGACCCCTGGGACGGCCGTATTTCCCGCGAGGAGGCGTTTATCGCAAAACTGAAATCGGCCGCACCAGGATCCGAGATCCGCGATCTCGATCCGATTCTCGACGCCATGCGCGGAACGAAGGATGCGCGGGAAATTGCCATCATCCGTGAAGCGACGCGAATAGCGGGTCTGGGAATCATGGAAGCCATGCGCGACTGCCGTCCGGGAATGAAGCAATACGAGCTGCAGGCGGACGCCGAATTCGTCTTCAAAAAGAATGGCGCCTATGGCCCGGCGTATTTCGCGCTGATCGGATCCGGCAAGACCACGTTCTATACGCACTATCACAAGAACACCGCGACAATCGACGACGGCGACCTCGTTCAGTTCGATTATGCGCCTGACTATAAGAACTACTCATCCGATGTTACGCGGGTATTTCCGGCGAATGGTAAGTTCACGCCGCGCCAGCGTGAATACTACGGGATCTACCTGAAGCTGTATCAGGCGCTGATGACTTCGATTCGCGTCCACGTCGCGCCTCGCGACATCATCAACAATGCGGTGGGCCGGATGGACGCCATCATGGCTTCGTATCCGTTCACGGATGACCATATCAGGCAAGCCGCAGTTAAGTTTGTCGATAACTATCGCAACAGTAAGGCCAACAGCCTCGGTCACACCGTCGGAATGGAAGTGCACGATGTTCGCAATCCCACCTCGACGCTTGAGCCGGGCGAGATCTTCACGATCGAGCCCGAGATGCAGATTCCGGAAGAGCATGTCGGTATTCGCCTGGAGGACATGCTGTTGATCACGGATTCCGGCTACGAGAATCTTTCCGCGTTCGTACCGATCGAAGTCGCGGACATAGAAAAGCTGATGGTCGAACCAGGATTGAGCGATCCCCGTCCGCCTCTCAAAGGCCCCAAGCGCTAGTCGCAGTTACCAGCCCGTTCTGATTCTCAAGCGGTAGGAAGTGATCCCTGGATCACCTTCAAACCGTCGGGCGTGGCCGTCTGCTGACGTACGTCGGATGGCTGAGCGCGGCTCGCATGCGCGAGGCGTACCGGGAGCTTGCTGTCGCCGGCGGTTGCTCCGAAGCTAGTCCTCTTCAGCCGCATTTTGAGCGATCGGCTTGAATCGGCGGTGCTACCTTGGGTTTGCAGCCTCTCCTGTGTTCCGCACTCTGCGTCGCATCACGGTTGCTTCGCTTCGGATTGCCGAGGCCGCAGCGCTCTCGCTCGGCCGCCGTCCCTGGAAGATTGATCGATTCAATCGCCTGATTCGCCCTGACATTTTGTCCGCGGTTCGGAGCATCGGATCCGCCCGCACCGTCGTCGGCATCCCTTTCCACAAAGAGACCGGCAATATCGCGGCTCTTGTGGCGAACACCTGGCGCGATCTCGAGTCGCGCCTCGAAAACGCCGCGATCGTGATCGTCGGAGAGCAAAAGACGCGCTCCGCCCTGCTTGAAATTTCCTTGCCGGACTCCTCGGATCGAGTTAAAGTCGTGACCTTCTTCAAGCCTTCCGGCTTCGGTCAGCGCCCGGGATTAGCCCGCCGCTCCTGGTCACACTGGGCAATCCTTCAGGTGGCGAGCAGCCTCGCCGCCGATGTGGTCTTTATCGATGCCGACGTCCGCAATTCTCGGGGATGGGTCAACCGGTATCTTGACGCCATCCAGCAAAGAGGCGCCGATCTCGCCGTCGCAGACTATGTGCGACGATTCGATGACGACGATGCCATGGTCCACATTTGGGATCGTCTTATCTTCGGCGCCGTATTCCGGGAATGGATCGCCTTTCGGCATGGCGGCGATTATGCCGTCTCCCGCAAGCTTCTGTCTGGCATTCTGAACGACGTCTCCATCCTGCGCGAGAGGGCCTACACGATGGACAGCGCCGTGATGGCGTACGCCGCACGCAAAGGTCACCGCATCGAATCGGTCTGGCTCGGCGCAAAGGAGCACGAGCCGATCACGTTGCCGAGTTTGTTCAATCGGCTGCCGACCCTGGTCCACTCGGTTTTCGACGATGTGGATACGCATCTTTCCTCAATGCTCTGGCCTTCGTTCCTGCGGCCTTCGGTTCTGCGGAAAACGCGCACGGCCGCGCCGCCTCAGCCTCCTCCGGCCGCGGGCGCGTCAAGCCGAATGCGCGACCTCGTGGGTAATGAGTTTCGGGTTGAGATCCACGCCGATATGGGCAGGCGGTTCCAGGCTGCGGAAGGCGATATCCGACGGGCGCTGGGAGCCGTCGCGTTCGACCGATTCGCCTCACTTGCGAATCTGAAGTCAGCTGAAGAAGTCGCTCTGTCCCCCCGCCACTGGGCGAAAGCTACGATTCGATTCCTCACTCGTTATGTACTCACGCGGGAACGGGATAAGAAATCCCGGCTGGCCCGGGCCTGCGTGCCGATAGTGCAGGCGGGAATACTGAGCTTCGTCAACGCCACGTACGATCTCAGTTACACCGAGGCCTTCGAACGCTTCGACGCCGAGTATGCGCCTGCCTTCCAGCAGACCTGGGACTCGCTTTCGAGGCGGCTCTGGCGCTACCGCTTCGCGCTCGTGTCTTCGCTACGCTGGAGAAATGCAATGGTATGAGCCCGAAGTCGAGGCGCTGGAGCGTGATATCGCAGCACGCGCCAACGGAGACCACCCTCCCGTGTTTTACGGAAGCTCCTCCATCCGTCTTTGGGCGACCCTCGCCGAGGACTTTGACTCACATGTCCTCAACCTTGGATTCGGCGGTTCGACCCTTCAAGCGTGCGACTACTTTTTTTCGCGTCTCGTACCGCGCGTACATCCGAGGTCGCTGCTGGTTTACGCGGGGGATAACGACCTGGGCGACGGGCGAAGCGTGGAAGACGCGCTCTCCTCGTTCCGCTCGCTCGCCGGCAAAGTGACAGCAACGCTTGGTTCCATTCCCTTCGGTTTCGTGTCGGTCAAGCCGAGCCCGGCGCGCTCGACGATCATCGACCGCATTCGGCTCTTTAACAATCTGGTCCGCAGTGAAATCGAGGCGCGACCGTCAGGTTATTACGTTGACATTTATGCTTCAATGGTGAATCAGTCAGGGACGCCGCGCTCTGAGCTCTTCCTGGAAGACGGGCTGCACCTGAGCCGGGAGGGTTATCGTCTGTGGGGCGCCCTTCTTAAGCCGTATCGGGATCAGATCTTAACCGGGAAATCTTAACCAGTTCCTATCTGTTCTGGAACATTTCTTCCCTACTCTGAGAGGTAGGTGAAGCGCCAGTACCACAAATGGTTTAGCGACCGTCTGGACCGCGAGATGGAAATTCTCGTATTCGGTCACGGGGGCGCCAAGGTGCTGATCTTTCCCACGCGACAGGGGCGCTTTTACGACTACGAAAACTGGGGCTTGGTGAACGCGCTCAACGCGTCGATCGAAGCCGGCAACCTACGCCTATTCTGCGTCGATGGCGTGGACTCTGAAAGCTTGTATTGCCGGTCAGCGTCTCCGCCAGACCGCGCCCGGCGCCATCGCCAGTACGAGAGTTACATTCTCGAGGAGGCGATTCCATTTATGCGGTCGGAAAACGGCGCTCCAGCGCTCATCGTGCATGGCTGCAGCGTCGGCGCCTACCATGCGATGAGCCTCGCGTTGCGGCATCCTTTGTTGTTCTGCAAGGTTGTCGCGCTCAGCGGCCGATACGACCTAACCCGCGCCGTAGGGCCGTTCGAGGACCTCTTCAGCGGATATTATGACGAGGATATTTACTTCCTTACGCCAAATCATTTTCTGCCAAATTTGGATGACCCCCACCTGCTTGACGCCATGCGCCGCATGGACATCACGATGGCCGTTGGGGAACAGGATCCGTTTCACGACAGCAACCGCGCGCTGAGCGGCGCCTTCACTGCCAAGGGAATCCACCACCGTCTCGCCATATGGCCGGGAGAGGCCCACCGCGCCCGCTGTTGGCGCGAGATTGTTCCTCATTATCTATAGACCAGCCGCGCGCACCTTTCAACCTGTAGTAGCGGCGCAAGTGGCCGATCGATTGCACCGACATTTAAGCCGCATGCCCCTTGATCGTGATCGCGTTCTGAAACCGATGAAGAAGCTGCGCAAGCTTCTCGCGCGGATTGACGCAGATTCACCTCCGAAAGATGTTCACGATCTCCGCACCAATATCCGCCGCTTCGAAGCGTTGTCCGCTGCCCTGTTGCCCGGCGACCAGAAGATCGGAGACGGGCCAGGGGAGCGGAAGGCCATGCTGAAGGACCTCGGCCGTCTGCGCAAGCGCGCCGGCAAAGTGCGCGATATGGACGTACTGACCCAAATTGCATCAACGATTCATCCGCGCGGAGAGGAAGAATGCAGCGTCCAATTGCTGGAGCGCCTTGGGGCCAAGCGAAAGAAACAAGCAGGGAAGCTCGCTGCCGAGGCGGATTCCGTTCGGCGTTCCCTGCGCCGGGATCTAAAATCCAGCTCTTCGGTATTCTCTGAAATCCTACAGGAAAGGAGAGATGGCGCGGATAAAGATGGCGCAAATGACGGGACCGCCGGCGCCGCGGCCAAGGCCGCAAAAATGGCAGCCCGGCTGGGGACTCCGCGGCATCTGGGAAGAGAAAATCTGCACCCCTATCGTCTGCAGGTTAAGGAATTGCAGAACGTCCTGCGCATGGCGGCGGATCCGGCCCGGCCGCGGCTCATTGACGACTTAGGCGGCGTGAAGGATGCAATCGGCGAATGGCACGACCAGGAAGAGCTGATCAGGATTGCCGACGAAACTCTCGACCATAAGCCGAAATGCCGGCTGCGGGCTGAGTTGAAGCGTGTAGCGCAGAAGAAATATGACCGTGCCCTGCATCTTGCGGAGCAACTCCGGAAAGCGTATCTGCAGAGCAAACGACCGGCGGGGAAAGGCCGTTCGGCCGCCTCACCGGGAGTTCCACGACCGGAAGTCTGGGAGGCCACAACCTCACTTTCCGCCTGACAATGAAGACTTCCACTGTGCTGGTTCAGCGTGAAATGGAGAGCAGGCGTTCTCTGTTGTATATAGCTATTTTGAGGCCCAGTTTTGGACGACACCCCCTAATGTGGTGGCAGGGTAAGCCTCGCTGCTGAACCTGCAACTGGTTTCAGAAGGAAATCAAGATTGACCTGCGCCCCGGATTCTGTCCCCATTGACCCGGTAAGGAAAAGACTGGCTGGAAAAGGAATCAATCAGCACTCGATCCCGCAAAACACTCTCGGCGACCAAGGGAGGAGCTATGGCTGAAACGCTGCCTCGACGCCAATTTGCTAACCATCGCCGGACTCCCTACGTCTGCGCTCAAAAGGAGTCCGAGCTCAAATGACCCTGGACAGTATTTGGCAAGACATCCGGTATTCAATTCGGGGGCTGCTGCGTAACGGCAGCTTTTCGGCCACCGCGGTTCTTTCTCTTCTGCTCGGGATCGGCGCCAGCCTGGCGATCTTCACTGTCACCGATAGCCTCCTGCTGCGGCCGCTGCCGTATCGCGAATCCGGCCGTCTCGTGATGGTTTGGGAGCGGAATATGCGGCAGACCGGCGAGGAACACAATGTTGTTTCACCCGGCAACTACCTCGACTGGAAGCAGCAGAACGACGTATTCGAGAGCATGGCTGGTTTCCGAGTCGCAACTTCAGTTCTGACGGTTGGCAGCCGCAGCGAGCAGTTGGTAAAACAGCTCGTGACCGCCGACCTTTTTCCCATGCTGGCTGTGCCCCCGGTACGTGGCCGTCTCTTCACGGCTGAGGACGATAAGCCGGGAGTGAACTCCGCGCTGATTATCAGCTATCGCGTGTGGCAGAGCTGGTTCGGAGGCGACGAAGCCGTCATCGGCCGCACCGTCCAGGTGAACTCAACGCCGCGCACCATCATCGGAGTTATGCCGCCGGGATTCTACCTCCTCGATCGCGATACGGATCTCTGGGACACCCTCGGACTGGATGGCCGCGACTACCGCAAGACCCAAGGCCGGTGGATGCTCTGCCTGGCGCGTCTGAAGCCCGGGATCACACGCGATGCGGCACAGGCGCACATGGCCGCATTGGCGCAGCGCCTGGAAACTGCATACCCGGTATTCGACAAGAACTGGAGCGTCAACGTCGAGACGCTGCGCGATTCCATGGTCCGGCAAGTGAAGGCTTCGTTGCTGATTCTGAGGGGCGCGGTCGGGCTGCTGTTGGCCGTGGCGTGCGCGAACGTCGCCAACCTGCAGCTGGCGCGATATGCCGCGCGAGGCCGGGAACTGGCAGTGCGGATGTCGGTGGGAGCCGGGCGGGCGCGCGTCGTTCGCCAATTGCTCACGGAAAGCGTGCTGCTCGGCTTGATCGGCGGCGCCGGTGGCGTGCTGGCGGCGTGGTGGGCCGTCAAAGGGCTTGTCACCCTGGCTCCGGCGGACCTGACCCGACGGGCACAGGTCTCCTTCGATCTGCGGATTGTCCTATTCGCGCTCGCCCTATCGCTTGCGACCGGAGTTGTGTTCGGGGTTGCTCCGGCTCTGGCGGCTTCGCGCGGGCAATTGGCGGACGGCCTGCGAGAGGGAGGGCGTTCGCACATCGGAGGAGCGAGTCGGCTGCGCGCGTTGCTGGTAGGCGCCGAGGTGGCGCTCTCTGTGATGTTGCTGGTTGGTGGGATGCTGTTGTTCCGCAGCTTCGTCAGGTTGCAGACCGTCGATCCCGGTGTCGACCCCACCGGCGTGTTGACATTCCGCCTTGCGCTTCCCGCAGCGCGTTATCCGGAAGCCGCGCGCAGCCAGTTCTTTTCGCGTGCGATCGATCAGATCGAACGTCTCCCCGGCGTGCAGGTGGTAAGCGCCGTCAGCTACCTGCCGTTCAATGGTGATGCTGCCGGCACGTGGGTCGGTATCGCCGGGAGGCCGGCGCCGCGCGCGGGAGAGGAACTGCTCGGGATCATTCGCACGGTGTTGCCCGGTTATTTCCGTGCAATGCGGATTCCGCTGAAACAGGGTCGCGATTTTACCGATGCAGACAACGATCCGCGGAGCCCTTACCGCTTCATCGTGAACGAAACCTTCGTCGAGCGATACCTGAAAGGGGAACAGCCGCTCGGCAAGCAGATCAACGCCTTGATGGACCGCAACAACCCGTTCGGTGAAATCATCGGAGTGGTCGGAGACGTAAAGGAAGACTCGGTGGACAAGGGACCGATGCCGACCGTCTATTACGTCCACAACCACCTCTCATATTCAGCGATGACCTTCGTGGTTCGAACCGCTGGCGATCCGATGAGTCTGGCCGGTCCGATAAGGCGAATCGTCCAGGGGCTCGACCCGGCGCAGCCGATTGCGAATGTGCGCACGATGCAAGCCATTGTGGCCGAGACCTTCTCGCGGCAGCGGTTCAGCGCCCTGTTGCTCTCCGGTTTCTCGCTTGCGTCGCTGCTACTCGCTGGCGTTGGCATCTACGGCGTGCTGAGCTATTCGGTTACGGAGCGCACGCGCGAGATCGGAGTGCGCATGGCGGTCGGTGCGCAGCCCGCCCAAATCGTGGGAATGATCGTGGCCAGCGGCGGCCGTCTGGTAGGTACTGGCACGGCCGTTGGCATCGCAGGGGCGCTCGCGCTCTCCGGGTTGCTCAAGGGTCTCCTCTTCGGTGTGGGCCCGCGCGACTTAGCAACGTATGTTGCGGCGCCGGCGCTCCTTGGCGTAGTCGCGCTCATCGCCTCCTATCTTCCAGCACGCCGCGCTGCCAACCTGGAGCCGATGTCAGCGCTGAGAGAGTGATTCTAAAATACGCGGCGCGCCTATACGTTTGCGATTAGTCGTTCGACGCGCCAAAGCTGCGCCCTCGGAGTTCGACAGCAGACGTTCCGTGTCGCATATACCAAAGGTGGTACCTGCCCGTAGGATAGATCCTCCGAAGGGCGTCGTTTACTTGAGCTCGAACTCGAATGTTCTCAGCGCCCTCTCGATCTCGGGGAGATGAAATGCTTCGGGCGGCACTTCCCCTTTCTTCAGACCAGGATAGTCTTTCCGGAATTCACCATTGATCAGGTAAGACAAATTCCTCTCAATAGCCGGATTTTCCATCGCGATATAGAACATCCGCGCTGCTAGTCCGGTTTTGGACAGGACGACGCGGGAATCGGCTGGAACCGTCTCGCGGATCGTGCCGGGCCGGATGGTTTCGCGCCTGATGGTTCGCCCCTCAGTAGTTTGAAATTCAAGCACGCCTCCATTCCACTGGCTCGCAGCGCCTGCATGGAACGCGCATGCCGTCACGCGCGGCGCTGGCTGAAAGCCACGAGGCCAAAGATACACCGGATTTGAAACCGCGAGGTATTTGACGTGGTCCGAATCGCCGGCGGGATCGTCGCCGGCTCCAAAAGCCCTCACAAGCACGTAGCCGGGATCCGCGCGTCCGGGCAGTTCATATCGCAGGATGCCGCCCGGGAAATCGTCTCGGGATGCGAGTACCGCGCCGTGCTTGCCGATCACTTCAATCCTGCCCAGCCGCCCATGCTCCGGAGGATACGCCTCGACGCTCAAAACGTGCCGCTTGCCCGCCGCGGTACGGCAGACGGATCCCATGGGTATTCCATCCACCGAGATGTTGACGAACCCGCCGTTTCCGAAGAAAACCTCGCCGGTTCGCGCCATATCGCGAATTGACTGCTCCGTCAGCGTGCGAGCTCCGATGTGCGGATAATTCCGGAACGTATCGAGTTCAGCATGCTCATTCGCTTTGTTCAGGAAGAAATCGGTCTCAGCGAAACCCGGGGCTTTGGCTCCGGTGTCCAGAAACGAAAACCACAGATTCTGGTAAGGCTTGTTATAAACCCGATCGCCCATCACGGCCATGCCATCGATGTAACCCTGCGCCACGAGGAACAGCCCGGCCATCGCGGCGATGTTAGTAACGAACTTGCCATCGCTCGTCCACCATCGGGTGGGGTGCGCAAAAATGCCGAGAGCGCCCGCTCTTCTCTGGATCGCCATGATCTCGAAAAGATTGCGCCTGGTCTGAGGCTGACCGCTCAATGGATTGATTTCGACTGATGGATCGCTTTCGAAATACTTGATCGGCCGGTCCTGGGAGTAATCGTGCCACGCGGGATAGTCGAAAAAGTACCCGAACCACCAAACATGCCCCATCCGGCTCTTGGGCGTTTCGTTATCCAGATAGAACAGCGTGTCTCCGCCCCCGAGCGAATTCAGGTGGGCGAGCGTCTGGTTTACTGCCGCAACACTCATCACGCTTTTCTGATTGAATCGGCCGGAATAATAGAGGTCCCGATCGGGCCCCTCGAAACGCTGAAAGTTCGCTTCCACCTCCGGATTCCATGCGCTTCCGACGCCAACAGCTCTGATATGGAGCTTACGGCACCACGCAGCCAGACTCTGTTCCGCCTCTTCAAAGTTGCCCGGCTTTTCGCCTGCCTCAAATCTCCAGTTATGAGTGTGAGTGAGAACCGCTGGCCAGGTTCGGTCCAGTTCCGCCGGACGCGCCGCCTCATGCTCGGAGAGCAGTTTCAAGGAACCTGTGGCATCTGCATTCTGGGCTCCCGCAACTGTAGCGCCGACGAGTATTGCGAATATCAGTAAAACGTAACGCAGCATTAGAATTCGAGAGTCAATCCGGCCCGGCCCTCATCGATTAAAACATTTCGACTGCCGCATCGATGCCGAGACTCAGAATGAATCATGGCCAATTTCGCCAAGCCTCCCTGCGACGAGGCCGTGATCCTTTCCGGTCCGTGCGCGGAGCGCGTTTCGACCGGCGGCGGCTGGATTCTCCTGACGGCCATTCTCGGATCGAGCATGGCCTTCATCGATGGAACCGTCGTGAATATAGCGCTGCCGGCGTTGCAATCGGCCCTCGGCGCAACGATATCGGAGGTCCAATGGGTTGTTGCGGCCTACGCGCTTCTTCTTGCGGCGCTCCTGCTCACGGGCGGAGCTTCGGGCGACCGGTACGGGCGTCGAAAGGTCTTCGTCGGCGGCGTTACGCTGTTCTCGTTGGCCTCGGCCTGGTGCGGTCTGGCGCCGAATGTTCATCAGTTGATTTTGGCCAGGAGCGTCCAGGGAATGGGCGCCGCCCTGCTTGTTCCGGGCAGCCTGGCTCTGATCAGCGCAAATTTCCCGCCCGAAAACCGGGGTCGCGCGATAGGCGTCTGGTCCGGATTCACATCCATCACGGCTGCGATCGGTCCCGTGCTCGGTGGATGGCTCATCGAACACGGTTCGTGGAGATGGGTATTCTTCATCAATCTTCCACTCGGGGCGCTGGTCATGATTCTGGCCGCTTTAAGAGTTCCGGAGAGCCGGGACAACGAAGCGGCAGCGCGAGCGGACTGGCTCGGCGGACTCATGGCGACCGCGGGACTCGGCGGGGTCGTTTTCGGTTTGATTCAATCGGCGCCCATCGTCGGGGTATTCGGCGGTTTGGTCTTGGTCGCTTTTGTTTACTGGGAAACCCACTCAGCATCACCGATGGTCCCGTTCCGATTGTTTCGCTCCAGCAATTTCACGGGAGCAAACGTATTGACGCTGTTCCTCTACTCGGCGTTGAGCGGCGTGTTGGTGTTCTTCCCCTTGAATCTGATACAGGTCCAGGGCTATTCGCCATCGAAGGCGGGGGCCGCGCTTCTTCCTCTTATTCTGCTGATGTTCCTGCTGTCGCGCTGGTCCGGCGATCTTCTCGATCGGTACGGCGCGCGGCGCCCTCTCATCATCGGTCCGCTCGTCGCCGCGGTCGGATTTGCTCTTTTCGCTGTGCCTGCTGTTGGCGGCTCTTACGCGACGACATTTTTCCCGGCGGCGCTCGTGTTGGGTCTCGGGATGGCCATAAGCGTCGCGCCCCTCACTGCCACTGTGATGAACTCCGTGGATCAGCAACGCGCAGGCGTGGCATCGGGCATTAATAATGCCGTCTCACGAATCGCCTCGCTGCTGGCTGTAGCGGTTTTCGGAGCGATGCTGAACGGCATTTTCCAGCATGCCCTGACCCGAAAACTGGATGTCCTCTCGCTTCCCTACATGGTGCGCGCTCAGATCGACGAGCAGCGACCCAGGCTTGCAGCGATTAAAGCAAGCGACCGCCTGGCCAGGCGAGCCATCGAAGATTCGTTCATCGCAGGCTATCGCGCGATCGCATGGTCGGCGGCCGCGCTGGCGGTCGCCAGTTCTTTGAGCGCGGCCGCATTGATATCGAACGAGAGACGTCCGTAAAATGTGGTCTCGCGGGGCCCGGAATATCGTACGCTCCGCGTGCAAAGGTCAGCGTGGCCACCTCGGCGCGGACGGAGAGGACGTCAGGCGTGGACCGATCTTCGAACAGGAACGCAATCAGTCTGCCTTATGAACTCGGCAAAATGCAGAGGCGTCGGCATAAATATTGACGCTTGACACACAAACTCTACATATGTTGACTTATTAGTAATGCCGCGACGGCCGAACAGTTCCCCGCAGACGCGCGAACTGCTCGTCGCCATGCTCCGAAAGCCCCGTACCTGGCATTACGGCTATGAACTATCCAGGGACACCGGCTTATCCTCGGGCACGCTCTATCCCCTGCTCATGCGACTCAGCGAGCAGGGATTGCTGGAATCCCGTTGGCAGGAACCGGAACGCGCGGGCAAGCCACCCCGCCATGTTTACCGGCTGACATCGGAGGGGCAGGCATTAGCCAAAACCGTACATGCGCTGCGGAAGCCAGCCGCCGTTAGAACCAACGCCGTGGAAGCGACAACATGACAAGCCATCCCTCTCTGCCGCGCCGGCTCGCAACCGCTTTAATGGAGCACGCCGCTTGGGTGTTTCCCTCCACGCGTGACCACTGGGCAAAGGCAATGCAACACGAACTTCCGGAGATCGAAAGAGATCGGGAGGCGCTCGCGTGGGCCGGCGGCTGCCTGTATGCAAGTTACGTGGAAAGAGGCAGAGCCGTCGCTGTCTTTCTTACGGGAGAGGTTCTTATGCCGGTTCAGCGGTGGAAGCAAATCCGATCGATGGCTCTCCTGGCATCCGCGGTCCTGGTCCCTGCGTTCTTGTGGGGAGGGCGCAGAGTGTTCGTCACGCCCGGCGCCCAGCAGGTATTCCAGGAAGACGCCTCGTTCGCCGCAGCGCTGGCAGCGCTTCTGCTATTTTTGGCAGCTGCAGTCGTCGGCGTGCCCGCCGTATTGTTTGCGCTCAACGATCGCACGTTTCACAGGGCCGCGCGGGCCGGTTCGGTTTGTGCCGGCATATTGATTCCGTACATGACGGCGCTCGTGACCGTCGCGCTGCTCACTCCGAGAACGATCGTCAGCATCGGCGATAGTTATTGCTGGGACTCCTGGTGTATGGGCATCCAGCGCGTGAGCGCCGCGCCGCAGGGGGAAAATGTCCTCTATACAGCCGAAGTCCGCATCTTCAGCGACCACAGTAAAGCGAGTCGTGTGCCGACGGAGCGAGCCAGGAGCTTCTTTGACGTCCATGACGATCGCGGGCGAATTTTCCCGCTGCTTCAGAGCGCGTCTTTTGTGGGCGCTGATGTCATATTGAATCGCGGCGAGTCGGTGAAGTCTTCGCTAATCTTCCTTGCGCCGGCCAACGCCCGTGAACTCTATCTGCTCGGCCACGACGGAGGGCCGCCGTGGGTTTACCTCGCTATTGGCAGCGATCTCGCGCCGTTCCACAGGCGCACGCTCCTGCGAATTTTGTAATCCATCATCAGTACGCGCGAGTCCTCTGATCGATTTCCTCGATAAGATGAAATCGCTCCAAAGAGCGCTCATCGCATCGCATGCCTACAAGACGCAACATCATCAGGACCCTCGCAGCCGCCGCCGGCGCGACAGCATTGCCCGTCACCGCGCCTGCTCAGCAGCGCGCGATTGCGCAGGGAATGTTCCAGCCAACCTGGGATTCCCTGAAGCAATACAAAACTCCCGACTGGTTCCGCGACGCCAAATTCGGAATCTGGGCGCACTGGTCGGCGCAGTGCGTTCCCGAACAAGGCGACTGGTACGCCCGCCAGATGTACATCCAGGGGCATCCGCACTACAACTTCCATGTCCGGAATTACGGCCATCCCTCGAAGTTCGGCTTCATGGAAATCGACCACATCTGGAAAGCGGAGAAGTGGGAGCCGGAAGCGCTTATGAACCGGTATGTCAAGGCCGGCGCGAAATACTTCGTGGCGCTCGCGAACCATCACGACAACTTCGATTGCTATGACTCGTCGCATCATCCATGGAACTCAGTGCGCATCGGGCCGAAGAAGGACATCGTCGGGACATGGGCCCGAGTCGCGCGCGACCATGGACTTCGCTTCGGCGTCACCAACCACTCGGCGCACTCCTGGCACTGGTTTCAAACTGCCTATGGCTACGACCCGGAAGGCGAACTGGCGGGTGTCCCGTATGACGGATTCACGGCAAAGGCAAGCGGCAAAGGGAAATGGTGGGACGGGCTCGACCCTCAGGAACTCTATACCGGCCCGAACATGCCGATGCCCAAAGGCATCACGTCGATCGCGGAGGCGAACAAATGGCATCAGCAGCACGACCGCGTGTGGACCGAAGAGCCGCCGCCCGACAATCCGCGATTCGTCAATACCTGGTTTCTGCGCTGCCAGGAACTGATCGACAAATATCGCCCTGATCTGCTCTATTTCGACGATACGGAATTGCCGCTGGGCCAGGCCGGCCTCGACATCGCGGCGCACTTCTACAACTCCAACGTTAAGCGCCAGGGAAGCACAGAAGCGGTTCTGAACTCGAAAGGGCTCAAACCCGAACATCAGGGAACGATGGTGCTGGATATCGAACGAGGCCGCGCCGACCATATCCTACCGGCGCCCTGGCAGACCGACACGTGCATCGGAGAATGGCACTACAAGCGCTCTCTCTATGACGAACACCGCTACAAGACCGTCCGCCAGGTGGTTCACACCCTCGTCGATATCGTCAGCAAGAATGGCAATCTTCTGCTGAATATTCCCGTCCGGGGAGACGGCTCGATCGACGAGGACGAGATCCGCTTCCTCGACGGGCTCGCCTCGTGGATTCCCGCCAACGGCGAAGCCATCTTCGGCACGCGTCCGTTCGCTGTATTTGGTGAAGGCGCGCCCGACGTCGCCGGAACCGGGAACTTCAACGAAAACAGAACGCGCGCCTACACAGCCGGCGACATTCGCTTTACGACGAAAGGCGACGCGCTCTATGCGATCGCCCTCGGCTGGCCCGAGGATCGCAGACTGACAATCGCTACTTTGGCGCAGGGACGCCAGGAGTATCCGAAATCGATCGGCCGGGTGGAATTACTGGGGCATGCGGGCGCCCTCCCCTTCGCCCGGCGGACTGACGGATTAGTCGTAACGCTCCCGGAAGACAAGCCCAACGAATATGCCTGGGGGCTGAAGATCCGGCCCGCGTAGATCCGTTGTCCGCTCACACAAACGTTGCGGAGTGAGCCCCGGCCTGAAAACTCCCCTTGTGAAATAATAGGGCGCGCCGCAATAGTCTTTCCCTCGAACTAAATGTCAAAATCCCGCATACCAGGACTGCGCTGGTGGATGATCTCTCTCATCATGCTCGGCGCTATCGTCAACTATCTGACGCGTTCGACCCTCTCGGTTGCCGCGCCGACCCTTCTGAAGGACCTTCGAATCGGCCCCCAGGAGTATTCGTGGATTAATGCCACGTTTCAGGGCGCCATCATGCTCCAGCCCATCTGCGGTTATGTACTGGATGTGCTCGGCCTCAGAACCGGCTATGCCCTCTTCGCGATCATCTGGTCTCTCGTCAACATGTCGCACGCCCTCGCGCATAGCTGGCCCGCCTTCGCATGGCTGCGCGGGGCCCTCGGGTTCACGGAAGGCTCTGCCAATCCCGCGGGCATGAAGGCGACATCGGAATGGTTTCCCGCCAATGAGCGCGGATTCGCGGGCGGCATCTACAACATCGGCGCATCCGTCGGGTCTATGCTGGCGCCTCCCCTGGTCGCCTGGGCCATTCTGTTTTACAACTGGCAGTTTGCATTCGTGATCACGGGCTCGCTGGGGCTGATCTGGGTCTTCCTCTGGCTTTGGCTCTACCACCCGCCCGCCTCGCATCCGAAGCTGAGCGAACAGGAACGCAGGTATATCGAGAGCGGTCAGGAGAAATCGCTCGCGGCGAAAACGCGTCCCTCGATGCTGGCAATCGCTAGGCAGCGGAATTTCTGGGGCATCGCCCTGCCCCGTTTTCTCGCGGATCCGACCTGGGGCACGCTCACCTTTTGGTTGCCGCTTTACCTCGCCACGGTCCGACATTTCGATCTGAAACAGATCGCGCTCA
>Ga0126381_100001108_pt1 | contig 29192 bp, 24 predicted proteins | sample PanSoiMetPlot_28_FD_96465 | JGI IMG/M metagenome (GOLD analysis project Ga0126381, IMG submission 96465) | Tropical forest soil microbial communities from Panama - MetaG Plot_28 | ecosystem: Environmental > Terrestrial > Soil > Tropical forest > Bulk soil | place: Panama | collected 2016-02-17
ACCGAACAGCGCTTCCGGTTGCGCGACCTGCTCCGCTACAACCTGAAGACGGTCCGCGCTTACCTTCTCAAGGAAGCGTTTCAGCAACTCTGGGATTACAACTCCGCCACCTGGGCGGGCAAGTTCCCTCGACGAATGGTGCCGGCAGGTGATGCGCTCCCGCATCGAACCGATGAAGAAGATCGCCCGCTCACTGCGCGATCACCACGAACTGATCCTGAACTATTTCCGTGCAGCAGAAACTGCTTTCCAGCGGGGTCATCGAGGGCCTGAACAACAAAGCCAAAGTCGCCATGAGAAAATCCTATGGTTTTCGCACCTTCGGCTGCCTCGAACTCGCCCTGTATCACTCACTTGGCAAGCTCCCTGAACCGGAATCCGTCGCGGTAGGGATGCCGGTCTCCCAGCACCCCCCGCACAGATCCCCACGAGCGGCACTACCGCATGAGGCTCCTATCTCGGATGAATGGCGTCAAAGCGAACTCGGGGATACGGATGAAGAATACGCGGGGACGGAATCCATCGGCCTGCCAGTTTGCTCATCCGCGCCCAAGTTAGATTGCGCTTCCCACCCCGATGGATCAACATGCTCCTCCAGAGTCGGATCGCCCGAGAGCGAAATGTCGCCAGACTGTCAGCGTTTCCCGGTACCGCGTGGTAGTTGAAGTAACCCTGGACAACCGACTGAAGCCATTTCCCCGTTTGCGCTACCGGTTCGTGCATCCGTCTACGCAGTTGCTGCTTAATTTCCAGCAGCTTGGCCCGCATCCGTTTGCTCACCGTCTTGCGCTTCAGAGCATAGCCCCCGTTCCGGTCCTTCCCGCTGATATGCGTGAATCCCAGAAAGTCGAACGTCTCGGGTTTCCCTTCTCCTCTGTGTTTCCGGTCTCGCTCGGCGAACCGCCCGAACTCAATCCGGCGCGTTTTGTCTGGGTGCAACTCCAGCCCAAACTTCAGCAGCCGCTCCCGAAATTCCATCAGGAATCGGTCTGCGTCCGCCAGATGCTGAAACCCGATGACATTATCGTCGGCGTACCGGACGACAACGACGTCGCCTCGCGCGCACTTCTTGCGCCAGGCGTCCACCCACAGGTCGAACACGTAATGCAGATAGATGTTCGCAAGCAACGGCGAAGCCACCGAACCCTGCGGGGTACCCATCTCTGTGTCCTTCCATTCACCTTCCTCCAGCACTCCCGCCTTCAGCCATTTCTGGATCAGCCGGAGAATGCGGCGGTCGGCAACGCGATGTTGGACGAATTTCAGGAGCCAATCGTGCGATAAATTGTCGAAAAAGCCCCTGATATCACAGTCCAAAATCCAGTTCACCTTCTTCCGCGTGATCGCGACGTACAGCGCATCCAACGCTAGGTGCTGGCTGCGCCCTGGCCGAAAACCATACGAGAAGCCCCGAAAATCTTCCTCGTAAATCTGATTGAGGATGGTGACCACGGCCTGTTGAACAATCTTGTCCTCCAGCGCCGCGACCCCGAGCGGCCGCTGCCGGCCATCCGGTTTCGGAATGTATACCCTTCTCGATGGTTGCGCTCGATAAGCGCCGCGGTGGACCCGGCTATGTAGATCGACAAGTCGACCTTCTAACCCGGTCTCATACTCTTGCCATGTGATGCCGTCCACTCCCGGCGCAGCCTTACGCTTCAAAGCGTAAAAGCCATCCCGGAGCAGCCCGACCGTCAGATGGTGAAGCAAGGCGGTGAACTTCATCTCCTTCCTTTCCCTTGCTGCCTTACGCACACCCGCCAACCCCTGGTACACGCGCACCTCGCTCTGTGTCGAGTGCGTGCTGAGCTGATGAGTGTTCTCCTTGATCAGCGGCCTTCCCTCCTAATTCTCCGCCGGCGGTTGCCCGCTTTTGTTCGAATGATTCATCGGTACTGTACCGCTGTCCGACTCCTCGAAGACGTGCACGCGGGCCGTACGGCTACTGCCTTCACCCGCCGACCTGTCGCAGAAAGTCGCTTCAGGCATCTCCGAGGTCTCCCGGTTCTCGTGCATGGAGTTTCCAGACGTGCATGGGGTCTACGACTACGCAGGGCCGTCCGACAACTCGCGTTAGCGCTGCCGGGCGTGTGGCCTTCCGCAGTGGGTACGGCGTCGGCGCCCTGATTACAAATTTTCGAAGCTCGATACCCAGCCCATCTTTTCCCCTGTTTACGCTTCACTGGAGACCTCACGGAATCCAATGCAAAACTCGGGGCCGAGCGGATCGCTACTCCTTTCTCGTAAGGCTCTTTCATCCTCAACTCCATGCCGGTTGTTATCCCGGCGCACACCCACGATTTTTTCTGACGAATCATATTTACTAACCTACCGAAGGACTACTGAGCGTTAGATCAAACGATCGAGCTTTTCTGGGCGTCTTGACACCCGGCCCATCCTGTTCACGTTTGACTCGTAGATGCGGATCTCATTACGTAGACTCTGCCTCACAGCGTCTTCAGGAACGCGATTAAGGCTGCCTTATCATCGCCGTCCAGCGTCAGTCCGAATGGATGGCCCGGAACCGCGCGCGTGGCGGTGCCGTAGCCCTTGTATCCAGTCGGTACGTAATCGCTGCGCAGCCGCCGCGGGTCAAACCAGTCCTCCAGCCTCGCGACGGACCCGTTGTGCTCGAACGGCCCTCGATACCAGACGCCGCGAAGCGAGGGCACTTTGTAGTATCCCGTGCCGCGACGCGTCCGCATCGTCAAGGTAGAATCCGTCCCCACCACCGTGTCTTCGATCGCATACAGCTTCCTATGCTCTTCAGGCACGGCGAACCCCTGAGCAGGTGTGAGCTTGTTGCTGGTATAGAGGGGTGGCGTATGGCAGCGTGCGCATCCCTCCCGCGCGAAGACCTGTTCGCCGCGCGAGGACAGCGCCGTTCGGTGGTTCGGGTTGACCGGTGGTTTCAGAGCGTACAGAAACTTTGCCAGCGCGAACAGCTGCGCATCGCTGTACCGCTGCTGTGTCTCGGGCGGTGGAATGTTGTCGTCCTTCGTATCCGTCCCCAAGAGAAAGGCGGTCGGACGATATCCCATGTAATCCGACAACATGTCCCCGCCCTGGTTCAGGGCCGCATACCGCATCAGGTCCGCAGATCCGCGGTGCAGCATCAAGCCCGTATGATCCAGATACCGCAAGTCCTTCACCCCAATCAGATCGGGGACCTGCACCGGCGAGAACAGACTGGTTCCATGTCGGCCCACAACCCCCAGCGGGATCGCAGCCTTGATTGCATTGATCCGCTCGATACTCATCGAGCGAAACTGCTCGACCGGATCATTGTCGATCCACGGCACACGGAATAGCGAACGTTGCCACGCGCGCGCGACCTCTACTACCGGTGGGAAGCCGAGCAGCAGATCGGGCACGGTCCCCGGTCCGCCTTCGATCACCCTTCCGTCTGGCTCGACGCGCGTATGGCAGGTCGCGCACGACAGGAATCCCACCATCGGACGACCCTTTTCCGCGACGATGATGCTGAACTGCGGAAGCGTGCCATCTGCGGCGGGCGGCGCTCCGGACTGCTGGAGAATCCCCTGCCACACCGGCAACTGTTCCATCGGAAACAGCCCGATCGGATACCGGAATACCTCCTGGCCCGCTCGAATCCAGTCGTCCGTCGTCCGCAACTTCCGGAGATCGAATGTAACTTCGGGATCGATATGGGAAAGCCGCTCCAGATACCCGACCGGCTCGCGCCCGGCCGCATACACCGGATATCGTCTGAACATCACGCGCTCGGGAATCCGATAGTAATAATCGGCGCCGATCGGCGTGACGGCTGCGCGGCGAACCGGCGGGGGAATCGTGCCGCTCTGGATATCGGCGACAATCCACGTGCGCGGCGGCTCGGGCGCGACATCTGCCGCCACGGCGGCGGAACAAATTGTCAAAAACAACTGTGCGGAACGGCGAAACAAGCCTGGCATCTTCGCCTCCTGATTTCTATTCACCCAAGATTACTCTGAAAACGAGCGGAAAAAATACGCGGATCGTCGAGGCCGGGATTTCCGGAAGAGACACCGGATGACCGGCCACGGATGGAAATTCGGGCGGAAGAAGGAGGAAGCCATCGCCGCCCTGCTCAATCAACGGAATGTCGAAGATGCGGCCAAAGTGGTTGGCATCACCGCAAGCACGTTAGTCCGTTGGATGCAAATCCCGGAGTTTGCGGCGGCTTACCGGGAAGCTCGTCGCGCCGCCTTTGGACAGTCGATCGCTCGCCTGCAGCAGGCATCGACAGCCGCGGTTTCGACGCTGTTGAAGATCATGGTTGACACGAATGCGCCCGCATCTGTTCGGGTACGGGCCGCCGACAGCGTGCTCGATCACTCCAAGCAGGCCATTGAAATCGAGGACGTGGAAGTCCGCGTGGCCGCCTTAGAACAAGCCGCTGAACTCCAAAAATCGGGCGAGAGATAATGCGTGCCGATTCTTCGGGGTATCGAGGGCTGGAAAAACGCGCGCTACAGCAGAGGCTCTGGGCCCACATGTGATTGTCTTCTCTTTTGAAAAAGCAGCAAAAATCTTGTTCGGGGACTTTCCCGTTTACATCGTTCCCCCGTGGTCATTCGTCGCAGTGATTGGGATGAAGACTACCCAGAGTCTGCCAGCTCATCGATGTATCGGAGAGTTCATTGCCACCGAGACGAAGAATCCCGCCATTCAAGCTTCTTCTCTTGTCATTGTTTGATTCCAGGAGCGGTCGCCGATCGAAGGGATCGACAACTGGATGACCTCAACCGTGGGCTAAGGGCGCAAACATAGTTCGTTATAGCTTCCGCAATGGCATCGCCTGCTCTGGTAACGACCAATCGCGCTCCTTATGCCACCGGCCTGAAACGTGATGTCGAGCGTTCTCCACCGTGTTTTTTTAATCGCCTTCCTGTCCGTCGGTACGCTGATTTTCATCGATGCCCTTTGGCGGCCGTCGTAATAAAACACTCAGCTCGCAAGTACGCTCACTTATGCTAAGCGTGATCATACCTGGGTTCGCGTCGCATTCAGGGAAATCGTCATGCGTCGCCATAATATTAGGACCCGACACTATCGCCCAGCCGGATCGTTCGAGCTGCAGTCATGTCGGAACCAAGCGCCGCTCCATTTTGTCGTACTTCTCCTGGTGGCATCAATGCTGCCTCGCGAGCTTGCTGCAAGGGAGTGTCGCTCTACAGAAAGTTGTAGTCCCAGAGAGAAGTACCGTTCAGCGCCTATAACTCCGCACCTATTCCTGAAATTCGGGTTCCTTGACGCCGCATGCAGATCAGTCAACAGCCTGATGGCAGCATTCTCACGTTAAGGTGCGTTTCCTCCAGCGCAAAAGTGAACCGGCCGGGGGTGGCGGTCGTCCGCTTCCATGCGCGGAATTTCGCTGCGTGTATCGCAGCAGTAGCCAACCTGTCGAAAGGATTTAAGAAATGCCCATCAACACAGCGAGAGAACTCTGCGTGTCCATGCTGAGCGAGTTGCGGCATGGCGCGGAACGAAGCCAGAAAATATATGAGGAGCTGGGCGAAGCCGCTAACAACCTGGAGATCAAAGAGGCGCTGAATGCGCGCGAGTTAGTTTCGTCCCAACTTTTGAACAGACTGGACGAATGTTTCAGACTCATTGGAGAGAAACCGGCTAAGGTCAATCAACGGTTGCATCAGGTGTTCATTGAGGATTTTCGTCGGGAACTCAACGAAATTCAGGGCCCGGTCGCCCGTAAGCTCTTCGTTTTGGCCAAGGCAAGCCATCTGGCGCATTTGCAGGTAGCGAGCTACGTCTTTCTGATCGCGGCGGCCGATACGCTGGGGCATCCCGGCGTCGGTGTGCTCCTCGAAAGCTGTCTCGCAGACAAGCGCGCGTTCATGGAAAGGACGAGAGAGTTGATCCGCACACAGATTGAGGAAAAAGTCTCACATGCTTCGGGCCGGGTAGCTTAGGCGCGAAGTACGGCGCGGAGACATCATCGTCATATTGGGCCGCGCGAATTTCCGAATTTCGGAAACTGTGAATGGTGGTGTCAGAGCCGCAGATCGCTGCAAATAAGGAGCGGCGTTTGCCGTCGCGGCCGAACAACCAGATCGGACGCTCATCGGCGACGCCGCTTCTATCTCAAAAAGCAATGACCGGAACCGACAGTTGTGGCCGAGGGCTGGATCTACGCAGCGCGCGGGCCTTGGCGACGACCTCCCGCCCTCAACACCGGCGACCGACCTTCCTGAAATTAAGCGCGTCGGCCCGATTCCCCTACGAAAACAAAGGCCCCTCGCGGAAACGGTATTCCTCGGCGCAGATCGCGCGCTCCAGCTCGCGGAAGCGGTGAGGAGGCCCTTCGTCGGACTGCTGTTGCCAAGCTCGATATCCTGAACGGTGCGCCGCCCGCATTTGAGCATCCGGGCCAGTTCTCTCTGAGAGCGGTAGTGCTCGCTCCTGAAGATTCGCCACTCCACCGCTCGGCGTCTCCCGGCAGTCATGACCAGCATGTTCGACCGGATTTCTCACATCTACATTCGCAGCGAAGCTAAGGCAATCCTCAGACATGGGTTTGCTCGTGGGCCGACTGTTCTCGGAACCGGTTGTCTACCGATATGTCGTGATAACGCCGCCTCGTCTCCAGTAAGAGTCTCAAGGACATCGCCTAAAGTCTCGTCTCCTTCCGTCGCGGTTCGGGCGTCGGGACGGTTGCTCTGCGAGTCGCGGCGAAGTCGACCAAAACAAGGCAATCCATTGAGCGCGTGAAGTGCATCGTTCATCGCTTGTCTCACGGGTTCCGATGTTCCCATCCCCTTCCAACCCGCCAGTAAAAAGACTTAGAATGAGTTGATTTTCGGCGGACGGAGGAATGGATTCATGAACGTCAAAGGATTTCGACGGGGCGTGTGGATGTCGTCAATCGCGCTATTCGGAATTACGCTTCCAACGTTTCTCGTGGGACAAACGCAGATCCAGTTCGATGCGTTTTACACTTGTCCCGGCGGGACTCGCTTCAAGGTGTTTTCATGCGCTGGCAACGAGCCGGGTTCGAGTTGCGATGTTCAGACATTTAGCGGGACGCGCTCGTTATCGCGTGGGCCCGCGCCTCGCGGGCAGGTGATGGGATTCGTGCGGACCTGTCATTTGCAGACCGCTGCCGAGGAAAAGGCTGTGTCAGCGCGCGGAGCGGCGCAGGCGGAGAGTTCTTCAAACGGAATCAACGTGGGCGACTCGGTCGAAGTCCTCACCGGATTCGGCTGGACGCCTGCCAAAGTGCTCGCGATTCAGGGCAACGACTATAAAGTTAACGCTAACGGCGTCCAAGTGATCAAGACATACCCCTCCGAAGTGCGGCGCGTCGGAGCCGCAAACGCCCGTGACCACGCGGCCGGTCAATATCGGCTCCACGACCGGGTACAGGTCAACGTCGGCGGACAGTGGATGGACGGGACGATCGTCCTCGAAAACGGCATGGATTATCAGGTGCAGTTCGGCAACCGCACCGTATGGGCCGGACCGAAAGACCTGCGGCCGTCATCGACGCCGGCTCCCGCCGCCACGGCCAAGACGACAGGACCACCCCAGCCGGGAATGACAAGCTGCGCGGGTAAGATTGAAGGCCGTTACGTCACCACGGGTGCGGGTTCCGCGACTATTATTTTCCGCTCCGGCAAGGCAACCATGGGCAATGGATTCGGCGGCGAAGATACGCTCGAATGCTGGGTGGCTCGCGACAAGATCATTCTTCGCGAGCCGGGACATCCTGAGAAAGAAATGCCCATCGACATTAATAACGACGGCACGCTTCAGGTACCGATCTATGGAGAGTTCAAGAAAAAAGGCAATTGATTTCTGGCGTCGAGTCACTGCGGATTCTATTCGTCGCTCAGCATCGCGAGCGCGGGGCGCAGGGCTGACCGCCGCGAAAATGGTTGATTGCGGATGGCTCAAACCGTCGCTCGTCGGACAGTTTGAATTTGTGGAATGGACGCCGGACAATCATCTGCGCCATTCAAAATTCATTGCTCTCCGGGACGATAAGATTCCGCGTGATGTGGTCCGGGAGGAACAACGTTGAGCGGGGAAGCTCTTCATGACATCGCACTCAGGCGGCTGGGCACAACCGAAACAGCCCGATCCCGGCGATCAGACTATCGGGATTTTCGCGACGGCTTTCCTCTCTTGATTTCCGTTACGCCGCCGACCGCTTTCTGCAGCAGCTGCGTCTCCTTCGCGGGCGGCTTGCGCGTCATCGCGATGCTTTGCCGAAGCGCCTCTAAGATGTCAACGACCGGTTGGTTTGTTAGCGGGGTTGAAGCTGCCGGTGCTGCTCCGGTCTGCGACATCTTCTTCGCGATCAGCGACTCAAGTTCCTCGCGGTAGACATCTTTGAACTCCTCGGGAGCGAACGGTGCTTCGATGGCCTCCAAAAACGTCCGCGCTAGTTCCAGTTCTTTGGCTCCCAGGCCATTCACGTCCGCGCGGAACTCATTTTCGAACCGTACCTCGTCGGTGTAGAACATCGTATGCGCGAGCATTCCGTGTTCGCCGGGACGCACGATCACCACGTGCTCGCGCCCGTACATGCCAACTCGCGCGAGGGCAATTCGCTGCGTTTCCGTCAGCGCTTCAAACAGCAGGGCGTACGACTTCTCGCCGCCGCGATCCGGCACCACGTAATACGACGTTTCGAAGAAGACCGGATCGACCTCCGCCAAGCGGACAGACCGGACGATCTCCATGGTCGCGGAGGTGCGCAGTTGAAGCCTCTTCAACTCATCACGCTCGAATACGACGTACTGATCGGGCTCGACCTCATACCCGCGAAGAACGTTTTGCCGGCCGACGGGATGTTCATGATCCTGAGTGATCAACGACTGTCGGACACGACTGACTGGCAATGGAGCAGGCAGGTCCCGATTCGGTAAAGGCCTTTCAATAGGCGCGCGCTGCGGTTCGATTCTGTCGGGCTCCGGATCGCGTCTGCTTCCAGGCGTGAAGGGCTCCGGCTCAGTCTGCTCAGATCGATGAACGTAGTGCAGTTGGACCCGCTCTCTGCGTGCGGCGCGGAACAGCTTCACCGGAATTGAGGCCAATCCGAAAGTGAGATGGCCCCTCCAGACGATCGACGGCATGTTCTAGCGGAATCATACTAAAACGCCTCTCCGACGTAGCCCATGGTTTGGTCTCGGCGCGTTGTTCTCGGAAACGATCGCCTGCCGGTACGTTACCAATATCAGCCTATTCAATCCAAAACAAAGCCCTGCGTGACCGAGTGTCAGCGATGCAGGAAGAGCGCAGAATGCAGTAGAATGCGGTGGACTCTCGGGAGAAACCGAATGCGATGTCAGACGTGTGGCGCCACATCTGCGCCGCAGGCACATTTTTGCTCGATGTGCGGGGATCGCGTCGAAACGTGGCAGGACCCGGTCGGCGATCCAGTGCGCGAGGCTCTGGAAAGAGCTATAGGTTTCCAGTATCGTATCGACCGATTGCTGGGTCGCGGCGGGATGGGGGCTGTTTACCTGGCGTTCGAACTGGCTCTCGATCGTGACGTTGCGATCAAGGTGCTGCCCCCCGAACACGCCGGCGCAGCGCAGTCGCGCGATCGATTCCGGCGTGAGGCGCGCACGGCCGCGCGACTCAATCATCCGAACATCGTTCCGCTGTACACGTTCGGTGAGGTCAACGGCCTTATGTACTTCGTCATGGGCTACGTGGCCGGCGAGTCCCTGGCGTCAAAACTGCGGCGAGATGGACCGCTCACATCGGACGAGGCCCGCACTATTCTGGTCGACCTCGCCGATGCGCTCGCGTACGCTCATGGACATGGGGTCATTCATCGCGACATCAAGCCGGATAACATTCTGATTGATGCGGATTCCGGATCGCCGCGCCTGACGGATTTCGGAATTGCGAAGGCTACGCTGGCTGACACAATGCTCACAACGCCCGGCCAGTTGATCGGCACACCGGCCTACATGTCCCCGGAGCAGGCGCGTGGCTGCCTCGATCTTGACGGGCGCTCGGATCTTTATTCGCTCGGCGTTGTGGCTTATGAAATGGTATCGGGGCACCTTCCCTTTGATGCCAAGAGTCCGATGGCGGCGATTACACAGCGGCTGACACAGGAGCCACGATCGCTTTACGTGCTGGCGCCGAACGTGGCCGGCGATCTTGCGATGACAATCCAGCGATCGCTTCAGCAGGACCCCGCGAACCGCTGGCCCGACGCAAAAAGTCTGCGATTCGAACTGGCTCCGATAGACGATGAGATCGATGCCCCTGCTGTCAGAATCCTGCGGTTCAGCAGCATGGCGGCTTTATTGCTGACACCCACCGTCGTTTTCGCGACGATCCTGGGGCGATTCAATTTTGGTCCTATCCGCATCCTGGCTATCGCCCTTGCGTTTGGTCTGATCGCGCTTCTCGGTTCGGTCTTAGGTACAGCGATGGCATTGTGGCGACAGGGATCTGGCATTCACGGAATTATTCAGACTGCTTTCCGACAACCGCGCTGGTGGAAATTCTGGTATCCGAAACGGTTTCGGCGACCGGGGGACGTGTGGGACCGTCTTCCGGCGCATATGTGGCGAGTTCGCTTGCATTTCGCGATTGTTTTTGGCTTTGCCTGGGGTATTTGCCTTCCTGTTTGCCTCGGATTTGGTTTGTCGCGGACCTTGCCTACGGTGCGATTAGCTTTACTGTGCGTGATGTGGGCTTCACTTTTGATGGCGTCGCTTGAGCGTCACCGTGTGACCAAGGCGCTTGCGGCGACTCTGGGAATCACTTTGAGCGAAGCTGCAAAAATCATGAGCACACCCACGTGGCGGACTGCGGTGTGGCAGCGCGGTCCGGCGGCATCGCTGATCCGCCGTACCAGTTCGGCACCGACCACAACGAATCTGCGAGCAACTGAGACATCGGCGACATTGACTCAGCCGGGCGATCGCCCGTCTGTCTGAGGCGGCTACCAATCGGGAGCTCGATCTCCTGAGCCTCCGGGACCGCTTCCGATATTTACAGATAACGCGCGTCGATCCTTACCGGTAGATTTGGCGTATTCCTACTTAGGAATGCGCCTCGGCACCTGACGCAAATCGGTTCCGCCCCAGGCTTTCAATGATCCGATCCGCGTCGCGAGCCTCAGTGATTCGCGGCAGTCTTCACGATCGGGCGTGCAGGTCCCAAATTCTCATACCACTTGATGTTGGCCGTCGCGCCACCGATCATGACTATGTCGGGACGGCCATCTCCATTGATATCGGCCACCTGGCAGCCCGACGCGGACATGCCCATGTGGTCCAGCTCCTCATGATGCCACTCCTTGCCGGATTCATCCAGGGAATAAAAGATGTGGGAGCTGGCGACTTTTCCTTTGGCGCGATCGCCGGCCACGATCTCGTCGCGGCCGTCGCCGTTGAAGTCCCCCACGCAGACCTCGTGACCCTCGGTGAGAGCGTCGTAGATGACGTGGCGCTGCCACCCGCCCGTGCCGTTCTCGGTGTAAACGACGACCTCATTGCCGTGCCACGGCTCGACGGCCGCCAGGAAGCGGCGGTTGCCAAGGTGAGCGACGCGGACATCACTCGTGCCGAGACGCGGTGCGTCCTCCGTATCGTGACCCTTCACAATCAGCTTGTGCTCCCACTTCAGAGTGTCACCCTTGCCCGATGCCGAGTGCAGGATCACACCATCGAAACCGGCGGTGAGCAACTGCTCCCGCTTTCCGGCGTCGTTCCAGTTCACGACCCGCACACGATGCAGAATGCCATTGAGGTCACCGACAATCAGGACACGCTTCCATTCGCTTGACCAATCTTCAGGGACGCGGTAAAAGAAGAGCGGCGTTTTGCCCTCGTATTTGGGCGCGAGGTTGGTGGCGCCGATGAGCGGGGCGTTGATCAGTTCCTTCCTGCCGTCACCGTCAATATCGGCCCAGGCGATGTGATGCGAAGTCGTCACTGCGTCGATCCGGGTCGCCTTCCACGGCTGACGCGGATCGCCCTGATGGGACAGCAGCCAGACGAGGCCTTCGCTTTTGGAGGCGTTCATGCTGAAGCCGCTCTCGATTGCGACTTCGGGGTAACCGTCACCGTCGATGTCATAGGCCGCCAGGTTGACCATGGCGGGGATGTCTTTGACCATCAGGTGCGGCTGCCAGGTGGGATTCTCGTACCAGGAGAGACTCGTCACCTGTTGCGTCATACCAATCACGTCGGGTCTGCCGTCGTGATTCACGTCCACAACGATGACAGTGTAGCCGCCGGGGATGTGGGACTCGATAACGTGATCTTTAAAGTCAACGATCTGTTGTCCGGCGGCCAGACCAGCAATGGCGACAAGAAACAACAGGGCTCGGTACATAATTGCGCTTATCATACAGCGGGCTGTTGGTAGCCGAGGCCGGATCGACGATGTGGACTGAGGTGTTCAGCCGCAACTCTGCCTGCTCGTAGACTCTGGCCGGGTGTCAGGTCGGCGGACGACAAAGGCGCGCGAGATGAGCTGGGAGAGGCTTCACATCGGATGCACGGGTCGTTCATGGGATCGTCTTGATCGAGAGGTACGAGGAGATTTTGAATCGCCCGGCTCTTCCTGTCTGTCTGCGAGAGACAGAGACGTATCAGTGGCTGTGGGATTCACATTCGGGTCGTGGAACGTGAACAACAGGAGTCTTCAGAACGAGCATGTCGAATTGCTGCGCAGTGTTGATTGCGACCTGCTCTCACTTCAGGAAGTCACTCCGGGATTTCACGCTGAATTGTCGAAGCTCGATCTGTTCGACTGGTCGGAATCGTCCCTGTCCCTTCGGCGACCGGGTACTGATGAAGGGCGAGCCCGGAGGCTTGGCTGTTCGATCTTTGGCCGCCGCCCGTTTCGGGCCGACTCGTCTCAACTCCTGGCCCAGTTACAATTCCCCGAACGCGCCCTAGTGGTCCATGCACTTTCCGGCTCCACACCCTTGACAGTCTGCAGTTTCCATATTCCCCCGGGAGCATCGTGGGGGGAGATCAAACCGCGGACGATGAAGGCTCTGGCCGAATGGCTCGGCATTCAGTCCGGCAGCGTAGTCGCTGGAATGGATGCAAACGCGCCCAAAACAGACCACCCCGATCCGCTAAAGAGCGAATGGTGGTGGAAAGACGAGCCGATGCTACTCGGTCCGACGCCTCAGCACGGTCTGCGGGACGCTTTTCGAGTTTTCCTCACCACCCGGCCAGACCTCCTGAACGAGATTCAGAGATCCCGCCCATCGGGTCCGCTCGCTATCTCTCACGTGCGCGGCCGCGGAGGCCGCAGGACACTATGCCGTTACGATGTCATCCTTACGTCGCCTGACATTGCGGTTACCGATGTCAGGTACCTTCCCCTGGACAATGCTGTCAGCGATCATGCGCTGGTAGTCGGCCAGCTTGAACTTCAGGAGTGTCATAGGCCCTGAAAGCCCGCACTGAGGGATGGTCAGCTTCGCGCCAATGAGTCACGTTCGTCGTTCATGCCCCTCAAACCTGAGCTGGTGGCCGTACCCACCGAAAGTGTGGCTGGTCAAGACGCTCGACGGGTGTAGCTGTCTCCTCGATCCGCTTGCGCACACGCAAATCTCGGAGGGTAGCCCGTGCGTCGTTCAGGGTGCAATGCAGGACCTCCTGGATCGTATGGACGCCCTCAGCGTGCAGGCCCTGTTCAGTCTCCACCGGGCCGAGCCGCACGAGCGCGTCACAGACAAGTTGCTCCTGCTCCGGTGACACCAGCCAAATATACAATGCCCCGCATTCAGGCGTGACTACTCGGCACCTAAGATAGAAGCCGTGTGGAAATTCCCCGGCACGCAGCGTTCCAATTTCGGCCTCTGAGCGAGCGGAACAGTCATGTCAGTCTTTGGTGGAAATGAGCCAGAGATCGTTTCACTCCTCGCGTCGGCCTGCCAAATCTAGCCAAAGGAGTATCCGGCCGAGCTCCCTCCGCCTTAAATCACGAGTTACGTGGCGCTTCGCCCGTCTTTCGCCCGGATTTCCGGCGCGTTGGTATTCTTTCGAAAGCCGTGCCGCGCCGCCTCATCTTCGCCCTCCTCTGCGGCTCTGCACTCACAGCGCAGCAGACCACCACCAGCTACAGCATAACCGTGCGTTACCCCGCCGATTTCGCCAGCCACTCCTGGAAGCAGGAGCCGAAGCTCACGCAGCAGGAAATCGGCACAGACATCCCCGAAGGCGTCGCGCCGCTGCGGCCGGTGCTTCACTTGAAGGGCCGGCTCCCCGGCCGCGCCGACGACAACACCATCGAGGTGATTCCGCTGCGCGACCGCTCAGTAGCGGATTTCAGCACGGCGTATCCCACCCTGAGCTCGTCTATGACTGCGCTCAGAGTCCTCCTCGGCCAGCCCCGGCTTCCGGGCATGAAGGCATTGGAGAAGGCCGACCCCGTCATCGTCGATGCCGCATACTCACTCTGCGCTCGCGTGGAGCGCGTCGAAAGTTCCTGGCTCAGCGGCTTTATGTTCCTCGTGCAGTTCACCCAAGAAGAGAGCGGCGATCTTCCCAATAACAGCGAGCTGACCTATCAATTCCTCGGCATCACGAAGGACGGCGCCAACCTCGTCGAGGCCACATTTGCCGTGAGTCACGCATCGCTGCCCAGGGACGGCGTCTACGCGACCGCTCGCAAGCTGCGCGAAAGCGAGCGCCAGTTGGCAGGTCTCGATGAAAATTCCTTCCAGCCGCCCCTATCACATCTGAAAGCGATTCTTCGCTCCATGGCTGCCGCGCGGTAAGGGCACTTAAATCCTGACGCCTGATTTTTGCGCACTGAACCGATTGGCGATGCCCGGCCTCTTGGCAGAGCGCCGGGATATCGGCCGAACGGTCACCGTCGACCGCTTGACGGATTATTTCCAAGTTGTCGACGATCCGCGCGCGCTCCATCGCTCGACCAGAACGGCGCCCGGGATCTCCAGGAACCAATAGCCGAGAAAGAAGATTCCGCCGCCGAGGCCAAATACAGAGTTCGAGAAATGCAGTTCCTTCGTCATGTCGAGGCCGGCATAGCTGAGATTGGCACGATCCAAATAAGCGACAGTGTAAAGCGCAAGGAAAACTGGAATGAGCCGGCGGCTGATTTTGCGCCGGACCCGCTCAGCAAGTTGCGTATTGGCAGACAATTGTCTCTCGGGACTCATGTTAAGGACCGAATTGACTAAACCCGCGCTGGCTATTCCGCGTTCGTTACAGAATACCCGAAAACAGCGAGATCACCGGGGCAAATGCGACGTTGGCCGGAACAAAGAGCATGGACGGCATTGTTCCGCTTCAGTAAGCAGATTGACCCTGTTGGCCAAGGAGTCTCGGGATCTTATCCGTGATGTTTTCTGTCAGCATCGATGCGATCCCCGGCCAGTACGACTCCAGGTATCGGCGGACCCGCTTGTTTCTAAGCAGCCGTTCGGCATAGCGGGCCATTGCGAAGACCGCGATCAGGTGACCGCCCCCGATATCCGCCAGCTCCGAGAGTTCGTTCGCCATGCTCGTAATCTCCCTGTTGGCGCTCGCCCTTAGAGGCTCCTCCAACACTATCTTCCTTGCTCTCGCCTTTGGTTTCGCGAGTTGCTCGATTGAGCACGCCGCCACGATGGCTCTCACGTATGGCGAGATGAAGCATCCCGACCCAAGCATGAGCCGCGCAGTTTCCTGCTGTCGCGTCGTGGTCATTCGGTTCAACTCGTACCGGACTCTTGGCCGAAGCGTTTGCGAATGCAGAACACGTTCCGGCGCCAGTCCGGGGGTTTCCCCGGTGGCGCTGTCGTCGATGCGGGAGGCCGTCTTCCAGATTGCGATTGGGGCATCATCAAGGTTTTCCGCGCGGAGCAACGTGGCAAAGTGTTCGTCTCGGGTAAGCGTCTGCAACGCTTGCCGCAACGAACCGAGAGCGGTCCGCAACCGCTGGAGGTCGGCAATTAAGGCGCGCTGGATTGACGCCTGGTCTCGATATCGCCGGGCGAGGGTTGCCGGATTCTCTACCCATCGCTTCTCATTCATAGCCGGCCCCCATTTCTGACACCCGGACGGTGCCACAGATCATCTCTACAAAAGACAGGTCGCTGAAGCGGTGAAGGTCGAGCGCCCACGCATTCTCTTCAAAAATCTTGATTGTTGCGGGGCAGGAACCAACGAAAACGTAGTAATCCTGTATGGCATCCAGGCCGACGTTAAGACGAGCTATCACGAGAACATCCCCCGCGGACGCTTTGGCTCCAGGGCGGCTACGCCGCTGGTATCTCCAGAAGATCTTCCGTTTTTCCAAAACTGTCGGAACTATTAACGCCGCTTCGAGCGTAAGCTCGCCGTTGATCGTCCAGACAGGTGAGGCCGGGTTCTTTATAAATTGGCTCATGGCACCCGCGATGCGAGCCGTGACGGCGGCATCGAGCGCGAGACGCTGGGCGCGAACGTCCGTCCGATTGACAGTCTTGATGCCGCGAGTCCCCGCTTTCCAGCCGACACGGCGATACGCCTCAGCAATCGAGCCGAATCGCTTTAAATACGTCTGTGCCGACGGCATGCCCGGCTCGCCATCGATCAGGCCATAGCTGAGCCGCCCATGTTTCCTGAGAAGGGCCTTAAGCCTCCCGAGCATCACGTCGTCATCGCAACGAGTGCGCCGCGCTTCAAACCTGTCCTGAGCGCGGTCCCAGAGGGCGCGCGGGATCAGCGGCGGAAACCGGTTGGGTACGTACACCCAGTTTTCGCGGGCATTGTCCACGGGCGGAGATCCCATCGTCGTCGCCGTGCGGCAATATGCCAGATCACCCGCATATTTCGGATTGGTGAGCATGCGATGGATCACCACGCCTGACCATCGGTTGCCGGCGCGCGTTCGTACGCCGCGCTCATTGAGATGGCGGGCAATCCGTTTTTCGCCGAACCCTTGATCGGCGAAGAGCGTAAAGATGTCTTTCACAACCCCGCGCTCTTGCTTTGGACCGTTCACCAGAGTCACACGGTCCGTCTTGATAGCCTTTTGGGCTCCATCCGGCAGGACCGTTCGTCGCGAGCCGTTCGGATCGATGGCCATCCGCCGCAGGCCGAAGCCGCTGACGCCGCCGAGGCGATACCCGAGCTGTGCAATTCGACGCTGCCCCTGGGAAACCTTGGCCGACAGTTCACGGCTGTACTCTGCCGCCATGACCCGTTTCAGCGTTTTCATGACCGAATCGATCGGCGAATCAGAATCCCGAAACGGCTCGCTGCAATAGATGACACGCACTCCCGCTCTCCTGAGCGTGTACTCGTAATAGGCGCTCTCGTCCACATCCTGGAACCGCCCCCACCGGCTTACATCGAAGACGAGGAGAATGCTGAAATCCGCGGCGCCCGAGACGACAGTCTGAAGCAAAGACTGAAGAGCAGGGCGATGTTTCAGATCGAGACCGCTCTTGCCCGCGTCAACGAATGTGCGGATGATTTCAAGGGCATTCGCGGAAGCGTATTCGCGGATGGCGGATGACTGATTCGCGATTGAATACTGCTGGTGTTCGGTGGACATGCGCATGTATTCAGCCGCGCGGCTTATCTGTTTCATTTGCGTCCAAGACCTCGCGGCTGACATCGTATGCGCAAAGTTCTGGGGCACAATCGTCCTCCTCTTGCCGGCGAGTTCAGATCGTGTCACGGATGACAACGCGGCCGGACGATGGATGCGCCGATTCGCGGGAATCACTGCACACGTAGCTCTTAATCCGGCGTGTCCTGTGGATATGCGATGGGCGCACGCCCGATCTCGCGGATCATTCGGCGCCCGAAGAAAGCATAGGCAAAAAGGTGGATCAGTGTAAGCGGCCCGCTACATTGGTTTGCTTGTTCCGCATACCCGGCATCCTGCTCGATGCCGGTCGAGAGCGCCCTCCGCGAGCCGTGCGTCGAGGCGAGCGTCTCCAACGGCCCGGTGGAGGCGGCGAAATTGCTCGGCATCGGACGTTTCGCTCTCTCGATACCGATCGTGTGCCGCAGCCAACACCTTTAGAGCGCGGCTGTAGTCGGCGGCAAGGCGATTGCCTTCGGTGCACATCGTCTGTTTTTACCCCTGGCTCTTGGGCTGGCAACGCGGCGAAAGGCCCGAAGACAAAGGTCAGATTCCGGCAATATGTGTCCGCCGATAGTCTTCGACCATCTTTTCAGAGACATCCTTCGAGTAGCACAGTGGTGATGCTCCGCCGGGACGGCTGTAGGCGCTGCGCCCGCCGCACCGATGCCCAGCCCGATCCGTGCTGTACGGGCATGGGCACGACCCGCGATAGCCCGCAATAGACTCGGCGATCATTCGCTGGCGAATCTCCTCATCAGTTTTCGGTTTAGTTCTGTTTTGGCCAGAGGCTAAGGCCACAAAGAGGCCGCATATTGCTGTGACGCGACGAATTTTGGCACAGAGCCTCATCCATCGACACTCTATCAAGGGAACAGGGGTTCGCCGCCGATCGCGACCAGTTCAGAACTGGTCGCGATATTATTCGCAAAAGATCGAGGGACAACAGCCAGGAGGAAAAGGAAAACGTGAGCGGACTGAATGAAGTTATCCAGAACCTTGAGGCGCAGAAAGCAGCGATCGACAGAGCACTCGAAGCACTTCGGGCAACAGGCACAACGACGCCGATGGGCGTAAGAAAGCGAGGCCGCCCGGCCAAGGGGGCACCTCGATTGACGCCTGAAGGCCGGCAACGCCTCCGTGACGCCATGAAGCGCCGCTGGGCACAGAAGAGAGCGGCAGCCCAGGCACGGAAACGTCCGGCCCGTCGAAAGAAATAGTCTTCGAGCGGCCGTAATTAAGAACCATCCGCCGTGCCGTTTTCCGAGTGGCGGCCACCGCGCACAACGGTACGAACAACAGCAACGAAAACAGCAGTAGCCTGCTGAGGCACCGTCGATATGGCGACTCGATCAGACCGTCGTGAAGACATTCGCCCAATCGGAGAGGCTATTTCCAGACCACTGCCTTTGTGTAAGGCTTCAGAATCACCGGACCGATCAGGCCATACGGTTGCACGAGTCCGCGCTGCGCCACGTCCTCGTCCAGTTTCGCCAGACGATTGTTCAGCGTCGTCGCGACGCGCACTGCGATCGTATTCCGCCCCGCTTTGAGATATCTCGTGACATCCTCCTCCGCACCAAGCTGATCAAACTGCGCCGTCTGACCATTTATCGTCACAGTGAAACTGTCGAAGACCTCTCCGAGGCTGAGGCTCGCGCCCTGGGCAGTCGTCCAGTTGGCCGGCAGGTCGAACGCTGTCGTGTACGTCGCCAGCCCCGACGCATTCTCCAATTCGGGTATTTGCGGCCACGGCTTCAACCCCGGCAGGCCGAACTCGACTCTCACCTTTCGTGTTTCCGCCGCCGCCGGTCCGAACGTATCAGCGTACGGATTTGCGGGCTGCCAGTCCTCCACGGCCACATGCCAGATTGCTCCGGTGAGGTCAATTGCGGCCGAAACGTTGCGGATGTCGCTTCGCACGCTCCGCCCATTGCTCAACGTCGTGTTGTATGTTCCGGGCTCGGACGCCCGAATCCAAATTCCCTCCCGGTCAGCAACAGCGCCCAGTGCGTCCGTCTTCGTGACCCAAACAGCGGGAACCCGCGTCCCAAATCGCCCCGCATCCTCTGCGAGCGCGATCAGCATGGCATTGTCCCGCGAAACCCGCAATTTCACTTTGATGCGCGCGCCATCCGATGTATATTGCGCGATCGGCGTAATTTTCCCGGACCACGCATTCATCAGATACGGACGCCCGCGACCTTCGAGGCTCAATTCAACCTCCGCTGGCTGACCGGTAGCGGGCTCGAACAGCGTGCCCGGCTCGTCCGGCGGACTAACAATTCCCTGGTTATAGAAAAAGTAGTAATCCGTCTTCGTCGCTGCGTCCCGGCGCCGGACGCTCAGTAGAGAGGATGGCTGCGCTGTCTCCGCGGCCGGACGTAATCCCAGGGACCGCAGTTTCTCCGGGACCTCCGCCTCATGCGCAACCCGCGCTACCGTTCGCTCTGCCAGCAGCTCCGCGATAACGTTCTTCAGGGTGGCATCGGACTGCGGGCGGTTGCCCGGTACGCGATCGGGTGGTGTACCCACGACGATTACCGGCAGTCCCGCACGCGCAAAGCCGAGGATCTTTCGCGCCACTTCGATCGGCATCGCCGTCTTAACCGGATCGGTGGGCGGCCCCTGTTCGCTGTCGATGATGAGCGCCTTGTAGCCAGGCCCGTTCGTCGCCAACCGTTTGCCCGTCACCGTCGCGTTCGGTAGGTTCAGCATGTCCGGATTAACATAGTCCCGCGTGTATCCTGCCTCGGCGAGTTTTATATCGCCCCAATGGCGGGTCTTGTATACCTGCGAGGGCGGATAGAGGTAGTTCTGCATGTACACCGCAACATCCGTCTTCGCGCCGCCCTGAGTCAGCATTTGCTGAATACGCGCGAAGTACTCGTTGTATTCCTTCGCATCCACCCAGTAGGGTTCGCGTGGACCCCACGCATTGGAAAAGCCCGTCTGCCCGAAATTGTTATAGCCAGGCCATTTCCACGTCGCTCCGTCGCGATAGGGATAGACGTGATAGACCAGCTTCGTGATTCCGCCCGCGAAACTGCGGTGCATCCGGATGACCGTATCCTGGAATGTCTGCGCGTAGCTCTTCCCGAATGCGGCACAGCACTCGGTCGAATACCAGGGATTTCCGGTCATGTGGTTCGCCGACGCGATCGGCAGGTAATTGTCGATCTCGTCCCCCACGAACAAGTTCTCGTGTTCCGGCCGGTCCACCGCGGCGGCCGCGGTGATCATGTCCGTGATCGGAATCGTCATGTTCGCCTCGCCCTCGACCTGGACGCGTAGCGCATTGTTGTACTTCCGCACCCACGCTCGCAGCGGATGGATCTGCTTCCCGATCCAGATCTCCCCTCGCACTGCGTAGAAGTCCTCTCGCACGCGCGGGGCGCTCCCGTCGCTGAAATCAAAGATCTCGCGGAAGAGCGCCGGCAGGTTCGGAACGAGCGCGTACCCTCGGCGCTTCTGAAACTCCCCCGCCATGTTGTTGGTCCAGAGTTCGTCCGGGCTGCCTCTGTCGCTCGAATGCGAATCGTAGAAGATATCTCCCCGGTTCGCCTTCAGCAGATCCTTCACTTCCGCGCTCAAGCCGCGTTCCATGCTCTGAATGAGCTGCGCATAGCCCTCGTCGCTGAACGGATCAGGCTGGGCGAACACGCCCCGTGACCAGAACGCGATCAATTGCCACTGTGCGCCCGGCGGATTCGCCGGCGCCGTCCAGTTCAGTTGCCCAGTGGTCGTCCCGCCCAGCACTCCCGCCGCGTTCTTCGAGGTCACCGCCCCGGTCAGGTCCACCACAGACGCGCGATCGAGCGCCACCGGCCCAGACTCCGGGCACGGGGACGGTGCGCAACGGTACGCGAGGGCGGCGACCAGCGTAGCTCGCGTCGCTTGTGGGCCACCCCGGCCCGCGGCGCCACGCCCTGCAAGAGGACCACGCCCGCCAGCCGGGCCACGTCCACCCACGGGGCCGAATCCACCCCGCCCGCCTTGAGTCAGAGTCGGCGCGGGCAACGGGCCCTGGAAGGTCGAGCCCGCGTTCACCGTCACCTTTCCGAGAAAGAGGCTCTTGCGAGCGTCATCGCTGTCGATCGAATACCCGGCCGGATTCTGCGTCGGCCCATGGCTGAGGCTCACCTTGACGCCGTACTGATTGGCCGCCGTCAACAGCGCCGCGAGCTGTTCATTGTTTGGAAACGCGCCCTGTCCCACCTCCACGCCTGCGATGCCCGCATCGTGAATCTCCTGAATTTCATGTTTCAATTCGGCTGGATCTGCCGTCGCGGGCATATTCATGCGCACCCACGGCTGATCCGTCACGGGCGGGTGGGCAAACGTGGCCGCTGTCAGAGGCGTGACCGGGTTGACGCGCGTTCCCTCCGCAGGGGCCGTTGAAGGCGCGGGCCCCCCCTGGCCGACGGCTCCGCCGACAAGCAGCATCGCCACGAGCAATAGCGCTACACCCACACGACTTCTCTTCATAGCTTGCGCCACCCACCATCCATGCACTCAACGCCTGAAGTCGAGTTACATTTCTCTCGATTCGCGGACTGAAACTCGACGTATCCTATCGCCACTCGCCACTAACGCGTATCCCTCGCAACCGAGACCGCGGCGGTAATGCGGCTCGATTTTGCACCTATGATGATTCCGGCGCAAGACCTACTTGGTCCTGGAAGGCTGCCTCGCGATGATCATTTCCTTGATTTTGTCGTAAGTAGCCTGTGGAATGATTTTCCTGCTAACCAGTTGATCCTTCCTGGCGTATGGCCGTCCCGCCACGATCTTCGCGGAATATGCGTCTCCGATGCCCGGCAGTGACTTTAGCTCGGATGCAGACGCCGTGTTGATATCCAGGAGCGCACCCGACTTCGCGACCGCGGCCGCGGCGGGCGTGTCAGTCTTCTTTGTTGACTTGCTGTTCTGCGCTACGGCGCCCATCACCAGCAGCATGCAAAGAATCAACGAGGCGAGGATTCGGCGGAACGTGGAACACATGCGACGGCGAGTATATCAATTGCTTCAAACTTCGAACGCTGTGCAAGCTTCAGAGCTAAAGTCGGCTGAAAATGTTCCTGGCGAAAGAGCGCAGATGCTGAAAATCTGACCTCTCGCGCGCCAACTTGGCCGCTGAGGCGTGGCGTGCTGCAACATTCGCATATCCGAGGTGTTCCCCTCAGCAGGGCCGAGGCGACAAAGAGCGCACAACCCAAGCTCGCCCGGACGATGTACCCAGTGCTCCTCGGATTCCCTCGTTTTTGTGCAACTCTGATTTCAATCTGCTGATCTGGCGTTTCATTCGAACCGCGGTTAAGAAATAGAATTGGTTAGCTGTGGATGCTGCTTTGTGCAGACGGGAGAAAAAATGATCCGACAGGACTTCCGGATCGCGTTCCGCACTCTGTTCCGCTCGAGCGCCTTGAGTACGGGCACCATTATCACGCTCGGATTAGCAATTGGAATGGCGAGTTCGGTCTTCAGCGTCGTCAACGCCGTCCTGTTGCGCCCCCTTCCTTACCGCGATGCCGACCGACTGGCGGTGATCTGGTCCGCGTTCTCGGAGAAAAGCCGCGGGCCGGTCTCTTTCGACGATTTCGAAGACTGGCGGCGGGACAGCAAGACCTTGGAAAGTGCTGCCGTCTACCAGACCTTTTTCCACCCGATTCTGACAGGCGGGGGAATGGCGGAGCGGCTTTCCTGCCTGCTGGTCTCGCACGGTTACTTCGATGTAATGGGCGTCAGACCGGCGATCGGACGGTTCTTCAGACCGGAAGAGGATCGCGACGGTTCCGACGACGTGCTTGTCCTATCGTACGAATTTTGGCAGTCGCGATTTCGATCGGACCCGGGGGTGCTTGGCCGCTCGATGTGGCTCGACTCGCGGCCGCATACGATCGTGGGCGTCGCCGGTTCCGACCTGCTGCCGCTGCCCCGCAGCATGGAAGCCGAGCCGCCCCAGATCTATCGACCCGTTGGCGAACCATTCGGGCCGGGTTCGCGCGACGGCCGCCATCTCAATGTCATTGCCCGTTTGCGGTCAGGCGTCTCCATACATCAGGCGCAGGCGGATCTTGCGGTTCGTTGCCGCCGGATGCAACGCCAAAATGAAGCCGACGCGCACCTTGAAGCTGGCATCGCAAAACTGCACGACGACCTGACACGGAATGTCCGCACCCCGCTGCTTTCTTTGCAGGCGGCGGTTCTGATACTGATGCTTATGGCCTGCGCCAACATTGCAAACCTGCTGTTGGTGAAAGCGAGCGGCAGACAGCGGGAGATGGCGATTCGGGAGGCGCTTGGCGCGGGAACGGCGGCTCTCGTGCGAATGCTGCTCAGCGAGAGCCTGGTGCTCGGCGGACTGGGCGGCCTGGCTGGAGTCCTGCTGGCGCTGTGGAGCATGGGGGGCATGACGGTCTTCGCGGCGCGGGTTCTGCCCGATGCCGGGGCCATCACGCTTGACGCGCGGGTGCTGGCATTTGCGCTGCTGCTGTGCGCTGTGACCGTGATCGTGTTCGGGATGGCGCCAATGCTGCGACTCCGTCCCACCCGAATCGAAGAGGGATTGAAACAAAGCGGCAGGATCACCGGCGACCGCCGCAACGGTACGCGGCAGCTTCTGGCCGCGCTCCAGATTGCATTGGCGCTCGTACTGTTAATAGCCACCGCTCTGTTGGGAAAGAGTTTCCTTCGTCTGCGGAACGTAAATCCCGGTTTCGATCCACAGGGCGTGCTCAGCGCCTCAGTGGCCCTTCCAAGCGCAAAATATCGCACCGAGGCAGCGACGGCGGACGTTATCCGGCGTATTCTGGAAAGCCTGACGGCCTCTCCCGGTGTGCAGGCCGCGGCAGCAGTGAGCGTCGTGCCGATGTCCGGTGACTTCGACACGACTGCCTTCGTGATTCAGGGAAGAGTGCAGCGCGCCGAAAACCATACCAGCCCGGATCGCTATATCGTGAGCCCGGAGTATTTTCGTGTTCTCCACATTCCGTTGCGCCAGGGACGTTTGTTTTCGCCTCGCGATGATGCGGAACATCCGCCCATATGCGTCATTAGCGACAGCGCCGCGCGCCTGTGGTTTCCGGGCCAGTCCCCGATTGGCAAGAGAATCCGTGCAGGAGGGGACGCTGGCTTCGACGATTCTCCGTTCCGTGAGGTGGTCGGGGTAGTGGGTGATGTAGCGCAGTACGGGTTAGGTCTGACCGCGACGCCGCAGATCTACATGCCGCATTCGCAGTTCGCCACCCGTTATATGACTTTGATGATCCGTACCGGTGGTGATCCGGCTGCGATGGCCGGTGCTGTGCGCACGGCCGTCTCGGAAGCCGACAGCGAGCAGGCGGTATACAATGTCGCGCCTTTCGAAGAAATCGTCGCCAACACGATGGCCGCGCGCCGGTTGGGAGTGTGGCTTGTAGCGACATTTGGCTTCGCTGCCCTCCTGCTTGCAGCCGCTGGTACCTACAGCGTGATGTCCTACTCGGTGGCATGCCGTACGTTCGAGTTTGGCGTCCGGATCGCCCTGGGCGCACGGTCGTCCGACGTGGTGCGCCATGCGTTCGCAGGCACACTGAGCATGACCGTCGCCGCGTTAGCGGCAGGCATCATGGGTTCATTAGCGGTTTCGAAGCTGATATCCGGTTTTCTCTTCGGCGTGGTGGCAGTTGACGCCAGCACCTACGTCTCCGTCACGCTATTTCTTGCTGCTGTAGCCCTGGGGTCGTGCTACTTTCCCGCCCGTCGGGCCACCGGCGTTGACCCGGTGACAGTGCTGCGGTCCGAGTAGTGGGAAGAGGCACACTCTGAATCGCCCGTATCAGGACGTTTGAGGCAGGCTAACGATATTGCCGGATATCACGGGAACACGTTACGTACGAACCGATTACAGATCACTTCGGGGTTGACCAACCGGACACAAACGGAAAAGGCTGATTCACGGTTTGGCAAACCCTCAAAGTGGCTCGTGCCGCCAATCATTAACGGGCTTCGGATAAGACACTCTGAATCGTTTCCAACAGCTCGTCCAGTCGAAACGGTTTGCGAATGAAGCTTCGGACCTGCGGAGCAGACGCCATTCCTTCTACCATTTGCTTGCCATAGGCGCTGGTCAAAATCACGCGAATGTCGGGTCGGATTTGCGCCGCTCCTGCAACGACTTCATTGCTGGCCGCACCAGCAATGGTCAGGTCCAGCAAGATCAAATCAATCTCGTTTGCGTTCGCACGAAGAAGACTGATGGCCGCAAACCCATCGCCAGCTTCGAAGACCTTAAAGCCTCGGCGGCGGAGCATCTTCCCGACTGCCGACCGCAGGGGCGACTCATCTTCCACAAGCAAAACGGTCCGAGGCTGAGATGAATCTGTCGGCTCGTCGATAACAGAAACTGCATCATTGGTTGCCAGGTCCGCTCTTTCGGCAAAGGGCAGCAATATCTGAAAGGTTGCGCCTTTGCCTGGAATGCTCGTGAGATGGATTGAACCGTTGAGGTCCCGAACGATTCCCTGGACGACCGCGAGCCCAAGGCCGTGGCCCGCCGATTTGGTTGTGAAAAAAGGGTCGAACACTTTGTCCTGCATTTCGAGCGACATGCCGCAACCCGTGTCAGTGACCTCAAGTTGCAGGTAGTCACCGTCCATCCCGTGTTCTGATGCCGCTCCCGAATTCCGGCCCGCCGTCACGCGGCTTGTGCTTACGCGGATCATTCCATCCTGATCCCCGATGGCTTCGGATGCGTTCGTGATGAGGTTCATGACGATCTGCCGAAGTTGCGCGGCATTGGCCCTAACGGCGGGAAGATTCTGGCCGAGATTCGTCGCCACTACGGCGTGTTTGGATACCGAAATGCTGAGCAGCTCAACCATCTCGCCAACGATTTGTGAAACGTCTACCGATCCTACAGTCGGAGTGTCCTTTCCCGCGTAAACCATCAATTCGCGGACGATTTCGGACCCGCGCAGCGCCACGTCCCGAATTGTCTTTAGCTCCGATTCGACATTCGATCCCGCGGCCTGTTCTTCCAGGCCCATCTCGGCGTGGGCGAGCACGCCACCCAGCAGATTATTGAAATCGTGAGCAATGCCGCCCGCCAAAGTTCCTACGCTCTCCAGTTTCTGCCGGGCGAAGGCCTGCTCCTGGGCACGTTTTACTTCGGTGATGTCCTCAACCATGGCAAGCCCGTAGAGCGGCTCATCGTCTTGACCGCGGATGATGGATGCAGTCAGGTTGATCCAGATGAATTCACCGCTCTTCTTTACGTAGCGTTTTTGCATTCGGTAGAAAGGGATTTCACGCCGGAAGAGGGACTGAGCGAACTCGACATCAGCGCGAACGTCATCCGGGTGCGTGATATCGGCGAAAGACTTCCAGAGAAGTTCGTCCTCCGAGTAACCCAACATTTGACACAGCGCGCTGTTGACCTTCAGGAAGCGATAGTCTTTTCCCACCAGCCCAAGCCCCAACGGCCCTTCCTCAAACACTCTTCGGAAACGCTCTTCGCTCTCGCGTAGACTGGCCTCAGCGCGCTTTTGCTCGGTAATGTCCCAGACAACACCCATCGAGCGACGCGGCATCCCGGAGTCGCCAACCAACACAGTGCCTTTTCCGTGAAGCCAGTGCGTGCTCCCTTCGGGCCAAATGACGCGAAAATCTGCGTCGAAGATATGAGGCGGCTCCAGAGCCTCCCGTCTGAATGAATTAACTCTTTCCCGATCTTCCGGGTGAATCAGACTGAGCCATTCCTCGTGAGTGATCGCCGTGCGATCAGGTGATAGGCCGTGGAGTTGGGCGTACTGTCCGCAAATGGTGAACTCATTCGTTGTCATATCGCGGTCCCACACTCCAAGCTGTGCCGCGTTCTGTGCCAACGCGAGGCGCTCCTCGCTGTCACGAAGCGCCATTTCGGCACGTTTGCGTTCGGTGATGTCGTGAACCGACCCGATCAGATGAGTGCAGGCGCCCTGGCCGTCAAATACAGGCACTACCGTAATTTCGCCGGTCAATCGTGCGGCTGGGTAATCCGACGTTTCCTCCCAAAGCATGCTCGTCTTTTTTTCGATGGCCTGCCGGTACTTGCCCAGAGCCATTGTCAGAGACGGCTCAGGGATAACCTCATTCACTGTTTTGCCGACTACCATCTCTCGGCTTAATCCGGTAACCCACAGAAAGGCGGCGTTGACGGAAGCGAAACGGAATCGACCTTCGGGCTCGACCGCCAGATGGAAAATGACATCCCGAACGGCGTTGTAGATCGAGATCTGTTCCTGTTCGCTTTCACGAAGCGCCTCGGCGCTCTCGCTCAATTCGAGATTCGCCTTAGACAACCGGTCGATGGTGGCACGGAGGTCCGAAACGTTGCTTTGGTCGTCGTTGGCGATCCGGCTTCCGATCATAGCGAATACCGCCAGGGTTAGTTCGACATAAATGATGGAATCCAAGGTTGTACCGGTACGGGTCCCCGGTATGGCACGGGTCAGACCGCGCTTTTCCGCAATCCCCAGTGCCGCGACGGCCAACAGGACGATAATCGCTGTCGTCAGATAGGACGCACGATCCAGCAGCATTACAGAAATGAGCAGTACCCCTGGGAAAACGAGCATCGCGTGACTACGAAATCCGTCATGAGCCTCGAAAACGAGCAGAATTGCGCCCAATATCAGAACCATAACGGCTGTGCGGCCTGCCCATACCGTCCTCCCCGCACGGTTCATGGCCGCTGCGGCAAACAGGCCGACCGCCGCAAGCAGTAACGGCAACGGCACCTGTTCTCCCGCGATCATGTCCAAAACCGAAATGATCCCCAGAGCAGACGCGAACAACAGACAGGAGAACTGAAGAGTTCGGGCATTGCGGTCGCGGCCTACGTCGCCGGTTGTCTTCGGATAGAACCAGAATGACGACATGAATCGGAACCTCCGGTTGCAATTCGGGAGTTTACCCGAATTTATCGTTCTACTAATTGCCCGTGAATCCCGCGCTACACGGAAGCTGAACTCGACGCCCCGCCAGGCGACCTCAGCTTTCGGCCTTGCCGACCGCTAACCCGGCAAAGTTGTATCGAGCGCCGCGACAATTGCGGACTCGAATCAGGAAAGCCGCGGGCGCCACCGAGCCTGTTGCAGTCAGGAAATGGTTTGACGGATTAATTCTTCAAGCTCGCTCGTTTTGTAGGGCTTTCGCAGGAATCGCCGAACCGGGAATTCCAATGCCGCCCTGGCCACCTCCTCCGAGTAGGCGCTGGCAACAATCACTTTCATCTCCGGTCTCAGTCGCCGCGCTTCGTCGACGACCTCCCGGCTGGAGGCTCCGGGGAGTGTCATGTCCAGGACAAGGACATCGATAGGTTCGGGATGGGCTCGGATAATTTGCAACGCAATAGATCCGTCCGCCGCTTCAAGGGCGCGGATTCCCGATTTGCCTAGTATCTTCGACGCTGCTCGACGTAGGAACTCCTCATCTTCCACGAGCAAAACAGTCACGACATCGGACAACTGCGACTGCGCAGCTACGCGAGACGCTTCTTCGCCAACTGGCCGAGAGTCGTTTCTGGCAGGTGGCAAGGAAATCCGAACAGCGGTGCCAACGCCCGGTTCGCTCTCAACCTGAATCGAGCCGCCGAGGCTCCGAACGATCCCATCGACAACAGCCAG
>Ga0126381_100001109_pt1 | contig 29192 bp, 26 predicted proteins | sample PanSoiMetPlot_28_FD_96465 | JGI IMG/M metagenome (GOLD analysis project Ga0126381, IMG submission 96465) | Tropical forest soil microbial communities from Panama - MetaG Plot_28 | ecosystem: Environmental > Terrestrial > Soil > Tropical forest > Bulk soil | place: Panama | collected 2016-02-17
ATCGCTGACAACGCGCCCTCGGCATAAAGCTGCCGCCATTTGAATACCTGGCTCGACGCGACCCGTGCTGTCGAGCCACCAGCGATACCGACATCCCCGGCGCGTAGGTCTCCTGGACAATCCACGCCTTCTCCTCCGCCGACCAGCGCCGCCGACGCTGAACCGACGTAATCACTTCAACCCGGTCGATGCTCCCAGTCATGGCATACTCCTGGTTCTTAACCAGGGGTAAGCCCTGTCCGGTCTTTTAAGGGGTTGCTTCAGGTGGCGACCCTCACGTCTCGATCCTATCACGCACACATCGTCCGTTAATGCATCTGCCGGTGGATTTCCAGCATCTCCAAAAAAGACCGATACCGTCGCGCGATTGCCTCCCGCATCTCACCATCGGTCAGCACCAGCAGCGAGACGATCGTCGGCACGAATATCTCTGCAAAATCGCATTCGATGTTCGCGACGAGGTCTGCAAAGCGTTGTCCTCGGGCGAGGTCGAGTGCGACCTCGGCCTCGATGACCTCGTCGTCAAGCTCGGAAATATGAGGCTCTGGCGCGCGTGGACCGTTCATGCACATTTTACTGCCCCTCTTCGTGGTCGGGCTCCACAAACTCTTTATTGGAAAGGCAACGCCTCTCTCGCAGAGCTGTACGTGAGTCCGTCAGCCGGGCAACCCGGCAAACCAAGTAGACAGCAGCCGCTCTACGGGGTCGAGGTCACTAAAGTCTAAGTTCTAGCGTCATTGGTGGTACTCCCTTTTGGACCTCACAGCGCTACCATCCCGCAATCCATGTCGATTTGGGGCGGCCATTTAACAAGGCGGTCAGGGTGGATGTAGCGATTGCCGGTCTGTTTGGGATCGCGTAGGAAATATTGTTGAGAAACTGATTGGTTCCAGCACCAAAACCGAACACTCCAGAACCACAATTCACATCTGTCCCGAAACCAGTGGTCGGTTACGTCAAGACCGACGACGATACCAACGCAGACAACAATCCATCACTGAACCTGATGGGTCTTCAAGGGCCTAATTTTCCATTCAACAACACCAACTTATACCCGAATTACCTGATTTTTGACGGCTTCAACTTTGAGTTTTGGCGCGATTACGAGCTATTTGCCGTCGTCATCGATTGATTCTGGCGCGTGCTCTAGCCAATTTACTACGTGCCCATGAATTGCATTTGGCCCGAAATTTGTCGGCCGCCACGACACAAGGTCGCCATCGACGGCTTTACGGCTTTACCGGGGGCAAGCCCGCCTTCCGCGAGACATTTCGTTCCGGTGTGCCGTGGTCCCGTGGGTCGCTTACGCACGATGACCACCTGGACACGGTAGCTGGAGCCGCACAAAACCGCGCATATCCTGATAGCACCCTCGCGGTCGATGCTGACGGGTCGCTACTTCGGCGAACGCTCCCTCAATGCGGCGACCGCCCTCTCGTCCGCTCGTCCGTAGCGCGGCACAGGAGCGGCTGGGTCCGAGTCAGGCACAATTTGCTGGCTGTCCATTCCCTGAAGCCTTTCCTTATCTGATGCTCGACGCTCGCAACGAACGGGTGCGCGAGCCCTCGCGACGGCTCGGGATCACCCAGTTCGATCCGACGATTGCGCGGGCAGAGACGACTAGCGCCGATGCCGCTCGGCATCCGCATCGGCTCAGTGCACCGGCTTATCCGCAAGGGAGGCGTTCCGCGGCACAGCGAATGCCGTCCGTACCCTGGGAGATCAGGTCGTACCCCTCAAAGCAGGGGCCGTTGGCACACGCTGCCGCGAACTCATCGGCGGTCGGAAATGCATTCTGTCGCTAGGTCCCTCGCGCTTGTACATACCAGTCCAACCTGCCCGCGCGCCGCAATGCGGCCTAATGTGGCGATTAACTCCGCCGCCTTCTCCCGTCGCAGCTTGCCCGCTATGCCCGCTCAAGCAATCCCTCGAAAACGTAGCTGCACCTCCGTCCGGACCCCACTCCCTCGTCTTGGGCGGTTCGGAATCGGATAGTTAACCAAACGTATTCGAAGATCCGGTTGTCGCATAGACAGAATTATTTTTTTGCCTTGGTTATTAACGTTACTTTAGTTGTTAACGTTATTTATTTAACCAAAATGTCGATATGGTTACTGCATCTATTTTTTTCTGGATATTTCCTAAAATTCAGGACAGAATTACCACACTTAATATCGCTTCTCGATACAGGCGGCGAACGGCGCCGTAGCAACTATAATAGTGGTTAGCCCTATGCCAGGATTTTGTTCTCGGAGGAGTACAACTCGGTGCCGTGAGCGACTCCCCAGGTACGCACGATATCCACGGATCGCGCGAATGCTCCTTGCGCGGAGTTGAGGAGTTGATCAAGTCCGCTGGGCTTGGCCGCGAGTTAGCGCTCGGGCAGCGTAAGCTGCAAGCAATGTTTGCTAATTCATCCCCACAAATGCGAAGGGCCGGTGAATTGCTGCCTGGCGATGAGATCTGCCATCTTCAGACCGGATGGGCATGTCAGCTTCGAACCTTATCAAATGGCAGGCAAGCGATTATTGATGTGTTTCTTCCCGGCGATTTGATTGGCCTCGATGTCGCCCTATACAGGGGATCGCCGCAAGGGATTTTAGCGCTCACTGCGCTTACGATGCGCCGGGTAGCCGCGGAGGACGCACTGATGGACCTGATGGCGTATCGTCCCGCCGCGCTGTACGTTGCTTGGCTATTGGGCCGGCGTCAGCAACGCACCGAGCGTCTTCTTGCTACGATCTCATGCCTCGATGCACCAGGTCGCTTGGCAGTGATGGTGCTCGATTTCTACACCCGACTGAGACGGAAGAGGCTAATTACTGGATCGACGTACAATCTGCCTCTGAGCCAGATCCAAATCGGTCATTACCTCGGACTGACGATGGTGCACATTAACCGTGTATTACGTTCGTTACGCGAAGCGAGGATTGTCAATCTGGAGAAACACTGCGTGACTATACTAGACCTTGAGCGGCTCACAGGTTTGGCCGAGAACGGAGGAGCTGCGCGCTCGTTAAGCACGCGAGTTGGCAGCAACTCAATAATCGAAAGCGCGCGTTCGGTCGGCGAAGCCGGCTCTCAGTCCGCGATCGCGATCGCGGAATTTTAATCTGCGGATATGAGAAAACTGACGCGACAATGGCTGTCGCGCACACATCCATTGTACGAGCGAGACTCTCAAGCCGTGCCACTACGAGGGCGTGATCATGGCCTGCGTTGTAACATTTATCAAGTTAACTAACAGCAATTCTATCCCGATCTGTAGAAGCCTTGCCTCGTTCCCAGCCATCTGATACCGATCAGTCGCAATCGGTTACCAAGAGTTACGAAAGGATTGTTCGCTAAGCTTCTTGCGAACTTAGAAGATGCTATGTCTTCGGCAGTGTATGAACTTTCTCCCGAATCAAAAGCGGCCAACCAGCTACAGGGGTCAACAGCCGCCGCTGAAGTCTTAGGCGATACCGTTATTGCCGCTTCACAAGCGGCACTCGACAGACGAATTTTTCGGCGACCCGATTGGTTATCACCTGAAATTTGGGTTTTTGCGGTAGCCGGGATAGATTTCTGTTTGATCCTTGCAGCGGCAGCACCTGCGTTCGCAATCTATTCCAGCATTATGGACCAGACCTTGGCAGAACCGGGACGTCACGTTCTGACCTCGCTCTTCGCCGCGACAGTGTTCGTGGGGCTGTTAGGGCAGTTCGGAGGATACCGGCTGACGGAGTTGACGAGGTTGCATCACCAGCTAAGGCGTATCGCGATGGCGTGGGGCGTAACCGTAGCGGTTCTGATGCTGGTTGGATTCTTCGTCAAGGCCTCGGACATTTATTCGCGTGGCTGGGTTCTTTCATGGATCATAGCAGTACCGGTCTTGCTCCTGATCGGGCGGAGTGTTCTTCATGCCGTACTGACTGCTGGGGTCAGAGGCGGCAGCCTCGATCGCAACGTCGCGATTATTGGGGCCGGCGAAGAGGGCCAGCGCCTGATCGAACGGTTTCAAGCCGGCCAGGATAAGACTGTCATTATTCGCGGGGTCTTTGACGACCGCATGTCGCGAGTGCCAAGCGCTATCTGCGGTGCGGTGCTGCGCGGCACGACAGCGGACCTTCTCGATTTCGCACGCCACACGCCTGTCGACGAAATAGTGATAGCTCTGCCGCTCGCTGCCGAGTGCCGGCTCAGATCCCTCTGTGACAGGATGAAAGCACTGGCGGTCGACGTACGCCTCAGTCTCGAACCCTTGGCCGAAACATACCGGGCTCGCGGCATAGGCTATGTCGGTGACGTCCCAGTTCTTGAGATGGTCAATCGACCGTTAAAGAATTGGTGTGGGTTCGCTAAAATCTTAGAAGATAAATTGCTCAGCATATTCCTATTGATTTTCCTAAGCCCATTGATGATCCTGATTGCGATATTGGTTAGGCTGGAAAGCTCAGGACCAGTTTTCTTCATTCAGGAGCGGTTTGGGTTCAATAACCAGGTAATTCGGGTGCTCAAGTTTCGTACTATGTATGCTGATCGCGCTGATCCGTCCGGGGCACAACGGACAATACGAGACGATCCCCGCGTCACGCGCGTTGGGAAAGTTTTGCGGCTTCTTAGCCTCGACGAACTGCCTCAGCTTATCAATGTGGTCCGTGGAGAAATGTCGCTTGTCGGACCGCGCCCTCACGCAATCGCGATGAAGACAGGCGATCGTCTGTATTGCGAGGCGGTCGAGCAGTATATGCACCGTCATCGCGTCAAACCGGGTCTCACCGGCTGGGCTCAGGTCAATGGATTGCGTGGTGAAGTCGACTCTCTCGAGAAGGCGCACGCCCGTGTCGCGCACGATCTCTACTACATCGAGCACTGGTCTCCCGCCCTGGATCTTAAAATCTTATTGAAGACGGTCAAAACTCTTGTTGCCTGCGACAACGCATATTGAGATGTCGTTAGCTCACTGTTGCCGCTCGTGCAGGGCAGATGAGTTATGGCTCATCTAATACGTCGAAGAGACGTGGCCTAGCCCGACAGGATTTAATTAAGATTTTGCAAATATAGGAATTCATATTTCTAATGCAAAGCTGAGTCGCCAATGCGGATTAGAAAACGAGAATTTGTGATCGCAACGGCGCTGATTCCCGTTGGTGCGCTGTGTGCGGCGGCTTTCTATTGGCACTTTGGATATTGGAAACCGCCGCTAAACCTGGAGGTCGCGTCGAGCGAGAAAATTTCGAAAGCGGTACTATGCAGGGCGCAGCTATACCTGCAAAAAGCGCAGGGTAGGGTCCCCGAGCTCTCCTGGACCGAACTGTGGGCGGTGACGCTCCTCAGAAGCGGATTCCATTGCGCTGAAGGAACCAGCCTGGAGGGAAGTCTTCAATATAGCGAAAATGTCAGCGAAGGCGAACGCAAGGCGGGTGCAAAGATCTTTCGCGAACGGTGCACAGGATGCCATGGCATTGATGGGGCGGGTGGTCCAGGTGCGCCATCGTTGACACGATCGGAATTCAAACATGGCGATAGCGATCTCGCCATCTACCAGGTGGTCAGAGATGGCGTTCCCGGTACGGCTATGCCGAGCCATGGTCTACCGGTGCAGGAGCTCTTGCAGGTCACTGCGCACGTCAAAATGTTACAAGCTCACTCATCTGAGGACCAGGCACCCGAAGCGCCCCGCCCAGCCATTCAGGTGAGCAGCGAACGCCTACACGCCGCCGGAACCAAAAGCGACGAATGGCTGACCTATTCCAACTCTTATAATGGTTGGCGTCACACACCACTCGCCGAAATTACTCCCGCAAATGTCTCGCAACTGCGAATGCGCTGGGTCAAACAATTCGACATCAACGATCCGGCCATCGAAGCGACGCCGCTGGTGATCGACGGCGTCGTATTTATGATCGCAGACGGCGGGCATGTCCTGGCCCTGGACGCGAAAAAGGGCGGTGTGATATGGGAATACAAGCGGCCTATCCCGCCAAACTTACCCCTGGAATACGGATTAGTGAACCGCGGCCTCGCGGTGCACGGCAAAAATTTATTTTTCGGAAGTCTGGACGGATATTTAGTCGCACTCAATGCGAATGACGGGACTGTTGCCTGGCAAACGTTGGTGGCAAAGCCGTCCGATGGCTACTCGCTTAGCGGCGCTCCCCTCGTCGTAAATCGTTCCGTCATCGTCGGTGTCTCAGGTGGTGAGTTCAGCATTAGAGGGTTCCTCGCTGCCTATGATGCATCGACCGGCCAACAACAGTGGCGATTTGATACAATCCCGGGCCCTGGGGAAGTCGGGCATGAAACCTGGGAGAACGATGCATGGCGAACGGGCGGTGGTGGGACGTGGGTCACCGGGAGCTATGATCCAGAGACCGACCTGCTCTACTGGGGCGTCGGTAATCCAACTCCAGCTTTTTTGGGCGAAGCACGCCCCGGCGACAACCTCTTTACAGCCAGCGTGATCGCCTTGCAGGCGAGCACTGGCAAACTAGCGTGGTATTTCCAGTTCACCCCGCATGATGAACACGACCGGGATGCGGCGCAGACTCCGATTCTTGCCGATCTTTCGTTCGGAGGCACAGTCCGCAGGGTGATCTGCTGGCCAAATAGGAATGGGTTCTACTACGTCCTCGACCGCGTCACGGGAGAGTTCTTGGCCGGGGTGCCATTCGTTGAGATCGATTGGGCGAAGGGGCTAACCTCTGCGGGACGACCGATCCTCTCGGAGGTGGCCAAAGTATCGACGGCCGGCCGTCGCACCAGCCCCGGCATTGGCGGTGGGACGAACTGGCAAAACCCGTCCTTTGATCAAAGCCGCGAATCTATATTCGTTCCTGCGACGGAGGGCAGTTCAGTCTTTACGAAACTCCCGCCAAATCGGGTCACCGCCGGACAGAAGGGATTTTTTATTGGCAGCGGTTGGAGCCAGACAGGGACGGCGATCAACGAAGTCCTTGCGCTCGACGCCGCTACCGGTAGGCGAAAATGGAACTACAGCGCACCGATCGCACCGCATGGCAATTACAGTGGTCTGCTTTCAACCGCAGGGGGATTGGTGTTTGGAGCGTCGGGAGGGATCTGCTTTGGGTTGGATGCGGACAGCGGACGCGAAGTCTGGCGGGTTTCGCTCGGCGGGAACACCAAGTCTGCCCCGATCTCATTTACAATCGACGGGCGTCAGGTCATTGCCGTAGCCGGTGGACGGGCATTGTTCGTGTTCGAGTTATAGACTTGCGGTTCCTTGAACCTTGCCACTCTTCGCTCAACAACGCAGCGCTTGCGATTGAGGTTCCGCGATTCTTAGCCGATAATACTCATGCGCAGTTTTAAATCGCCAGCGGCGTTATTCTCAATTGGTCTTGGATCGTCAGTTACAAACTCTTAGAGAGAGAATACCTATGATTAAAACCGCATTGAGTTTGTGTACGGCGCCCAAAAAACCGACTAAAACATGGGAGGGCCTCTTTGCAAGCCGTGTAGTGATCTATATAGCCATCATTTTGCTCGCTGCTCTCGTTGCCTATGCTTACCAGCTTCGAACCGGTACCATCTTTTCCTGCCAGGCCGACGGGTACAACACCGACCAATACCTCGCGTATTGCCAAGGGGCGCATTATGCCGACTATGAGCACGGAGCCTTCTATTTTGACTTGGAACCTTCCGTACAAGACCATGTTCGCGACACGGATGTGCTGTTTCTTGGCACCAGCCGCCTTCAGTTCGCATTTTCGACGGCCGCAACGGCGGATTGGTTCGCGTCGGCGTCGGCCCATTATTACCTAATGGGATTTACTTATTTCGAGGATGTCGTCTTCGCAGAGAAGCTGCTGCGTAAAATCCAGCCCCGAGCCAAAGTCTATGTGATCAATGTCGATGGTTTTTTTGATCGATCCGAAACCTCACCGGTAAGGGCGATCTTGCATGATCCGGAGGCCCGACACCGATACGAGGCGAAACGCCATTGGCAGCGTGTCCATGAGCCGGTTTGCAAAGCACTTGCCGCTTTTTGCGGGCATAAGACCGTCATCTTCCGTTCACGCGAAACTGGGGCCTATTCCATGGAGCTAGCCGCCTCCGAGCAAAAAATCATCCCCGTATCCTATGATCAGGACGTCGATCAGGGGCTAGTTGCCAGCAACACGGCCGCCGCAGTCGATTTTCTGTCAGAATTCACCCAAGGAAAATGCGTTATACTGACAAGCGTCCCCTTGGTCGAGACAAAGATCGGGAATTCAAATGCCATTGCTGCAGGCCTTGGCATGAAATTAACAGCGCCGGAAATTCTCGAAGGATTGCAGACATTCGACGGTTTCCATCTGGATCAGCCAAGCGCAGAACGTTGGTCTCAATCCTTTTTTCGAATTGCAGGGCCCGAGATTCGGTCCTGTTTGGAGAGGCAAACCACTGCCCACTCGTGAGGTCATCTGCAAATTCGTCGCCCACTGATCGGATCGTTCCAATGCAAATGACCACCCCTCATTGTCCGATGATGAGTTGGCTGCCGATTGCGGCTGATTTTCGCGGAGATTTGCGCACGGCGCTGGATTGTGCCAAACAAACGGATCGTCTTGAGAACTTGGCCGCCCTGACCTCTTATCGACTTGGTTTCCTCGAAACGGTCCAGCTCGATCGAGCATACGGCCGATTGGGTTTAAAGGAAGCACCCGGCTTCTTACCGTTGCGGCTCGCCGTCCTTGCGTCCTCGACCGTCGATCACCTATTGCCGGCGATCCGGGTTGGCGGCTTGCGCCGAAGATTGTTGATCGACGTACAAAGTGGAGGATACGGACAATATCGGCAAGATCTTCTTGATCCGACTTCTGCCCTCCATCAATTTGCGCCCCAAGCCATACTGTTTTCACTCTCTGCCAGAGAAGCAATTTCCGCCATCCCGCTTACGACCACGGCCGCTGAAGTTGAGGAAACGATCGCGAGACATATTAAAGAGTTGCGATCGTTTTGGCAAAAGGCGCGCGAGATTTGCAATGGGGTGATCCTTCAACAAACCTTCCTCGATGTAAGTGAACCGTTATTCGGCAGCTATGATCGCTTTGTCCCTGGGGCGCCGTCGCGAATCGCCGCGCGGCTCAACGACCGACTATGCGAGGCGGCAGCCCAGGATGGCATATTACTTCTCGACGTCGCGCGCGCCAGCGAGCGCGACGGAATCGACGCCTGGTTCGATACAGGGCGCTGGTTTCAAGGCAAATTGGAAGTCGCTCCGCAAGCGGCGCCCTTATACGGCGATATGGTCGCTCGCACCCTGGCCGCCCAGCACGGGCTGTCAAAGAAATGCCTTGTTCTCGACCTCGACAACACCCTGTGGGGAGGCGTGATCGGTGACGACGGCCTCGAGGGCATCGTTCTCGGGGAGGGGAACGCGGCCGGCGAAGCACATCTGGCTCTGCAGCGTTACGCCAAGCAGCTGAAGGAACGCGGGGTTATTCTGGCCGTCTGCTCCAAAAACGACGCCGAAATCGCCGAAGCGGCATTTCACGATCACCCCGAGATGCTTCTCCGCCGCTCGGATATTGCTGCGTTTCTGGCCAACTGGGATGATAAGGCAGAAAATCTTAAGGCCATTGCGGCTCACCTGAACATCGGAATTGACAGCCTGGTTTTCGTCGATGATAACCCGGTGGAACGGGCGCGCATCCGCCAGAGCCTGCCGATGGTCGCCGTACCGGAATTACCGGCAGATGTTGCGCAGTATGTGCGGTGCGTTGCCGATGCGGGGTACTTCGAAGCGGTGGCTTTTACGTCTGAGGATCGCCATCGTGCCCAGCAATACACCGAAAATGCTGAACGCGAGGCTCTACTGGGATCAGCCCAAAGTATGGACGAATTTCTGCGTGGGCTCAAAATGTCGGTCGTGTTTGGTCCATTCACCGTCGTCGATCACGCCCGCGTTGTCCAGCTGATCAACAAGACCAATCAATTTAACACGACAACCAGGCGATACACGTCTGAAGAGATAGCATATCTCACCAGCCTGCCCAGCGCTTTGACCCTGCAATTCCGCCTTTTGGATCGGATCGGCGATAACGGTTTAATCAGTACGATGATACTCCGACCTGCATCCGATCAGGAAGGTGTTCTAGAGATCGAAAATTGGGTGATGAGCTGCCGCGTCTTCGGCCGGCAGCTCGAATTTGAGGCCATGAACATTGCGGTTGAGGCAGCTCGTCGGCGTGGTGCAAGGGCGCTAATCGCGAATTACATAGCGACTTCCAAGAACGGTGTGATCAGTGAGCTATACCCAAGTCTGGGCTTTGCTTTAGTCGATCAGACGGCCCAAACCGGCGGAGCGGTGCGCTGGTTCCTCAATCTCGCGGATTACGTCATACGAGACACTTACATCGCTCGTGTTGGAGCAGCAGGATGACGACTCAAGAAATTCTTATCGTATTCACCCGGATTCTTCGTGATCTATTGCTCGATGATTCGATCGCCCTGACAATGGAGACGCGACGTGAAGACATTCCTAACTGGGATTCTTTCAATTACATCAACTTCATCGTCGCAGTCGAAATGGAATTTGGTGTGAAGTTCAAGATCGCCGACGTCGAGTCATTTGCCAATGTTGGCGCAATCGTCGCAGCGGCAATGACCATGGTTAGGTGAGCCACAGACAGTTTATCGACGTGTCGGTAGCTTGCGTCAGCATCTTTTAACGGCTCGGCTATATGCGTAACTGTCGGCACCGGCCCGAGAATCGTCTTCGGAGGTCGGAGCCCGAAAGCCAACTCGTTGGCGCAGGCTCGTGACTGCGCATTGGCTACCTGCATCCGGGGCTTGTTTGATGCTTTACGGCGCCTCGCTTCATCAGTTCACTCGATTCTTCGAAGAGTTGGACTTGGCATGGCGATCGCTCCGACGCAGCCTAGCGAGCAGCATCGAGGCGCATTGGTCAAAGCCGATCCCCAGCCGCGGCGTTGCGGCCGATAGGCAAGGTTGTCGTTGTGATGTCTAGAGACGAGCAGAGACGAACCGGGGCGGGCGCAACCATATTCGTGATTTCGTTTGGTAACCGAGAACCGTTGTGAGGATGGCTGATTATGCTATTTAATTCGAGCGAATTCCTTTTCGCTTTTCTGCCTACGGCGTTACTCGGATTCTATCTGCTTGGCACCGTTTCTCGCAGGTTTGCGATTAGGTGGCTTATTCTTTTATCCCTCGGGTTTTACGCGTGGTGGCGACCGGTCAACGTCCTGATCATCGCCCCCTCCATCGTCATCAACTTCGCCTTAGCACGGATCTTGCGGCGCCTGAATGAGGGAGAAGGCTCGCGCCATGCGTCCAAAGCGGCACTCTTGCTGGGGATCTCATTCAACGTAGTATTTCTCGGGGTATTCAAATATACGGATTTTATATTCACAACAGTCAATGATGTATTCGGTGTAAATCTCGTATTGACGCATATTATTCTCCCGTTAGGGGTATCTTTTATTACCTTTCAAAAGATAGCGTTCCTGATTGACGTTCAGGCTGGTCGCGTGAAATCATTCACGTTTCAAGACTATTGCACTTTCGTGATGTTCTTTCCGCAGCTCATCGCCGGCCCGATTGTACATTATCGCGAAATGATGCCACAGTTTCATGCTGCCTCCTGTCGTTTCGATAAGGAGAACTTTGCCATCGGCCTTACATTATTGATTTTCGGCTTATTCAAGAAGGTAGTGTTTGCTGATCAAATTGCGCTCTTCGTTACCCCGATCTATAATAGCGCTGCTGCAGGGGACAGAATGTCCTTCGTACTGGCATGGATGGCCGCAATTGGATTCACACTGCAGATCTATTTTGACTTTTCCGGCTATACTGACATGGCGCTTGGGCTGGCCCGGTTCTTCGGGATTCGGTTACCGCCGAACTTTAACTCACCTCTCCGTGCGTCCAACATCATCGATTATTGGCTACGCTGGAATATGACGTTGACGCGTTTTCTGACCGGGTACCTTTATAATCCGCTAGTGCTCTCGTTAACGAGACGTCGATTGGCAAAGGGGAAACCGGGATTTGGTGGACGGAATCAGACTGTTGGAGCATTTGCTTCTCTGCTGATGGTTCCCACGCTCGTTACGATGTTCATCTCGGGGCTTTGGCACGGTGCCGGTTACGGATTTGTTGTATGGGGCTTGCTCCACGGTTGCTATCTCACGATCAATCATGGCTGGCGCGTCGTCGCGGCGCGGCTGTGGCCGGATCGGCAGAGCTATAACCGTGTCATGAAACCAGCTGGTCTAATATTAACCTTTGCGTCAGTCACTACCGCGATGATCTTCTTTCGAGCCCCGACGATGGCGGCGGCGATCGATTTGGTGAAGGGCATCATTGGGCTGAACGGGATCGCGCTGCCACAGGCCTTTTTGGACCACCTAGGGCCTCTAGCCAGCGCCTTTCACGGTATCGGGGTGATTGCTACCGAATCCGGGAGTAGTCAGGATTTCGTGAAGACAGCGATTTGGATCTGCTTCCTGATGTTTGTCGCTCTTGCTTGTCCCAACACCCTTCAAATCCTGGCTCGCTATGAACCGGCACTGGGTGTAAAGCCGCAACAAACTAAGCTCATAATTGGAAGAATTAAAATCCTAGAATGGGGTCCTTCACTGCCCTGGGCAATTGCGGTGTCGGCCATCGCAGGGTTCGCAATCGTCTCGATAGGGGGCCCGAGCGAGTTCTTGTACTGGCAGTTCTAGTACCAGCCGGACTTGGGCCGGGCCGACGACTTCGCCGAGCGAGTCCGGGTCTACCCGCGGATTCCACGGCGGTAAGGGCACAGTAAACCCGACGTCCTGGCCCGACGCCCTTTCAGCCTCTAGCGGGTGAAGTGCGCAATCTGAGGAGTTGACCTCCTTCAGCCGGGTGCCGTCGAGGCCTCCCTAACGATGGGAAGTATAGCGCTAATCGGCTCGACAGTTTCGATTTTTAAGAGCGAAGCCGTCTGATCCGTCGGCAACCGAGGCAGACGTCGTACGAGAATCCGGCCCGGGCTTTCGAATGACTGAATGTCGGCGCAAAGAACCTCACCCGCGGCCTTGGCCATCGTGTATTCAGTCATACCCTCCGGCCGAGTATCGACATAAACAGAGGATGGATAGAAAATTGATATTTCCTTTCCAAACTTCGAGCGCAACTCTCTCCAGAGATCATAAAAACCGGTCACGTAAAATGTTAAAAATTCCTGAAACCGCTGTTGGTTAAAGATGGCGCTCTTTCGTCGGAAAATTACCGGTGTCGACAAATAATAGACTTGGGTAGGGCATGAACTCAATTGAGACAATTGCCCATGAGCATTGATCCTGACATCGTAATGCATGACGTCACAACGGCCACCATACGCAATTATTTCTTCCTGTACACGACGGGCATCTGCTTCGCCAACCGAGTATGTCAGCGTAACATGCCCGCCGCCAACGGCAACGATTTTCCCGATGAGTTCGCCCAACCCCCGCGATCCTCCAACAACCAGCGCGGACACATTATGAAATTCCTTTGGCGAGACCCTGGTCGCAATACTGGGCAAATCTGGCTGAGCTGTGGGCTCGGGCCGTGCGTGCGCGTCGAGGGAGCCCATCCACCCACCGCCCGAAACGGCGAGCTTCACTAGCCGAAAACGTGGGTCGCTATGGACCACTCGAAAATGCAAGGCCTCATGATCACTCTCGCTCAGCGGTGTGGTGACGAGCGTCAATCCTCGGTAGATGGAATGGAGGCCCGGACATACCATGCCAACCAGAAATGAGGAGCAGGCGAGCCCCGCCACTCTATGGACGCCCAACGCATCGGCCGCGGTAGGGAACATTCGACAGACCGCCGCCGGGGCGCGGAAAAACGGAATCCGCCCATGGCAGTCGATCATCTGCTCAAACGTCAGGACGAGTGGCTCGGCAGGCTGAAGCAACGGCTCGTTCGAACGCATGTCTTCACTCGGCCGCGGATCTCCCAAAGCTATTTCAAGGCGCACCGCCCTGATGCCCTCGACGAGGAGCTCGACACGAAGCCGTTGTTTCTCGTGTTGGGCCAGAACTGCCTGAACGCGGTCGCCAACGTAAATCATTTTTTCGAAGCTGACCTGGATCGATGCCACTGACGCAAGATCCGGCAGGTACCGAAATAGACTGTCCAGACCCCATAGGAGTGCATGAATGCCATGAACCACCGGAAAGCCGGCGAAGCTACGCCGAGCGGCGACAGCGTTAGTGTGTATGGGATTGCGATCGCCGCAAACAGCTGCAAATCGCTCCTGATCAGCGCTAACGAACTCTCGTTCCGCAACCACATTCAGTGACATTCACGAATCTCCCGAGAATGAACAGCCGTGAGAAATATGCGAGATCGCTGACATCTAGCCGTGTGCGAATTTAGGCGCATTGTTACGCAGATGACGAAGATGTTGACCACGCTGCGCACCCTAGCCCAATGCTCGACCTCTCGATGCCGCGCGGCGGGGCTAACAGATTGGGTTGCGAGTATTGCGGAGAGCCTCAACGCCACCTAGCTCGTCGGCGCCAATCGCCCCCAGCGCTGCAGAACAGACGATCATACAAGGTAGTGTTTTTTGTCCAGCGCGCGATATTTGTCAACTATAATGAATGCTGTCTTGGTTACTTGTGTCACCACAATGATAGTTAACCTTGTTTTAGGGTTTTATCTGGTGCCCAGATGGTGTACAGATTGGGCGGTCAGTGATCGGAGTTTAGCGAATGGTGTTGACCAAAGGCGGGGGCCGCCCCGCTCCTGTAGCATCCCGCGATTACACCAAGAGTTAATCCTCTCCATCATCCATTTTTTAACCGAGCATAAGCGGAGTTATGCAGGCGCGGTTGGTTGGTATCGCGTTTCGCTACGCAGGTGCAACCGACGGTGACGATGACGCGGCTTGTTGCGGTCTGATCCCTCCTGAAGATGAAGACTATGGGATACGTATATACATTTCAATCCTCCGCCTCATTTAATGGAAACGGTCCGGTAGGGTATATTTTATATAACTTTCCCCCGCTGCTGCGACAGAAGGATCTCGAGGTCTATTATATCGATGTGCAGAAGGGCCACGATACGTTTATGGTTAGTAAGAAGATTACAAGGACGTATTACATTCTCAGCGGAAGTGGATATTTCACGATAGCAAACCGAAGGTACGATGTCGTTCCAGAGATGCTCGTAGAGGTACCGCCAAAGGTAGAATATTCGTACTCCGGACAAATGAAGATGATAGCCCTTTCTCGACCGCGCTGGTTCAATGGCAATGATCGGCATACCAGATGGAATCCAGATGTGATTGCGGGCGACGTTCCTGCACTGGCGGTTGGCGGCCTTTCTCTGGCTCGGTTAGCCAGATTAAGGATTTTCGGGAAATCCCCCATTAACGCTTATCTCCGGCTCAATCGCGTATTGTGGAATAATCTTCCGGCCGCCGTAGTTGCGGCTCCACCAATGAGGTCGTATGGGAACTTCTTGCAAACAGTGGCGAGAATGCAGGGTGATCGCGGCCAGGCCTTTGATACCTTTTTCCTGAGAAATCGTCCCCAACTGGAGTTGATCCGACGCCTCGCGGCACGGAGGGGTAATGGCGACCCCCTACGTGTGGCGGTGCTCGGCTGCAGCACCGGCGCTGAGGTGTATTCAGTGGCATGGACGATACGATCGGCTCTCCCTGATGTGAGGCTCATCTTGCATGCAGTGGATATTTCCAAAGAGGCGATAGAAATTGGAAGACGCGGCTCGTACCCGCTCGCGATTTCACCATTGAAAAGTGCACACATGTTTGAACGCGTGACCAAGGGTGAAACCAAGGAATTGTTCGACAGACATGGGGATATAATGACAGTCAAATCGTGGCTGAGGGAGGGCATCGAGTGGAGCGTGGGCGATGCCGCAGCACCGGAGATCCTCGGTTTACTAGGGCAGCACGACCTCGTCGTGGCGAACAATTTCCTTTGCCATATGCAGCCGGCCATCGCAGCGAGGTGTTTGCGCAACATTGCACGTTTGGTAAGGCCGCGCGGGTTTCTGCTGGTCTCGGGGATCGACTTGGACATCCGGGCCAGCGTCGCCGGCGATTTGGGCTGGCGCGCCCTTGAGGAATTACTCGAGGAGATTCATGAGGGCGACCCGTGTATGCGGAACCTCTGGCCATTCCATTACGTGGGCTTGGAGCCGTTGGATAAGAGCAGACCAGATTGGAGACTTCGGTACGCAACAGCTTTTCAAATAGGCCCTCCGCTGGAGCGCAGGGATCATCCGGAATCGGACACCTCCGAACGGGAACCCCCAGATGCTCTGATGCCCGAACATACTGCTGCGAACTGACTAACGACACGGCGACCGACGGTAAGAGTTGCGAATTTTTATAGGCTGTTAGGCCTGCTATGCAGGACCTGAAGCAGAGGTCGATCCGTAGTGGCTTGGCAAGATCCTCCGCTCAAGTGGCGAGTTTTTTGCTGCGTGTGGGCTCGCTTGTTATTTTGGCGCGGATCTTGGGGCCGAAAGACTTTGGATTAGTGAATATGGTGACAGCATTCACTGGGCTCTTGACGTGGTTCCGGGATTTTGGACTTTCCTCTGCTGTGATTCAGTGCTCGACTGTTACTGAGGAGCAAATTTCCACATTATTCTGGATCAACATTTTGGTTGGAGGATTACTTGGGCTCGTAGTAGTAGCAATAGCGCCTGCCATCGCGGCCTTCTACGGTGAGCCCGAGCTCTTCGGTGTGACAGCAATTCTCGCAACCGGATTTCTTTTTAATGCAGCAGGAATTCAACACTCAGCACTGCTACAACGGCAGATGCGCTTCACTGCATTGGCCGTGATAATCGTCGTCTCTTTGATACTGGGTAATGCTGTTGCGATTAGCGGGGCCATAGCCGGCTATGGATATTGGGCCCTTGTAGCGATGTCGATCACTTGTCCACTCACTGCCACTATCGGCTTCTGGCTCGTGACCGGCTGGATCCCGGGGATGCCGCGCTGGCGGGCAGGAATCCGCTCGATGATACACTTTGGCGGCACGCTCACTCTGAATGGCCTCGTCGCCTATATTGCCTTTAATGCCGAGAAAATCATGATAGGCCGCTTGTGGGGTGCCGACGCAATCGGACTTTACGGAAGAGCTTACCAGTTGGTCAGCATTCCAACAGACAATCTGAACTCGGCGGTCGGCGAGGTGGCGTTTGCAGCGTTGTCCCGCCTCCAGGACGATCCTGTACGGCATAAAAGCTATTTTTTAAAGGGTCTTTCTTTGTTTCTAGGGCTGACATTGCCGATTACCATGATATGTGCGCTGTATGCCGATGACGTGGTCGTCGTTTTTCTGGGACCTAGGTGGATAGAGACAGCAGCGATTGTTCGCTTGCTTGCTCCGACGATCGCGATTTTTGCGGTAATTAATCCTTTGGGATGGCTGATTTACTCGATCGGCCTCGTAGGGCGAGGCTTGAGAATCGCTCTTGCCATCGCGCCATTAATGATTACGGGCTACACGCTGGGCTTGCCATATGGTCCGAAAGGGGTTGCATTCGCCTATTCTGCAGCAATGGGGTTGTGGGCCATTCCGGTTATTTTATGGTGCGTGCACGGTACGGCAATCTCCTTTCGGGACATTCTACTGACGGTGAGCGCACCCCTTAGCTCGGCCATCCCCGCCGGAGCGCTCGCCTTTGGAGTAAGCCTGCTCTGCGGCCCCTCCGTTCCGCCTTTGCCTCGGCTCGCTCTAGGAAGCAGCGTTCTTCTCGTTACTTTTTTTGGGATGTTGCTGTGTGTTGCCGGGCAGAAGTCTCTATATTTGGATCTCGTGAAGGGATTGAAGAGTCCCTTATGGGCAGCAAACAAAGATGTGGCCTAGCATTTGGAGAAAAATCGTTTAATTTTAACTATGCGAGGTAGGCGAGTTGCACTACGCAGCTTCTCAAATGAAATTTCAAACGAAAATCGCGCGTATTTAGCTTGACCATCATCTCATTTCACTTTAGATTTATGACATAGAAACGAGAAGGAAATAAAATTGTCCGATATTAACCGTTATATCCGAAGCGTCGTCACGCGTAAACTGGCGGCATCACCTCCATGACGCGTGATCTACGTGTATGAGTCTGGAAAACAGCGATCGGTCGGCCTTTCTAAAGATTACCTGATCAGGTCGAGAATCTTGAGTTGGTGGTTCTGAGTATGGCTTGGAGAAGATGTTTCACCGGGACCCCACGTCCCAAAGGCGCATGCATGAACATCAAACTGAACAGAGGGCCAACTCGTGCAATTTAGCGTGCTGCTATTATCACAGCGCCGAATTGCCGATCTCGTCGCCTATTGCCTCGCCTACGAATTCGAGGACACTTTCGCAGCTGTTACGGGTGCCCAGCGGATCGATGCGACAGGTCTGTCGTCTCTGGAGTTCTCGCGGCGCGCGTACAAGCTGTCGCGCCTCGCTTCCGGATCGCCGGAGCTTGCGCGCCGACTTTCGCCGCGGCCACGCAGCACAGTGAGGTTGGAGAGCGACTTCGACCTCTTCTTTCCAATGTTCAGTCACACCCAAGAGCTGTATGCACTCGCGACGATTCCCAATTGGCGCCAGCGCTGTCGCAAGGCTGCATGCTTCATCACCGAAGTCCGATCGGATCTTCTGCCAGAATATCTGCTCGAGTTGTTGTCTGACTTTGACCATATCTTTCTTGGCTTCCGTAACAACGTCAAGGATGTGGCGCGCATCACCGGCCGTCCGTGTACCTACCTGCCACTCGCCGTTGATGTGCCACGCTTCGCGCCTGCGTCCCTCGATCAGCCGCGCCCGATTGAGGTCTGCAATATCGGCCGGCGCTCGGCGGTGACCCACCGCGCGCTGCTCGACGAGGCTGAGCGGCAACAATGCTTCTACTATTACGATACCGTCGCTGCGAGCGGCGAAGACCTGAAAGGTCGTACGTTCCGCGTCGACAGCCCACATGAACATCGCCGCATGCTGGCGACAATCCTTAAACACAGCCACTATTACATCGCCAACCGCAGCAATATCAATCGGCCGGAGTTGACGTCGGATGGTGACGAGATTTCCGCGCGGTTCTATGAGGGCGCCGCCGCGGGTACGGTAATGATTGGAGAGCCACCGCGCACCGAGGAGTTTAAACTGCAGTTCGATTGGCCGGATGCAGTAATTCATGTGCGGTTCGATTCTCCCGACATAGGCCGTGTCCTCGCGGACCTGAACGGGGACCCTGAGCGGTTACGAGCAGTTCGGCGCAACAATGTTCGGGAGGCCGCGCTCAGGCACGACTGGTTGCATCGAATGCAGGTCGTGTTCGATGCCCTCGGCCTGGCGCCAACCGAGGCAATGCGCGCTCGCGCGCGCCGCCTCGATCAGATCGCTTCCCAGATGGATGCCATGGCGTTGGTCTAAAGGATGGCCCAGAAATGATCTTTACCGAGACTAAGATCCCCGGTGTGTTCGTGATCGAACTCGAGCAACGGAGCGACAACCGCGGCTTCTTCGCCCGACAGTGGTGCGAGGATGAATTTAGGCGCGCCGGCCTCGACCCCAGGGTCGCGCAGATCAACACGGCCCGCAGCGTGATGGCCGGTACACTCCGGGGAATGCACTATCAGAGGTCCCCACATGCCGAAGTCAAGCTCGTGCGCTGCGCGCGCGGTGCCGTGTTCGACGTCGCCGTCGACCTGCGCGCTGATAGTCCTGCCTTTTGTCAGTGGTTCGGTGTCGAACTGGACGACGAGTCTGGCCGCATGCTCTACATTCCGGAGGGTTGCGGACACGGCTACCTAACGCTGGCTCCGAATACCGATCTCGTCTACCAAGCTTCAGTGCCGTACGCGCCCAAGAGCGCCACCGGAGCCCGCCATGACGATCCGGCGTTCAACATCGTTTGGCCTGGAGCGATCAATCTGATTTCGACGCAGGACCTGAATTGGCCCAGTTTCTTGTGCGCCAGAACCTGAGGCGAGCGCATGACTATGACGGGAAATTGCGTATTGGTGACCGGAGCTACCGGCTTCTTGGGCAGCCACTGTCTGGCGCCGCTCGTGGAGCGCGGATTTGACGTACTGGGGCTGTATCGCGAACGCGCCCCCCAACATGTGCCGGGGGTCCGGTGGGTGCGCGGAGACGTCATGGACCGCGCGGCGATGCGCAGTGTACTGGAAGAATACAAGCCCAAAGGACTGTTGCATCTCGCATGGTTCGTCGAGCCGGGCAAGCTCATCACAGACACGAGCAATCTTTCTTGGGCCGCGGCCAGCCTCGATCTCATTCGGTCGTTTCACGAAAGCGGCGGTGAGCGCTGTACGGTCAGCGGGTCGTGCTACGAATACGACTGGAGGTTCGGCTACTGCGTCGAGGGTGTTACGCCGTGCGAGCCCGACACACTTTACGGTGCGGCCAAGGATAGTCTGCGGCGGACATTCCTCACTTATTGCAATGTATCTGGTCTGTCGGGGTCCTGGGGACGCGGCTTCTTCATGTATGGACCACGCGAGAACCCTTCGCGACTAGTGTCATCGGTGATCATCTCCTTGCTGAAGGGCTCGCCCGCCAAGTCGTCGCACGGCCTGCAGGTGCGAGACTACCTGCACATTCAGGATGTTGCGGACGGAATGGTCGCACTGTTCGCCTCGCAGAGCCACGGTGCATATAACATTGCCGCCGGCACTCCGACGACGATCCGGCAGATTGTCGAGCTGTTGGGCGAGATCACCAATCGCACCGACCTCCTGCAAATCGGCGCGCTGCCGGCGCGAGCAAATGATGCACCGCTGGTCCTTGGCGATCGCTGCCGCACATTTAATGATACTGGCTGGAAGCCGAGGTTCACGCTCGAAGCGGGACTGTCTGCCACAGTCGATTGGTGGCGTGCGCACTTGAACAGTGATCAGGGATAAACCGGCGTTGACAAATATTGCGATTTTAGGTACCGGGATGGCGGGTTTCGGCGCCGCGCACGCCGCGCACGAGGCCGGCGTACGACCGGTGATGTACGAGATGCGCGATCACATCGGCGGCCACACCGCGTCGTATGAATTTCCAGGCGGTTGGACCTTCGACGAAGGCCCACATGTGTCGTTCACCGATAATGCGCGCATTCAGGATTTGCTCGCGGCCAATATCGATGGCAGATACGAGGAAGCCGCGACACGGGTCAACAATTACTGGAAGGGCCACTGGATCAAGCATCCGGCGCAGACTAACCTGCACGGTCTGCCCGCCGACCTGGTGACGAAAATTCTGCTGGAGTTTGTCGAGTTGGTGCAGTGCGCCGAACCGCCGCCCATTCGTAACTACGAAGACTGGTTGCGCGCGAGTTTCGGCAATACGTTCTCGGAAACATTTCCGATGGAGTATACGATCAAATATCACACCACGGTCGCGGCCAATATGAACACGGAGTGGATCGGACCGCGCCTGTACCGCCCGAAGCTAGAGGAGGTCTTCCGCGGCGCCTTGCGAGCGAATTCGGACGATGTCCACTACATCAGCGGCTTTCGCTATCCCAGTCGTGGCGGCTTCCTTGCCTATCTTCAGCCGTTCCACAAACTTGCCGCTATCAAGCTCGGTCACAAGGTCGTACGCATCGATCCGAAGCTGCACCTGCTGCACTTCGAGAACGGCGTGACGGCCTGCTATGACGCCTTGGTCTCGTCGGTCCCGCTACCAGAACTGGTACCGATGATCGTCGGGGCACCCCGAGACATCCTTGATGCGGCTGAACGGCTGGCCTGTAGCGAAGCTGTGATCGTGAGTCTGGGTATCGATCGAGCGGATCTCGTTGATGCACATTGGTCGTATTTCTATGATCGTGACGTCTTCTTCACGCGCCTCAGCACGCCGCATCTGCAATCGCCGCATAATGTCCCGCCGGGATGCGGGAGCCTGCAAGCCGAATGTTACTATTCGAAGAAATATCGACCGCTTGATCGGCGTCCGGAAGACTGCATCGCGCCCGTGATCGCCGACCTCAAGCGGTGCGGAGTCCTGCGTGAGACCGACCGCATCCTGTTCCGCCATGCCATGCATATACCGTATGCAAATGTGATCTTTGACCTGGAGTCGACTGCGTCTGCCGCGGTGGTACACGGCTTTCTAGACGATATTAACATTGGATACTGCGGTCGCTACGGCGATTGGGCGTACATTTGGACCGACCAGTCCTTTGTCAGCGGCGAAAACGCACTGCAGAAGGTCCTGCGTAGGGCCGGGTCATGAGTAGCTCTTGGCTGCTTCGGCGTGGTATCGAATGATGCTGCGATTCAAGCCCGATTTGCCGGCGGATGGCACGATTCTGTGTTTGGGCGCGCATTGCGATGACATCGAGATCGGATGTGGTGGCACCCTGATCGAACTGCACGAGCGTCATCCGCAGCTGCGCTTCGTCTGGGTGGTATTCTCCGGGGATGCCGTACGCGAGAGCGAAACGCGCGCGGCCGCTGCGGCATTGCTGGGCGCGGGAGCGAATGTCACCGTGGACGTCTACCGGTTTCGTGGCAGCTACTTTCCCTATTGCGGCGCAGACATTAAAGACGCGTTTGAGGCCTTGCGCTCTCGCGTAGTGCCCGATCTGATAATGACTCATTACCTTGCCGATCGGCACCAGGATCATCGCATCATCGCGGAGCTGACCTGGAATGCGTTCCGCAGTCACGTGATCCTGGAATACGAGATCCCGAAATATGAAGGGGATCTCGCGCAACCCGGCGTCTATTGCCCGCTGTCGCCGGCGACGGTCGACCTGAAAATCGCGACGCTGATGCAATGCTTTGCCTCGCAACGCAGCCATCAGTGGTTCGATGCGGATCTGTTTCATGGTCACCTGCGCCTTCGCGGCATGGAGTGCAATTCGCTTACGCGCCGCGCTGAGGCATTCCACGCGCGAAAGCTCGTTATCTAGGCTCGCAGACGGAACTCTGAATATGCAGAAATATCGACGCTTGATCGAGTTGCGGCAGCTTCTGGACGATGATCTGGATGCAGTATGCACAGATTTGACGGCTGAATTCGGCGCATTGTCTGGTGGTCGATTGCTGGTGACCGGCGGCGGGGGCTTCCTCGGATACTATCTCGTGCAATCGGTGCTGCACTGGAACGAGACCCGCGCGACCGGCGCCAAAATAGATCTCACAGTATATGACAACTATGCGCGCGGCGTCCCCGAGTGGTTAGAAGGACTGCGCGGCTGCTCCCATTTGCAGCTGCGGCGCCATGACATGATCGAGCCGCTGCCAAAAGACATCGGCCATTTCGATTACATTGTCCACGCCGCGGGTATCGCTTCGCCAACCTATTATCGCGCTCAGCCGCTCAAATGCATCGACGCGAATATCAATGGCTTACGCAATCTGCTCGATTACGCCGTGGCCGAACGGGATGCGGGTCGCCCGTTGCGCGGGTTCCTCTTTTATTCATCCAGCGAGATCTATGGCGACCCCCCCGCGACGGCGATCCCGACCCCCGAAACCTACCGCGGCAACGTATCCTGCACCGGTCCGAGAGCGTGCTACGACGAGTCTAAGCGATTTGGCGAGACACTGTGCGTCGTCTACGCAAAGCAGGAGGAGATCCCGGTAAGCATCGCGCGCCCATTCAACAACTATGGTCCCGGGCTGAAGATCACCGATGGGCGCGTGATCCCGGACTTCGCGAAAGATATTTTTGCGGGACGTGACATCGTCATGCTCTCCGATGGCAAGCCGAAGCGCACGTTTTGCTACGCTACCGACGCCGTTACGGGGTATTTCAAGGTATTGGTGCGCGGAGGTGCTGGGGAACCCTACAACATCGGCATTGACCGCCCAGAGATTTCCATTGCCGAACTGGCGGAGTTGGCTGTCCGGACGGCCGCTGATGTATGCGGATACCGTGGGAAAGTGGTCTTGGGCCGTAGCGACGAGGCGGACTACTTGATTGATAACCCGAATCGCCGCTGTCCGATGATCGGCAAAGCCCGGTCCGAGCTCGGCTTCGAGCCGAAGGTATCAATCGAAAATGGTCTGTATCGATCGCTAATTTGGTACTGCCACAATCAGAGTGCGGCCGCAGCGTGATGAAAATCTCAATCGTCGGCACGGGCTACGTAGGGTTAGTGACGGGCGCATGCCTTGCGGAGTGCGGGCACGAAATCATTTGCGTCGATGTGGACTCCAGTAAAGTTGAGATGATCAGCTCTGCGCGAGCGCCCATTCACGAGGCCGGCTTGCCTGAGCTGTTACAGCGCAATTCCGGCCGGCGCTTGCGCGCCTCGACGGATTTAGCTGCGGCCGTCGCGGCTACGGAGTTAACGTTTATTGCGGTTGGAACGCCCGCTTCAGGTGGCAAGATCGATCTCAAATACGTGGAGGCGGCGGCATCTGAAATCGGTGCTGCCCTTCGGCACAAAACGACCTATCACACTGTGATCGTCAAGAGCACGGTGATCCCGGGCACGACGGTCGGGGCCGTGCGAACGGCACTGGAGATCGCATCAGGAAAGATCGCAGGACCGGGCTTCGGACTGGGAATGAATCCCGAATTTCTCACCGAGGGTACCGCAGTCGCGGATTTTTCGCGTCCGGACCGCTTGGTGCTCGGGGGTATCGACGTCTGCACGCAAGACACCTTGCACGAACTTTATTCGAATTTCGATGCGGCCGTACCGCGAATCGTGACCAATCCGACGACCGCGGAGATGATCAAGTACGCCTCGAACGCCGTGCTCGCCACGATGATCTCGTTTTCGAACGAAATCGCTCGCTTGTGTGCGGCGGTCGGCGGTGTGGATGCGATCGACGTAATGCGCGGCGTCCATCAAGCCTCCTATTTTACGATGCGCCGCGGCGGCGACAGATTTACTGCGCCTATCGCGAGCTTCCTCGAGCCCGGCTGTGGATTCGGCGGCAGCTGCCTACCCAAGGACGTTACAGCCTTGATCGGCCAAGGTCGGGAAAAGGGGCTGGCGCTGAACCTCCTGCAAAGCGTCCTCGACATCAATCGAGGACAGAGCGACGAGATCTTGCGCCTGGTCGGTCGTCACTTTGCCTCACTGCTGGATGTGCCCGTCGCGATACTCGGGATCGCATTCAAGCCCGATACCGACGACGTGCGCGAGTCTCCGGCGTTTCCGGTCATCCGCAATCTCAAGGCACAAGGCGCACGCTTGACGGCATACGATCCCGTTGCTCGACCGAGCGGACACGAGGATCTGGTTGGTGTGAATCTCGTGGGGTCGTTGCGCGAGGCAGTTGCCGATGCGGAGATCGTCATTCTGATCACACGGTGGGGGGAATTCTCGCAGCTGGCCGGGGTGCTGAATGAGCTGGACCACCATCCCCTTGTGATTGATGGGCGCCGTATGCTCGAGCCGCGGTCTTTCGTGAATTACGAGGGCATGGGGCGTTAGGCGGGTCGGCGGCCAACACAGCGACCTGGCGATACATCAGATCGGTCGGCGAGATTCATGAAACCGGTAAGGATCAGCTTCTACGGAAACTTCGGCGCTGGCAACCTGGGCAACGAGTGTACTCTCCAGGCCGTTATCGAGCAGACGCTGCTTCGCTGGCCCGATGCGCAATTGCTGTGCTTCTGCACCAACCCGCAGGATGTTCGGGCACGCCACAACATAGCGGCTTTTCCTTCCGAAGCGTTCGAAAAGACTGTCGCTGCAAGGTCCGCCCCAGGGGGGCTACGGGGTCGCCTGCTGCGGATCTTCAGGATCGCTTTCCGGCGGATACCGCTCGAGCTCATTCATTGGATCAAGAGTCTGCACGCGATTAGCGGCACGGACATGCTCATTGTTGCTGGAACGGGAATCGTTGCGGACTACATGTGCGGTCCGCTGGGCTGGCCCTATGACATTTTCAAAATGTCGACGATTGCCGCGCTGTGCCGAGTCAAACTCGTGTTCCTCGGCGTTGGGGTTGGACCCATACACCATCCACTCAGCCGCTGGTTCCTGAAGAGGGGTCTCGCGTTCGCGCACCACCGCGGCTACCGCGACGAGGCATCGAGGCAATATCTGAAGAAGATCGGCTTCGACGTCGATCACGACGTCGTATATCCAGATGTGGTTTTTGGCTTATTACGGAGTAACCTAATCTCCGGTGTTCGGGCCGATCAGCGGCGCGTCATCGGAGTCGGCCTCAAAGATTACGGCGCGACAGAACGACTGCAGCCGAAGGCATTCCGAGAATACCTGGACACGATGGCGGCGTTCGTCTCTTGGCTCCAGGGGCGTGGTTACGGTGTGCGGCTCCTCATCGGTGACGTCAAGTACGACACGGCGGTGATAGGCGAATTCGTTGAAGTGCTGAAGAGCCAGAACATAACTACCGAGGCGCCGCTGTTGATGGCCGAGCCGGCAATGACCGTCAAGGAGCTACTGCGCCAGGTAGGAGAGACCGAAGCTGTGATATCACCGCGGTATCACAACCTTGTGATGGCACTGCTCCAGAGCAAGCCGGTCATTGCGCTGTCTGATCATGCCAAGCTAGATTCGCTGGTGACCGATTTCGGGTTGGCACAGTACCGGGTTCCCCTTGGGAACCTGAGCTCGGATGATTTGATCCGGAGATTCAAGCAACTCGAGAACGACGTAGCGCGACTGAGACCATACATCAAAGCGGAGGCCGACAAATACCGCCAGGCGGTCGATGCACAGTACGCAACTCTCCTTGCAAGTTCGGACGGGACCGCTCTAACTGCTGGGGCGCGGCAAGATGCCAGAGCTGCGCGCGTCGCGCGAGGACCTCTCTAAAAGCCATTGACGATTCGTAATGGCCGATTGGGCTGGAGATGAGGGGACTTGCCACCGCGGGGCAACCGGGATTTTAGATCGGCTCGGGCACGGCCAAACTCGCTGTCTGATCCTAGAGACCCGGCCGCATCCTAAACGGGATTACTGTGCGGGCGCCTCTAATAATTCGGTTTTGGGCGGTGGTCTGAGTTTGCTAACGGGCCGACGCTACCGCTCGCAGGCTGATCGGCGTCAATGTAGGCGCGGCTTGATGTGAGTTCGTCACGCAGGCGCGGTTCGACCCTGGAGCCAGCGAAATTGGGTGAAGTTATAGGCGAGATTGGCCAGACCGATCTTGACCCAAGCGCGCACGATGCGAACGGCAAGGCACGGAGTACGAGCCCGAGGCGGCACTTCTGATGTGAGCGGCGAAGACGTGCTCGACCCGCGACCGCCCGCGGGCTCGGGTGGGCATTGCTGCGCGATATGGGCTGGCATCTTCTTGCCTCTGGGTTTCTTGCGCAGCCAACCCTTCGTCGTCAGCAGCGCGTCTAACCGGGCATACAGCCGTTCCGCCGCGCCGGCGCGCACTAGATGCGGTAATGGGGCCGCGTAGATTACCAGCTACCGGGGTGGGTGGCTGTCCCTCACTTTGATGGTCTGAACGGGGTCCGAACGAGTCGGCCCCAAGCATCGAGGGGGACCGCCGTGGAGTATTATGCTGCAATCGACGTGTCGCTGGAACTGAGCAGCTTCCATGGTGGATGGAGCCGGGAAGATCGTCTGCGAGGCGAAGGTGGCGAGCGAGCCGGAAACACTCGCTGCGTGGTTCAACGACGCCGGCCTGGAGTTCATTCGGATTGGCCTGGAGGCGGGCCCGCTATCGCAGTGGTTGCACGCCGGGCTGACCGTGGCAGGGCTTCCGGCGATCGTCATTGAGACGCGGCGCGTCGAGGCGGCGCTGAAGGCGGTGACGGTGAAGACCGATCGCAACGACGCGCGCGGCATGGCGCAGCTGATGCGCACGGGCTGGTTCCGTCGGGTGCATGTCAAGACTCTGCCCGCCCAGGAGATTCGCGCGCTGCTGACCGGACGGAAGTTGCTGCTGGGTAAGCTGCGGGACGTCGAGCTCGGCATTCGCGGCCTGCTGCGTGGCTTTGGCCTGAAGGTCGGCCAAGTCAGCAAGGGCCGATACGAGGCGCGGATCCGGGAGTTGGTGCTGGGGCACCCGATGCTGGAACCGGTTGCGGCGGTGATGCTGCAGGCGCGGGCGAGCCTGCGAGCCGAATCTGGCAAGCTGCATCGGATGCTGTTGCGTATTGTGTGCGATGATGCGGTCTCTCGTCGCTTGATGACTGCCCGGCGTCGGCCCGGTGGTTGTGGTGACCTACAAGACGGCGATCGACGATCCGACGAGATTTCCACAAATCCAAGGATTTTGGGCTGACGGCGAGCAAGTATCAGTCCGGCGAGGTCGACTGGACGGGCCGGATCAGCAAGGTCGGCGATGCGATGGTGCGCACTGCCTTGTTTGAGGCAGCCAATGTCATGCTGAGCCGCGTGACACGGTTCTCGACATTGAAGGCATGGGCACTGCGAGTCGCGAAGCTGCGCGGGGTCAAGCGGGCCAAAGTCGCGCTTGCGCGCAAACTGGCGGTTGTCCCGCATCGGATGTGGGTGGACGGCACCGATTTCCGCTGGCGCAAGGCGCCGGCTGCAGTCGCCGGCTGATCGGGCGAGGAGAGATAACGGAGGGCGCAGCTCTTCGATAACGAGGTCCCGTAGCAGGGACGTGGATCGGGTGAAGCCGCAAATCCGGGAGTTGCGCGGACCACAGTCCACACCACGTGCACCCTAGATTGGCTCGCTCGATCGTCTGATCGCATCAAGTGGCGGCTTCACGTCGAGCACGAACAGAAGCCCGAGCCCTGCGGCGTGATGTGTTGAAGAGGGACTTGACACCAAGAGCCCCATTACAGAAGCCCGGATTTCTCAGTGCGCCCCAACGGCGCGGATCACCATTGGAGGAGGGTACCACACAGATAGTAGTCAGTTTGATCTGGTAGCTGGCAAGCGGCTTGGCGGGGAAACCGGCTGAGCTGAAGCCTTGCGACAAAGGCCGCCTTGGGCGGTTGAGCAATCCGACGGGCCGTAACGTCAGTGAAGCTTGAGCAGGCCTCGAAAGTGAAGTCGCGGATGCCGACCCGGCTGAGAAACGGTGAAGGCCGTGCGGGACAGGGAAGCAACCGACACGAGCACTTGTCGCGCTCCGCCCGAGTAAGTGGGCACGGCACGCCGGAAGGGTGATCCGGGCAATCGGGGGATACACGCAAGAGGCGGAGGTTGCGCCCAACGCCGCAATTGGCGGCGGCCTGGGGCGGGAGTCGTGTCAATCGACGTTCAGAACTGGACCCTTTCCGACATTGAGAACTGGACCCCCGGGTTAAAGTGATATTGCCCCGAGGCTCGGTCGGAGCGGCTTGTCCAGGTAGCGAACAGGAGGGGCCCGC
>Ga0126381_100001110_pt1 | contig 29160 bp, 23 predicted proteins | sample PanSoiMetPlot_28_FD_96465 | JGI IMG/M metagenome (GOLD analysis project Ga0126381, IMG submission 96465) | Tropical forest soil microbial communities from Panama - MetaG Plot_28 | ecosystem: Environmental > Terrestrial > Soil > Tropical forest > Bulk soil | place: Panama | collected 2016-02-17
AACCGGCGACATGAAGAACAATATTGCTTTGCAAGCGGGAGACGTCGTCACGGTTCCTCACGCTGGCGTTGTGTATGTGCTCGGCGCCGTTGGGAAGGCGGGGGGCTACGTTCTTTCGAATGATCGCACGCAATTGACGACGCTAAAAATTCTTTCGCTGGCCGGGGGCCTGACGCGAACGGCTAAGTCCGACAAAGCCATCATCGTCCGCAAGGACAACATGGGACAGCAACAAGAAGTGCCCATCGATTTGAAAAAGGTGCTCAGCCGTAAGGCGGAAGACGTACAGCTTCAGCCGAGCGACATTCTTTACGTACCAGAAAGCGGTGCCAAGCAGGCTGTGTTCCGGGCAGTCGAACTTGGCCTCGCGGTCGGCTCGGGCGTAGCGCTGTACCGGCTGGCGTATCGCTAGAAGATGACAGAAGAAAACAACAACCTCGTTCCCTCGGAGAATGGCTCGAACGGCCACGTGGAACTAATGCCCATCGCTGGGCGTTTTGCCTCGCTCGATCTGTCTCCGCGCGAGCCTCATCTCTATGATTATCTGCTCATTCTGCGCAAGCATCAGTGGCTCATCCTGTCCTTTATGCTCTCTGTCGTTACCATCGTAAGCATCGCCACTTTTCGAATGCAGCCCGTTTACGTAGCAACCGCCCGCATTGAAATTGATAAAGAGAACGCGAACATCCTGCCTTTTCAGGGCGCGGATTCTTACGACTACATGATGGATTCGGACAACTACATCGAGACGCAAGCAAAAATCTTGACCAGCGAAACGCTGGCGCTGCAAACGATTCGCAACAATGGTCTTGCCCTTCGTCCGGAATTCGCCGCGCCCGGCGGCACCTCCGAGGTCCTCGCCAGTGGAAACCTGGCCAACCAGAAACGCCCTCCCGAGCTTGCCGAGTTCCTAGGAAGCCTCAGTGTGAAGCGTGTTCCCAACAGCCGCTTGATGGACGTCAGCTTCGAATCCGCGGACCCGCAACTGGCCGCCCGCACGGTCAACGCGCACATCGCAACCTACATCGAGCAGAATTATCGCAGCAAATACGAGGCTACGTCTCAAGCCTCGGACTGGCTCTCCGACCAACTGCGGGACTTCAAAATTAAAGTCCAAAAATCGGAAGACGCGCGCATCGCGTACGAGCGGCAGAATCAAATATGGACGCTCGACGACAAACAGAACATGACGACGCAGCGGCTGGGGGACATCAACAAACAGTACACCGATGCCCAGGCCGAACGCATGAAGAAGGAGTCGCTCTACGAGTTCGCCAAAGCGGGCAATCTCGACGCAGTTCCCCAGATGGATAGCAATTCCGCCCTCACCGAATTGATAAAGAAACGAGGGGAAACGTCGGCGGATTATGCGGACGCCCTCCAGCAATATGGGCCCAATTTCCCCAAAGTGCTGCGGCTGAAGGCCCAGCTGAAAGATGTTGACGACAACATCGAGAAAGAGAAAAAGAAAATCCTCGATGTTCTAGAGAGCGATTATCAAGAAGCTCGCCAGCGCGAAACGTTGCTCGCGGACGCGCTCAATGAGGCCAAAGCGGAAACCAATCAGATGGCCGAAAAGATGGTGGAGTACAACATCCTCAAGCGCGAAGCGGAGGCCAACAAAGCGCTCTATGAGGGCTTGATGACCAAGATGAAGGAAACCGCGATTTCGGGCGCCCTGCGCTCGTCCAACATTCGCATTGTCGATCCTGCTATGGTCCCCACGACTCCGGCGCGTCCCGCGAAGACCAGGAACATTGTCCTAGCTTTCCTCGTCGGCCTGGTGGGCGGCATCGGGCTGGCGCTCTTGCGCGAATACCTGGACAACACGGTGAAGACGCCTGACGACATTGAAACCCTCGCGCGCCTGCCTTCTCTCGCGGTCGTCCCGCAATTTGCCGGCTCGAACGGCCATAAGCCCCGCGGGATGCTGCCTAATTTGTCCGGAAACGGACACGACAAACGTATTGAGCTGGTGGCCCAGCATCTGCCAAAGTCCCAGATGTCGGAAGCTTTCCGTGCTCTGCGCACTTCGATTCTCCTTTCGCAGGCAGAACATCCACCTCAAGTGATTCTGGTTACCAGCGCTTTGCCGCGAGAAGGAAAGACGACGGCGGCCGCGAATTTAGCTGTCACCCTCGCGCAGCTCGGCGACAGCACCGTGCTTGTGGACGCCGATCTTCGCAAACCGGGAATCGGCCGTTTGCTCAATCTCGGCCCCGGAAAATATGCGGGGTTGAGTTCTTATCTCGCAGGCGTGTCCAGTCTGGATCTCGTCTCCGTACCGCATCCCGCCATTCCCAATCTTGTTGCGATTCCGACGGGGCCACTGCCGCCCAATCCCGCGGACTTGCTCTCTTCGCACAGGCTCGCGGACGCCATTGTGGAGTTGCGCACGAAGTTCAAATTCATCGTTATTGATTCGCCGCCGGTCATGGCGGCCACGGATGCCGTTATTCTTTCCGTACAGGCCGACGGTGTGTTGCTTGTGGTTCGCAGTGGTGAAACTCCCAAAGTGGCTTTCACTCGGACGCGCGACCTGCTGACGAGCGTGAAGTCCCGCATCCTCGGAGTGGTGCTGAACGCTGTCGATTCCAGCGCGCCCGATTATTACTACTCTTATCGATATTATCCGTACTCCTATGGTTACGGTCCCCAGGAAGCTGCCGGGGATGCAGCACAGGTTGAAATCTCCGAGTCGAGGAGTGAAAGCCTCTCCCGACATCACGACGACGATTCGCAAGCTCTTTAGGGAGGGCCCCTTGCGCTATCTGATCACTGGCGGCGCCGGTTTTATCGGTTCGCATCTCGCTGAACGCCTCCTCGACCGTGGCGATCGTGTGGTCCTGCTCGACAATCTGTCCACAGGCAGTGTTGAGAACATCCGCCATCTCAAGTCCTACCCCTTGCTGGAATACCACCTGGACACCATCGAAAACCGGCAGTTGCTGGCCGAACTCGTCGATGATGCGGATGTGATCGTTCACTTGGCCGCGGCAGTAGGCGTCAAGCTCATCGTGGAAAGCCCGGTCAGGACCATCGAAACGAATGTCAACGGAACTCAGTTAATTCTCGAGGCCGCTTGTAAGAAGAAGAAGCTCGTCCTCACCGCTTCCACGTCCGAAGTTTATGGGAAGAGCACTGACATTCCGTTTCAGGAGGACGCCGATCTCGTTCTCGGTCCCACCACCAAAGGCCGCTGGAGTTATGCGGCTTCCAAGGCGCTAGACGAATTTCTCGCGCTTTCGTATTGGAAAGAGAAAAAGCTCCCGGTGATCGTCGTGCGTTTGTTTAATACCGTGGGACCGCGGCAAACCGGGCGTTATGGCATGGTGCTGCCGAACTTCGTCAAATCCGCGCTGGACAAATCTCCCATCACCATCTATGGGACCGGCAAGCAGTCGCGGTGTTTTTGCGATGTGCGCGATACCATCGAAAGCTTAATTCGTCTGATGAGCACCGGGCGCGCCGTGGGCGAAGTGGTGAACGTCGGAAACACCGAAGAAATAACGATTGAAGGCCTCGCCAACCGCGTTAAAGAACGAACTGTCAGTTCTTCCGCCATCGAATATGTTCCCTATGATCAGGCGTACGAACCGGGATTTGAAGACATGATGCGGCGCGTCCCGTGCGTGGACAAGCTGCACACCCTCACCGGGTTCCGTCCACAAACTTCGTTGAACGAGATCATCGATCGGGTCTCCGAGCATTTTCGCCAAAAAAGCGTTCTCGAAGGAGCTTGCAGGTTGGTCGCCGGCAGCGTGGCCTGATCGACAAGCACTCTGGTTCCAAGTTTGGCTTCGGGTCTGTGATTCAGCTCCTCCGCCACCTTCATCATTCAAGCGCACGCTCGGCCCGATGGAGTCTCGTGCCTCTTATTTCAAGGGAGTCGCGGCTCTGATAACATGAGTCCTAAATCAGGTAGACGTGTCCTGAGAAAACCCTTGCCCGAGTTAACCAAGACTCGTGATCGGTCAAACCCGCTTGCGAACGCCGTCGCGAGCGCCCCTCTGCTAACTCGGAGCAGTTCTACGCGTTCTTCCGCCGACAAGTACTCTCCGACGCGTTATCCACGAGTCCTTTTCATTCTGTTTCTTTGTTCGCTTCCCTTGGTGAATCCCATCGTTCATGGCGATGGGGTTGGGTATTACGCATACGCCCGCGCGCCGCTGATTCAGCACAATCTCCGTTTCGAAGAAGACTGGCGTCACGCCAATCTCAATTTTTCGCAATCCCGCACCATGTCCAATGGCGAGCTGCTTCAGAGCCAGTACTCGGAGACCGGATACGTCAGCAACCAGTTTACGGTCGGCCCGGCGCTCCTCTGGGCGCCATTTCTGGTCGCGGCCCACGGTTTTGTCCTTCTCGCGGACGCGCGTGGCGCGCACATTCCTGCCGATGGCTTCTCGTTTCCGTACCTTCTGGGAATGGCCCTGGGCACCGCATTTTACGGGTTTCTGGGCCTGCTTCTTTCTTATTCTCTCGCCCGAAAATATGTGGCCGCACACTGGGCATTTCTCGCCACACTTGGAATTTGGGGTGCGAGCTCGCTCCCCGTGTACATGTATTTCAATCCAGCGTGGTCCCACGCGCAATCCGCCTTTACTGTGGCCCTTTTTCTCTGGTATTGGGATCGCACGTGGGGGTGGCGCACGCTTTTCGAGTGGGTCCTTCTAGGTCTCGTAGCGGGCCTGATGATGGATGTCTATTTCCCGAACGGAATTCTTCTGACTCTGGTCCTCATCGAATTCTTATACGACTATTGGAGCGTAGGCCGAGCAAAGGATTTTCACGGACTGCGTAAGCTTTTCGTTGCAAACCTTTTGTTCCTCGCCGCAACAGGGTTCGCGTTTGTGCCCACCTTGATTACTCGCGCGATCGTTTTCGGTGGCTTTTTCCGCTTTGGTTCCTACTCCGGGATTCCCTGGGAATGGACTGCGCCCCACTGGCGTTCCGTGCTACTCTCTTCGGAGCATGGACTCCTAAGTTGGACCCCCATCGTCGCTCTTTGCCTCCTGGGCCTTGCTCTCGCGCCGCGTTCCGCCAAGCACGTCACTGCCTATCTGAGCGCGGGCGCCGCCGCGTTTTATTACGTGATCTCGAGCTATCCCTACTGGCATGGGATGGCTTCGTTCGGGAATCGCTTCCTTATTTCGCTTACGCCCATCTTCGTTTTCGGCTTGGCACTCTTCCTTCAGCGCCTCGACGGACTCTTCCGCTCCGTGCGCTGGGCATTTGCTTCAACCGCTGCGGTCTTGTTTCTTTTTGTTCTGTGGAACGCGGGGCTGATCTTCCAATGGGGAGCCCACCTAATTCCCCCGCGTGGCCCGGTTTCGTTCTCGGAAGTCGCACACAATCAAGTTTTCGTAGTGCCGCGGCAGCTTTCTGCCGATCTGCAGCGGTACGTTTTTCAGCGCAAAGCCCTCATGCAGCAAATCGAGAAACGCGATATCCAAGAACTCGACAAGAACCCGCCCCCCCCCTGATTGTTCCTTTCGCTGCTTTCTCCCCTCTTCCTCTTCTCTGTTATCCTTATCCTTTCTTTCGGGAGTTTGATCGAATTGCCTATGGCTTCTCTCACGGCATCACCGCAACGTACTGCTCTTCCGCTCCCCGCCGGCTTTTCCGAAGCGATTCGCATTGAGCCTCCTCGCGGCTTCTTCGAGCTTCGCCTCCGCGAAGTCTGGGCCTACCGCGAGCTCCTTTACTTCTTTGTCTGGCGCGACGTGAAAATCCGTTACAAACAGACCGCCATCGGTGTCCTATGGGTCATCTTTCAGCCGGTACTCAACATGCTGGTCTTCACATTGTTCTTCGGCCGCCTCGCCAAGCTCCCTTCTGATGGCCTCCCCTATCCCGTTTTCTACTTCGCCGCGCTTGTCCCCTGGACTTACTTTTCCTTCTCTCTGTCGTCCACCACCAACGTGGTCGTCGAAAACCAGCGGCTTATCACCAAAGTCTATTTCCCTCGTCTCATTCTCCCCATCTCCAGCGCACTTTCCGGCCTAGTCGATTTCGCCATCGGCTTCGCCGTGCTCTCTATTTTCTGTTTCGCCTACCGCATTCGCCCCACTCTTGCTGCTCTCTGGCTGCCAGTGCTTCTTCTACTTGCGCTCTTCACCGCACTCGGCGTCGGTCTCTGGCTCTCCGCGCTCAACGCTCTTTATCGAGACGTCCGCTACGTCATCCCGTTCGTTGTTCAATTCTGGATGTTCGCCTCACCCGTCGCCTACCCCTCGTCGCTGGTCCCCGCACGGTGGCGTTGGCTCTACGGCCTCAACCCCATGGCCGGAGTGATTGATGGTTTCCGCTGGGCGATCACAGGCCGCGGCAATGCTCCCGGCCTGCTTCTTCTCGCTTCTGCGTCTGCCGTCATCCTGGTTTTCTTTGGCGGCATTTTCTTCTTCAATCGCATGGAGACCACAGTTGCCGACCGCGTCTAATTCCGATCGCACTCTTCTCACCAGTGCTAGCCTGCTTCGCACCTGCTTCTTGCTAGTATGGATTGCACTTTTTTTCCTCTACTACGTGCCGAGCTCCAAAATCGAGTGACCAATTGATTAAAGAGATCTTCATCCTTACAACGGGGCCGATCGAGAGACTTGGAGGGATGGAGCGATTTCTGCAATACGTGGCAGCGGGGTTTCAAGAACGAGGCTATGGCGTCCGTGTCTTTCATGTCGAGAACACCATGCCCAAGGGTTGGATTCATCCCAAAAACAAACTCAAGCGACTGTTAGCTGATGGACTTCATGGATTTTACATCGGGAGAGCAGCGAGAAAAGCTCTTCACCCAGGCGTTCGCTTAGTACTTTCAAACTCCACGGTGGGCTGGTACCCCTTGGGCAAGTCGGTGAAACGCGCGCAGTTTTTCCACGGCACCTACCGGGGCCAGGCGGAAGCCATTCGACCGTTTATCAAGTATCTTGGTTTTCTGAAACTCAAATGGTGGGACGCTATGCTCTTTGAACGTTTATCTGGAAGACGCAAGCTTGTCCTTTGTTGCTCTGAGCAAATTAGCCGCGAGATCGCTCGCTATTTTGGATATCGGGCCCAGGTGATGTGGTACCCGATTGACTTGAATCATTTTCGAAAGCTGGACATGCAAGTCTGCAGAAAGCAACTCGGTCTCACCGCAGGACCGCTTGGTCTCTTTGTCGGTAATGCTGGTCCTATGAAAGGAGTATCGGTAGTCGAGCATCTTGCGCGCAAGTTTCCAGAGATGACAATGTTGATGGCTGTACGTGGCACGACGCCTGAAGTATTTCGAAGACTGCCTAACGTTAGGCTGTTTCAGGATGCTAGCTATGAGTTGTTGCCAATCCTCTACAACGCGGTTGATTTCTCTGTGTGCCCTTCGCGCTATGATCCGTTTCCATTCGTCGTTTCTGAAGCTCTTGCGTGCGGGACTCCTGTAATCTGCTCGCCACACGGCGCTAGCCTGACCTTCTACGGAAACCCCTCATTGAAACCACTGTTGACAGCTTCGACTGACGATTTTGACGGATTCGAACGAGCGGCCAAGCTGATACTTTCGGACTCGAAAGGATGGCGGGAGTTAATTCAGGCCGGCGTACGACCCCAACTGTTAGAACGAATGGCCCCAGAGAACTGGTGGAGAAGATTTCAACAAATCGTAGAATTTTAGGGAAGGAATCATAGAGAACGGGACCATGATGCAAAAACTGATCGAGCTAAGGGACTCCCATGAGCAAGAGGGCGCTGTGTGCCCTCTATTTCGCCATCCGCTCTTCGCTTGGCTGGGTATCCGCCCCGTCTGGGGCCAACATACTCAAGCGGAACGCGAAGCCTTAAGAAAATGGGCGACGGGGAAGTCTAACCTAGTCGAAATCGGCGTTGCAGAGGGTAGCTCCGCCATTGATCTGCGCGAAGCCATGTCAGCATCTGGAACCTTGTGGTTGATCGACCCCTTCCATCTAGGTCGCGTGCCAGGCATCAACGCCACAAAACGAGTCGCTCACCGCGTGCTTGGAAAATGCAGGAACGGAACGGTCGTCTGGATTGAACAATTCAGCTTCGACGCCGTGATCGGGTGGCGGGACAAGATTGATTTCCTGTTTTTGGATGGAGATCACTCGGAGCCAGGGATTCAGCGGGATTGGGAAGATTGGCGTGCATTTGTGATTCCCGGTGGAGTGATTGCATTTCATGATGCAGCTCTATTCCCTCGTGGCTGGACTCGACCCGATTGGGGCCCAGTAAAGCTTGTTGATAGACTGTTTCGTTCGCAAAGTCTTGCCGAATGGAAAATCGTGCAAGAGGTTGATTCCTTGGTTTTGGTGCAACGACTTGAAGTGGGGTCAATCGTGGAGTTGTAGGTGAGATAGAGCTCGCAAAGGAGATTCATCATAGTTGGATTCTGTTGTTCGAATCCTCGTATCTGGTATCCTCTTTGCTTCTCGGCGCGTTGGGCGAAACAACCCAGGATATGAGTCTACGCACTAAATACGACGTCTGGCATCAACGTATTTACGATGCTGATCCACTGCACGACGATGCATCAAGTCCTTGGTATCACCTGGTTAGCGAGCATTTAGAAACGGTCGCGGGTTTGAGAGTCTTAGAAATCGCGTGCGGCCTGGGAGGCTTTGTCAAGCGGTTGACGCGCGCCGGAGCTCATGTAACCGGATGCGATTTTTCGCTTACGGCTCTGCGGGTAGCCCATGGCAAACTGCCTGCGGTCGAAGGCAACGCATCCGCTGTGCTTGTCCAAGGCGACGCCGCGCGTTTGCCTTTTGGCGACAATTCCTTTGATTTGGTAGTTTCTTGCGAAACAATTGAGCACGTTCCCGATGTAAGAGCCGCCGTTCAGGAAATGCATCGAGTTACAAAATTTGGTGGGAAGCTCTATTTGACGACACCAAACTATCTGAATCTGATGGGCCTGTACGACCTGTATGCGCGAGTCCGCCATCCGACTCGCACAGACGATCAACCGTTTGACCGTCGCCAATGGGTTCTGCAGATTCACAAGTGGATACGCCAGGCTGGTTGGACCATCCTCCGCACGGATGGAACGGTACACCAATTTCCCATCCTGCCGCGTCATAACCCTCTACGATGGAAGGGTATAGAATCCAACCGAACGGTGCGGAAGCTGCTCAGTCCTTTTGCATTTACGTATTTCTTGCTGGCCCAAAAGAAGTCTCTTATTTAGACTTGAGGGTCGAACTGAACGGAGTTGATAAGAACCCGTTTCTTCATCTCTTCACCTGCTGACCTTCGACGGCACAAGCCAAGTCGGTGCGACCGGCCGTTTACTACCCAATCAAAAAACCAAATAGCGCGGCGCTGAGTGAAATGATCCTGAACTGCCGCTGCTGGATGACGTGATCGCCTGATCGACAGCTGACCGCTGATGCAGCTCGAACCGAGCAGATTTGGGGATTCGCCCTGCCTGGACAAAAGGAAAAGGACCACCAGACCACGTGCCGCTGACAACGGGCACGAACCCACACGGCGACTAAATCGGCACCGGGAGATGTGGGAACATCTGCACCCGACGGGATAGGAATGCTCTGGTTTTTCCGTCTTTCCCATCAGGGCAGGTTCAAGATGTCGACGAGCATGAGCGCGCATGCTTCTCTTCCGCAATTAGCAGGTGGCCTCATTTCACTCCAGACGGCCCAGGCAAAACAGAAAACTCTTCTGGAATGTTTAGAAACCCAGCCCATTCGTCATACGGATGTGTGACAGGTTCGGTTGTTACCAACATTTCCGGGACGCATTGCCAATCGTCCAAAAGTTCATTCTCGTCGTGGAGGGTTACCCTCCAGACGTATGGGCCCGGGCGGAGAGGGAGGTAGGGCAATTCGTGCACAAGGGTGTGAGTGCCCGCTGGAAGTTCCAGATTATTTACGGCGGTTCCCCATAGCAAGTTACCTTCGCTGTTATAGAGAACTATCCCGTGGTGTCCCATTCGGAGCTGAGTATTCAAAGTGACCGAAAAGCCGATTTTAACAGGGCCGACCGAAGCCAGGATATTCGGCTGGTTTAACGATTGATCGTGGATTGCCCATCGGATAAACCGCGCTTTTAAGGCTCTTCTATCTCCGTTTTGCGAGACGTGGATCGCGCCGGAGGACATTTCGGATTCATACGACCCAACGATTTCATTGGCTGGACCCGCTTTGTGGATCTGGCCGGCATCGATCCAGATGACGCGCTCGCACAGCCGTCGTATCTGATTCATCTGATGACTCACAAACACAATTGTGCGGCCGCTCCTCGAAACCTCCTGCATTTTGCCAAGGCACTTCTTTTGGAATTCTAGATCCCCGACCGCCAGCACTTCATCAACAAGGAGAATTTCCGGTTCCAAGTGTGCCGCAACAGCAAACGCCAGCCGCATCTGCATTCCAGTGCTGAAATGCTTCAGAGGAGTTTCAATGAATCGTTGGACTCCTGCAAAGAACACAATTTCATCAAATTTCAGCTGGATTTCAGACTTTTGCATTCCCAATATGGCTCCACTGAGATAGATGTTCTCTCTCCCAGTGAGTTCCGGGTGAAAGCCTGTGCCTACCTCCAGCAACGTTCCGACCATACCTCGGATTACTGCATGTCCGCAGGTCGGTCGCGTTATTCGGGAAAGAATTTTGAGTAGCGTTGTCTTTCCTCCCCCGTTCCTGCCAATTAGACCTAAAACCTCGCCTCGCCTTATTTCAAGACCGACATCTTTTAGAGCCCACAAATACTCCGATGAACGACTTCGGCCATTCCGTCGGAAAGGCTTTGTGAATGCGTTTGCCAAGATGTCTCTAAGGGCGAGATAGCGTTCGTGCGTACCGATCCGGTATCGCTTTCCTAGACCCTCCGCATAGATCACCGTTTCGCTCATTGGTTAGACGACGTCCGAGATTTGTTCCATGTATCGTTGTTCAGCACAGCTTATGATGAAGGGCAACAACTCACATTGATACGGCTGGAGACTGGAGAGCCGCTTCCATAATAGCCCACGACGATAACAAACCTAAAAAAGAAATGTGAAAGACATGCCCAGGAAGTTCAGAAATTGGGCTAGGTCGCACCGAGGAACGGGTCCACTCGCAGAGAAGGCCGTAATACGGCTCAATTTGGCGGTCCGAGCTCGCTTAGGTCGGTCCATTTGTGACGCTCCCAAAACCCGGTATACTCACTCTGGAGAGTTCGATTGCCTCTCCCATTGAGCCTTCAATTCCTGCGTTTTGCTCGGCGCCACAAGGATTAGTATGGCCAAGGATCGATTCCGATTGCTTGTGGTATGCAGCCACCCCGTTCAATATATGGCGCCAATTCTTCGCCGTTTGTCGAAGAGACCAGAGATCGAACTACAGGTCGCGTATTGCTCCCTTCGCGGTGCTGAGCCGACACATGATCCAGAATTTGAAAGGACCGTCCAGTGGGACGTCCCGCTCCTTGATGGTTATAACTGGGTGGAAGTTCCAAACCGAGGTTCCTCTCGTGAAGGATTCTGGGGGCTAAACAATCCCGGGCTCTGGAAGCTAATTTGTGGAGGCCATTTTGACGCGGTCCTTTGTCTTACTGGTTATATTCGCGCCTCATTCTGGATTTCCTATTTCGCCGCACGCCGACGCCGTTCCGCGTTTCTCTTCGGCACAGATGCCAGCAGCCTGGCCCCGCGAGATTCGCGTAAGTGGAAAGTCGGCCTCAAGAAGCTTCTGTGGCCACGACTCTTCAGTCTAGCCGACCAGATCGTCGTTTGTTCCACTGCGGGAGTGGAATTGATGCGCTCGCTTGGTCTGCCAAAAGACCGAATTACTCTCACGCCATTTGTAGTCGATAATGACTGGTGGACAACGCATGCCTCACGAGTGGATCGCGTCGAAGTTCGCAAATCGTGGGGAATCACATCGAGCGAACTTGTGGTTCTATTTTGCGCGAAGCTCCAATCTTGGAAGCGACCGGTCGATCTAGTGCGCGCCTTCGCTGCCGCCGCTGTTCCTAATAGCATCCTTGTGTTTGCGGGCGACGGCCCACTGCGCGCGCAAATCATTGCTGACGCAGAAAGGCTCGGTATTGCTTCTCGTGTCCGAATCCTCGGATTTACGAACCAGAGCCAACTGCCCGCTGTCTACTGTGCTGCCGATCTATTCGTGTTGCCCTCGAGTTACGACCCTTGTCCGGTCGTCGTTTGCGAGGCAATGCTGTGCGGTCTTCCGGTTCTTCTTAGTGACGAGATTCCCGGGCGCTTTGATCTTGTCCGCAGTGGCGTTACCGGCGACATTTTTCCGTGTGGCAATGTGGATGCCCTTGCAGCTGTCATAAATCGTTTGCTGAGTGATCCAAGCACGCGTAAGGAACTTGCCAGAAACGCCCGTGTGCGTATGGAGACCTGGTCACCGAGTGACAGTATTATGGGTACGGTCGACGCTGTTACCCGCGCGGTTCAACACAGTCGTGGTGCGGGCCCTAAGCGTCGTTCGCGTGTTTCGGATTCCGCTATTCCTTAACGAGGCTAGGCAATCTTGAACTGGCTCCTTCAGAACTTCCGCAGACGTTTCCACTTTGCTCTCCGCAATCCAAAATATGTTGCGGCCTCGTTGTTTCGGGAGCTTACACTGACTGACGAGCGTTTCTTGTCTAGCATTACGGGCGTCTCTTCCACCTGCATTCGTTCCTTTCTCAACGAGCCTTTTCGGACCCCACCTTTTGCGGACTTGCTGCACAAGGCAGAGAGCCATTTCCGCCAAGCTAAAGTCGAGGGCGCGGACCTCTACGCCAAGAAAATTCTGGTTCAATACGCCGCGATCCGTGCCTTGAAGCCCAATGTCGTTGTCGAAACTGGAGTTGCCAGCGGCGTTTCTACCTCCTACATACTCCTGGCACTCCAAAAGAACGGAAGCGGCAAACTTCATTCCATTGAACTTGGCGACGCTCAATACGTTCCTCCCGACAAGCCGTTTGGTTGGATTGTTCCCGAATGGCTCAGATCCAATTGGGAACTCCACATGGGCGACTCCCGCACGCTCCTCCCGCAACTACTTGCGGAACATGCAGTCATCGACGTTTTCATTCACGACAGTCTCCATGCGTACGAGCACATGTTTTGGGAGTTCCGGACCGCTTATCCTCGTCTTCGCCCAGGCGGCCTGCTTATATCTGATGACGCGGCCTGGAATCCCGCCTTCTCCGAGTTCGCGAGGGAAGTGAACGCTACGCGCGCTCGTGTGTTACGCGGTGTTGGGTTTGTACAGAAGAATCCTTTTACGGAGCCTGTGATCCGAACCTCGTTCGCGCAGCCGTCAAAGATGTGAACACCTGTGCGCTCTCGTTCATCACTGGCGCATGTCCAACTGCTAAAGCCGGGAATTTCGAGCGTTTTGCTGCTTTTGCGGGAAGGTAGGTCAGACTTTGCGACTCGCGGTGATTTCCCCTTTTCTAGACCGCACGCACGGGACGGAAAGCTGTATCATCGAGCAGATTGAACGCCTTGCGTTTCAACACGGTTGGGAAATCCATCTTTATTCACAAAGAGTGGATCAGGTTCGAGGTCTTTGCGCCTTCACTGCGCCGGCGGAAAAGGCCGCGCGTTCGATTCTGTGGCATAAGATCTCAGACATCCCCGGCCCACATATTCTGCGATATTTGTGGTGGTTTTTCGCAAATCACCTACAGCGCCGACGCGATCGGCGGTCCGGGAAGGCTAAAATCGATCTCATCTATTCGCCTGGAATCAACAGTCTTGACGCCGACGTCATCGTCGTGCACATTGTCTTTCACGAATTCTTTTCCCGTATCAGATCCGACGTACAGTTACGCCAGATCCCTTTAAGGCGTTGGTATCTTATTATTCATCGAAGGCTCTACTACAAGCTTGTGATGCTCCTTGAAAGCAAAATCTACCGCGATCCCCGCGTCCGGCTTGTGGCTGTCTCGAGCCTCGTCGCACACCATCTCAAGCGTTATTTCGACCGGACGGATGTCAAGATAATTCCGAATGCGGTCGATACCCTTCGTTTTACACCCGATGCGCGGCTCGCCAAGAGATGTCCAATCAGGCAATCCCTCGGGTATTCTGAAGATGATTTCGTTTTGCTCCTTATCGGTAATGATTGGAAGAAGAAGGGCCTGGACGTTCTCCTGAGAGCGTTTACCTTTCTTTGCGAGCTTCCTTTACGCCTCCTCGTGGTTGGTTCTGACGACCCGTGCCTTTATGAAGGACAGCTGGCCGACATAGTCTGTCGCGATCGGGTGCGATTTGAGGGTCCCTCTGCTGACATACTCTCCTTCTACGCTGCCGCAGATGCATACGTGGCTCCATCTCTAGAGGATGCTTTTGGTTTACCCATCCTTGAGGCGATGGCTTGTGGCCTTCCGGTTGTCGCGAGTATCTACGCTGGTGCCACCGAATATGTTAGGGATGGCGAAACCGGACTACTTCTTTTCGATCCTCGTGATCATTCTGAGATTGCTCGCCTTATTCAAAGGCTCTTTGCAGATCCTTCCCTGCGCCAGAAGATCGGACTTGCAGCTTCTCGGTATGTTCAAGCGAACTGCGGTTGGGATCAGAATGTGTCAAAAACCCGAGACTTGCTAGAAGCGACCCTCGGGACCCACCACCAAAAGTAAATTCGTAATTTAATACGCATTCTCATCGATACTGGTACGTTGGCTGTCAACCTTCTCGAATACGAATACGCCGTGTGTAGCCAAAAAGGCGGGGCAAATTTTCACGAACGCCGGTTCAGCCCAGGCCGAAAAAGGAACAGTAATGCGGCGCAACTGCCAATAGAGACGATTCGACATGGAAGATTTCTTAGATAGTAAGGAATTAGGAAGAGGTGATTGTACTCGGTCAACGTGGTCGTCTTTTCGCCCGTAAAAACTTTGTGCCAAGCGCACAAACAGACGGTCTGGAAAAAAGAATTCTTCACCAAACCAATCGATCAAAGCGGTTCCGTGAGACTCGACCTCGCCGATCCATTCCCTTGGTGGTCTAGGAAAAATATGGGAACCCTGTCCGCGCGTCAGTTCCATCAGTATCATTCGCCCTCCCGGCCTGAGAACGCGAACCATCTCTCTTATAGCGGTTGATTGGAGGTCGTATGGGATATGCTGGACAACCGTGATGTCTGATAACCAATCGAATGCGGAATCAGAAAAAGGCAAACGTTGAGCCAAGGCCGCTGCGAGAAGCACATTGGTTTGACATGTTCGTGCAATGCGAAGCATGCCAAACGTCGCGTCCACTCCTACCGGAGAGAATCCTAGTTCTGTATAACGTCGGACCCACCGGCCGGTCCCGCAACCAACGTCCAGACACCGCGCACCTGGTGCGATTGCTGCTATCGCGATTGCTCGACGGATAGCGCGGAATTGCAGGTCATCGATCACTTGGTTGAACCAGTCGGGAGCTTGAGGATGCAAGACGGGAGCAAATCCGGCGGCGTCCATTGATTCAAAGCCTTCGGCTAAACCTGCCCAGTAGTCTTTGGGGGAGTACATCTTCGCTGTCGCCTAAACGGAACGGGCAATCATCCTAAGTGATTCTTGCTAACCAAGGTATCTCGCGCTTGACGGCTCAAGCACGTCAGGGCTCGACAGAAACTTAGATGCTTCCAGCTTGCAAGCGCGCCGCCATCGACCTATGCGAAATCGTTCTGTTTTCTTCCCAGGCTTCAATCATGTTTCGCAAGCCTTCCATAATGTTCACACGGGGCGTCCAATTGAGGTGCTCCTCAACCTTCCTGATGTCGCTCACGTAGATCCTTTGGTCGCCGGGTCGGAATTCGCCGTAGTCGACTGATGGAAGCTTGCCAATCAGACTCAGCAGAGGACCGCAGAGCTCAGCCCAGATGGAAATCGTATTTTTGGGACCTCCGCCTACGTTGTACACCTCACCGGCGGTCCGATCAATCCTTGCGCGGGCGAGTAACATTACGTCAACAAGATCGTTTACGTACAATAAGTCGCGCACTTGTTTGCCATCACCATAAAGCGTGAGTCGGCCGCCACGCAGACCTGTGAGAGCAAAATGCGCCACCCATCCCTGGTCTTCGTTTCCGAACTGGTGCGGTCCGTAGATGCAGGACATTCGGAGAACAACGCTGGGCAAGCCATAAATCCTATAGTAGTCACGAACGTACTGATCCGCGGCGCCCTTCGAACAGCCGTAGGGCGAATGGAAATCCAGGGGAAACCTTTCCGGCACACCATAGGGAAGGCCTTTGAATTCGTACCGGGAAGAACGCTCGACGACTCCAACGTGTTCGAGCCCACCATATACTTTGTTCGTCGACGTGTACAGGACCACGGGCATTGGACTGAGCTTCCTAGCTGCTTCGAGAACATTCAGGGTTCCCTGCGCGTTAATCGAGAAATCATTCAGTGGATCCGCAACGGATGTCGTAACCGCAACTTGAGCCGCCATATGAAAAACCGTATCAACATCTTGCATGGCTGACTCAATTGCGCGAAAATCGCGCACGTCACCCTCAACGAACTGCAGTCGGCTGTGGTTCTGCGAGCTGAGCCAATCAAGATTCTGCCTAACGCCGGCGCGGCTAATGTTGTCGAATAGAATGACTTCGTGTCCATCGTGAAGCAACCGGTTTGAGAGATTAGTTCCTATGAAACCAATTCCTCCCGTGACCAAAGCGCGCATTAAGGGCTCCTCGCCTATCACACTGATCCAACAGGTGCTTAAATTAGACTCGATTTTATGGTATTGCGCAAAGTCTTAAGAACCATCGGTAGCCCCTTCCAACAAGCTCTCCGACTTGCCTTCCTCAGGGCTGCAAACTCCTCGAGGGCAGCGCCGAGCAACTGATAGCGATAATAGTATTCGAGATAGGTCAAATGTACATCCTCTGCCTGCCAACTTCGCGCGGGTGCAAAGAACTGATTTGGGTATTCTCCAAGCACAGCGCCCATTTCTTCTTTGCACCGTTGGAACGTAAAATTTTCCAGTGTCAACTTTTGGCCAGCGAGAGCAATTTCGATTCTCTTGTTCGGGTGACGTAGATAATAATCAACGAGACCAGAGATCTCTTCCTCGTTCCGCCATCCTACAAAGTGCTCACCTTCGCGAAACCCCCACTCAGTCAGTTCTGTCGGTATCCCAGTAATAAGAAGTGCTCCGCCGGCCATTCCTTCATAACAACGCATATTCGCTTCGTGAGGAAAATCTTCTCGGCTGACATTAACCACAATGTTAGATAGTTGGTAGATTTCCGCAGTCTCTTCCTTGCCATATCGCTTTCTAAAATCGTTCATCCTGAATTTGGTTGAAAGTGTCTCGATAATCCTTCGTCGCCTGGCGTAATGGCCATATCCGAATTCACCGACCCACCCCAACTCCAAAGGGCGATCCCTCTCACACCGACTTTCCCTGAACAACTCTCCGTCCACTGCATGCGGAAGGACAGAGACCTTCGGATGCCCAGCAGCCTGGTACAAGGGTACAAATGACTTGTGCCAAAGAAACACGTAGTCGAATAGCATCGACCAACGGATGCGTGATGAAGTCCATCCAAACGAATCGATGTCCAGGGAGACAGTCGGTATCGGCGTGATCTGAAGGTCACGCGGGAGCCCCGGTGAATGGACAAGGTGTGCAAACACATCAGGTAATTCAGATCGGGTCCTGGCTAGATCAAGCAATCGAAGGACACTAACATTCGATCGAAAAAGGTCCAAATCAAAATGGATGGCACACCCTGGACCAAAGGATTCAGAAAGATATTTCTCAGTTACATGGCGGCTTGAAGCGTTGTAACTAAATGAGATCCTCATCCGTTTCGACCAATTCGAGATTCTACAAGCTCCTGCCTGACGGCGGATTGGCGAAGGGCGCACCTATCGGAATGGGCTTGTCAGACGCTCTTGTAAATCCCGACACCTGGGGGATGCATGTCTAGCGCCCCAATCTTATAAAAGCCGAATCGGGGTGGTTCAAAATGATTCTCCGCTGTCCACGGGGCGCAGAACTTGTCCTCCACAAGATCTTGCCTGACAAAGAATGCATTTATTCCAGAAAGCGAACATCCAACCAATGCATAACCCTTCCGTGAGCCTAGCAATTCCAGAGCCTTTAAACTTGCTCCATAATAGCTTGTCCCGTCCCAAACGAAATCCTTGTTGTAATCTGCAACTATTGCGAGAGGCGGTCGGAAGACCGCATTGTATTCAATGACAACAACACGAGGTCGCACTTCAGAAATTGCTTCCCACACCCAGTAATCATTTCCATCGATATCTATGCTCAGCAGGTCAATCGCTCCAGAAACTTTCGTGCTAAGAATGATTTCATTGATTGAATCTCGATCTACAAATTTGTGCAAGAACGTCAGCTTCCCAGATTGGATGAATGTCGAGAACTGGTGGTCTATTGTCTGCGCGTTGACGTTGTCACCGTCTATCCATAATCCCCTCCACCCAGAAAGTAATAGGTAAAGTGTGTTGTTCTCAGTTCCATCTCCAACCCCAAACTCGATAAACACTCGATTCGTGAGCTTGATTCTCCGAAAGATTTCTTGAATCATTCCGTCCTCGTCGTACTGTGAATATCCCCGAAAGCCGTGCGCTAGGAGCCTCTTAGGATCGCGGTTGCGCTCGTTTGATAGGAGTGAATCACGATAAATCGAGTAGAGTGCAGAAGTAGCAAGGGCGGCTGAGCCACGCACCTCGAGAATCGCACGCAGATACGGAAGTAATGGTTTGATCATGAATTTCGGATAAATCGACATATTTCGCCTTAGTGTAGACGAGTAGTTGGCGCGCCCCTTTCAAGAAGCCGTGATCTGCAAGTGATGTGTTCGACGGACCGTGGACTCGGGTTTTCTGGGGGCATCGCAAAGCTGGAGTCTATATCATCAGTGCATCGCCCTCAACCCTCAACTCAGAAAGCCACACAAACAGGGGTGAAATCTAGATTCGAGGCAGCAAGCGTGAAGGCGATTCAAGACCCGGCTTCAGGGGAAAGGAGTGGCAAAAGTCGATCCTTCTTCTCCCGTGGAGCCGCCAGGTAGTTCCTAACATCCGGGTAATCGTTTCTAAAACGGTGCGGACGTAGACGTCCATCTTGGAGGATGTCGAACCACTCGTAGTCATAGCTCTTCAGCTGGCTAACGATCTTGCAGGCTGGATAACCCCACTGCGCCGTGACCTTGTCAAGAACTTCACAAATTATTAGAGGGCGAAGACGGCCGAGAAGTCTGTCAGCACCCCGAAAAATCTCGAGTTCCCCGCCTTCTGCATCGATCTTCACGAGATCCACTATGTCAGTGTGGCTGTACTTCAAGTATTCGTCGAGAGGGGTTGTTTCGACTTCGACGTGCTTTACGGGGTGATCAACCGCAGGCTGGCGGAGGCTGTTCATGTTAGTATACCCGTCGACAACCACCAAAAGTGACGCCTTTCCCCTTTCTGACGTTACGGCGTATGGCTCAACCTTGACGGTTTTGATTCCGTTGCACCAGAGGTGAAGCTTTAGCCGGCGGCGATCACGTGGAGACGGTTCAAAGGCAACGACGTGGCCTTCAGGGCCCATCCTCTTTGCGCCGATAATTGCGTAGATTCCGTGGTAGGCTCCAACATCCAAAAACGTCATGCCTGGGCGCAAGAACTTCCATAGGAAGCAAAGTTCACCGACATCATCGCCCCAATAATCAAAAAGGCTCTTAGCCGAACTAAAGGTTGCAGGAAAATAGGACCACCAAAAATCAACCAACTCATCCGTATCGACTCTCAAGTAAACTCTGTGCGGAGCGAGTGGCAGCTTTGCAAGCCACATTGTTGCCGCAAACCTTTCGGTGAGCCGTCGTTGTTCGGGCGTCTTTCGGAGAAACCTTTGGATACGCTGAATCGACATCATACGCGTCCAATCCCATTGTCCGCGCAATCCGAGTCGTATGCAGATCGGATCCCCATTCCCATCAGGGGCCTGCGCCTGAGGTCGTTGAGCCTTGACCATCTTACTCCTGTCCAGACAAAAACTATTGCTGTGGTCGCCACTGAGCGAAACCAGACCAAGTCGCAACCTCAGTGAATTGAGTGTCTCTGACGTGGTGCAGCCGCGCGGTTAGCTTCAAATTGTGCGGAGAGGGGAATGCTTTGTAGGCGGAAAAGGATGCCGAGCAATAGCCAAAGATATGCATTCAACAAGAAATCTTCATAAGCCACCATAGATCCAAAAGTGGCTGGGAAAAGGAGGAAGACCGCATACAAAAAAATGACGAATCCCACTGGGAACAACGGGGAGCCTTTCAGTCTTTTCACGACTCTCCAGGCGGAGATCAGAATCGCCACGCTCATAACAATCCACAGAACCAGGCCGACAATCCCCATTTCGACAACAAGAGTGCCATAACCGCTTTCTACGCCAACCGGCAGGCGCTGCGCACCAAAGATGCGAGCAACGTATTGAGTGCCCAGAGATGTGGTTCCGATTCCATAACCGTAGGGCCAGCGGTCGTAGCTGAATGCAGCCAGAAAGTTCTGCACTGGATAATCCCAGCTACGAAATGTCAGTTCGCTATAGGGGCTATTGGGTGTGAGTGTCTGTTGATAAATGTCGAAACGCGATAGCAATGCATCGGGATACGCAATGAAGAGCAAGACTATCGCGAAGCTAATTCCGAGTGCAGTCCGCTGAATCGCGCGTAGAGCGCGTAAAGTACCGCCCTGTCGCCACGGGGCACCCCAGATGAATGCAATGCTAGTTGCTAAAGCATTGATCATCCCCCACATGAACGATCCCCTGGATGCGGTTAGGTATGCGCCGCCTGCCGTCACCGTTACAGCGATAAAGGCGAATGCTCTTCTTTTCTTGTGGCGTAGGAGGAGGTAGCCACTGAATCCAAGGACCAGCGGCCAGGTCACCGCTATGAAATTCGCGTACCTGCCGGCGCTGACAAAAACAGAGGTGGGACGGTAGGCGACCGCGCCCGTCACGGGAGCCACGCGATAGAGAGTGCTGAGTTCACGTAGATCTTCCGCCTGAACGCGAGGATTGAGAAAGGATGGACCAAGAATGGATTGGGCAATACCGAGTGAGATGATTATGAGCGCAAGAATCAGGTTGACCGTAAAGAAGCGGCGTAATTCAACCTCGGAGTTGAGAAGTGCATAGCCGATGAAAACTAGAGGGATGTAATAGAAAAACATTTTGAAACCCATCAGGCCGTACCAGATGCTTGGGGACGCAGGATTGAATACCTGGACAGCGCCAAACCAAATTAATATCAACAAAGGCAGGCGAAACGGGGGTCGAAACGTTGTCACCTTCCTTCGCCGGTACGCTGCCAGGAAACAAATGAACACCACGAGGACAAGGAAATCCTTAGCAAAGTAGATTGTCATGTTGTTGCCAAGAAATTTCCGTGCGAAGTCTTCAAACAGCAGCCAGGTTAGGAAAAGATAGACCCCGTTGCGCCAGTTGTTGACGATTCCAATGACAATCACGCAGCCCAAAGTAGCCAGACCCACATAAGCTAGGCCAGCAGAATTATCACTGATCACGTATTGGGCAAGCTGGTACGCGGCAAAGGTACCAGCGATGAGAAGGGCCAGGCTGATCAGGTGAGCTCTCCCAAACCCATTTGATGGCAAAGAAAAGGAAGTTCTCATAGTCTGTCGGTACGGCCAGCGCCATGATTATTACTGACTCTGATGTTCTCCGGAAGCAAAATCGCGCTAGCTTTTTCAGAAATTCTGGGGTTTAGCATTCTAAAGTGTCTTGATTCGTTGAGGGCGTCTATGCCGTGCGGTCTTTTAATCATTGATAGTTAAAATGCGGAAGCACGCGCGATTTTCTTGGCGGCTTAATGAAAGAGCGACACTCCCTGGTTGAGTCGACCTGTGCCATATTTGAGTGGAGATGCAATCAGAAGGAATCAAGTCAGCCATTAGGGCCGTCGTACCGCGCGACGTTCGCAACTGGATGCGATCGCCAGCTAAGGCGTTAGCTTGGCTCTGGCAGAGTGCTCTCTTTAGGTGCGGATTCACCAACAGGTTAGAGATTTCGGACGGGCAAAGTCTACTACTCCACCCCCTCGCCTACAGAGCGGCACAGACTGCTCAAATTCGTGACCCTGAACAGGCTGCAGAATTTCATCAATTTGTCTCGTACTGCCACGCGGGTATGTTTCTTCTTGACGTAGGCGCCAGCTTTGGCATTTTCAGTTTAGCGTGCGCGCGACTCGGTGGGAAAGCCATCGCTATCGATCCGTCTCGAATTGCCGCAAATATGATTGCCAAGCAACTTAGACTCAATGATTTACAAGAGAGAGTGAAGGTCCTCGAGGTTGCGGTTGGCGACAAGGACGGAACTATCGAGATGCTAAACGCCGGGATTTATTCCGACGGCTACTACCGCTATGAGTCTGCCCGTGACAGGCGGGAGCTTACAAACGTTCGCGCTACCACGCTCGATCATCTAGCTGCGCATTTTGGGTGGCCCTCACACCTAAAGATTGACGTTGAGGGCTACGAAGCAGCGGTAATTCGTGGCGCGCGGGAGCTATTGACGCAGTCATCCCCACTGGTCTTTCTTGAACTCCACAACGAAATGGTCCTCGCCTCAGGTGGTGATCCAGCCTACTGTGTCAACGAACTATTGCGGCTTGGCTACAACCTATTTTCAGCTCATGGTGCTCCATTGAGTGCTGAGCAAGCCCTCAAGCCGCCTATATGCCGAGTTCTAGCCAGGAGGGCCGTCAGTTCATCTTGACCAAACTTCTATAGATCTCCATGTGCTCGCTCACCATTTTGGCGCAAGAGAACTGCCTTTCGGCTCTCGCGAACGCTCGCTGCCCAAGGGACGCCGCCTGCTGCGGGTCGTCCAGCATCCGGCCTACCTGGCGCGCTAGATCCGCCGAATCACCTGTTCTGAAAATCAGTCCCGTGTCTCCAAGCACCTCTTTGAAGGATCCGAGATCCGAGACAATCAAAGGCAACGCCCTCTGCATGTTCTCCGCCAATACCAACCCAAAGACCTCGCCTGCTAGAGACGGAACGACCACGACATGGGCATGAGACAACTCCGCATTCATTTTCGAAGTGGAAACTTGTCCTAGCAATCGAACATGCCCCGACAGCGGAGGCGTTTTCGCCGCAATTTCGAGCGACGCACGCTGCGGACCATCGCCAATCACCAACAACTGAACCGACCGCCTCTGTTCCCGCAATAACCTAGTCGCTTCAAATAGGACGCCAACGCCCTTGGTTGATACCAGGCGGCCCAAGTAAGCTACTATTGGCGCGGAAGTGCTAGTTGTGGACTGTCGCTGCGGGGTGGAACATGGTTCAAGACCGTGGTGGATTGTCTTCACACGGGGCAATTGCAGCTGCTCCTGCAACCAGTCCGTGGGTGAGATGTTCACGGATGCCCGCTTGCAAAGGAAGCGCCGCACAAACGTAAGTAGCCAGAGTCTCCACGAACCGACTGTTCCGAGGGCGAGGTTGCAACGGTAGCACTCCATATGTCGCCTGGCCATAAAGTGACCGGGACAGGGAGATTGCGACGGCTCCACAAACAGTTGTCCATTGGGGCAAACCGTCTGAAAACCGTGATGTTCCACGACAATGGGCTTGCGCATAATCAATCCGAGCGCAACAGGAGAAAGAGCCGGACCGGCCACGTGAATCACATCGTTTAACAAGACCAACCGCCACAGTCGAGAGAGACTCGGTTGGCGTACAACCTGAAACGGAAGTAGGCGATCATCAAAACCCGCAGCCGGCGTCTGCGTCACAAGGGTAATTTCGAATTCAGAGAGGCCTGATGAAGTGCGAAGCTCCGCTAGACCACGGGCAATTGAAAGGACGATCGTCTCGGTCCCACCTACGCTGGGTGCAAAAAAGTGAGAATAAATTAGAAGTTTCACACGCAATGCATCCTATGAAACCAGCGCCATGTTGGACAACGTGGTTTAACGACGTTTTTCAGAGCCCTATTTGTGTCGATTCCAGTCGTTGTAGCAAATCCTCTTGAAACTTGATCTATTTGACTCTCACAAAGCAATCCATGTTCGTCGGGGAGGCAGACCGCGCAGGTATATATCTGAATCCATGACAGCTCACCAGCCTTATGAGCCGAGGATAATCAACGATCGTTGGATGGAACTCAATAATAATAGCGTCCGCACTTGCCAGCCACCCAATAGGGCCATCGAACAGTTCTTGCTCACCGCCCTCTATATCAATCTTAATCAAACCAAATCTCTCCACCTTAAACATCTTCATAAGCGTGCCCACGCTAATCACCGGCACCAAAGAGCCGTCTTCCGACAGCCTTCCCAGGTTAGAGAGTTCGGTGAATTTGAATCGAGCCGTCCCATCCTGTGGCCCAATCGCAGCTTCCAACACGTGTCCCGCGATCCCGTTCAGTTCGAAGTTCTGGCGCGCAAGCGCAGCGTTGCCCGGACCAGGCTCTACCGCTATCACTTGGCTGCACGAAAACCGTTTGGCTAGCCATACGCTTGTCATTCCTATATTTGCTCCGAGATCTAAAAAGACGCCCGACGGATCCTCAAAAGGCAGGCGATAGGCTTCTTCAAGCCATATTTCCCGAATACTATGAAGGTCACCCTTATTGAGACGGTAAAGAATCTTAACCTCACCGCGAAGCCGGACCTCTCGCAGACGATTGCGCTGGCCCGCAGGAATTACGGAATTGAGTCTTGAAAGGGCAAAGTCCATGCTCAATCGGATACGAGACCGTGTGTCAGCGGCAAGCTTCACACTTGTTCGCAAGTCATGAACGAAAGTCTTCAAAAAGGTCATTACTTTACTCGGTGGCATATGCCTGACTTCCTGTCGAGCAGTCGGATCTCAGCGTTTTAATGGCGGCCGTTACACATGAACATATACCACTCCGTGCGTCATCGTGGAATTTCGAATTCAGAGAGGCCCGGTGAAATGTGGAGGTCCGAGAGGCCACGGGCAATTGCGGGATAGTGGATACGCGCTGGAAGAACGAACTACCCCTTGTTGACATAGCGCTGGTTTTCGAAGATGTCGAGCGTCTCTGTGGCTCAGGCGGTGCTTTCTTAGGATCGAAGGGAGCACTATCTGAACTGTCGTCTTCCGAACAGACGAGCGGCATTGCCGAGCCCGGAGGAAGTTCACTGCCATACTCGTAGGCCGTAAGTCACCCGACACCTTTCGAGGTAATTCCAGGACGTTCCGCATAGCGCCTTCCCAGAGGAAAACGATCGTGGGATAACTGCCGAGTTCATGCTCCTGCCACTGGACTTCCAGCTCCATCTCTGGCGGCGGTGGTCCACATACTTTAACAATATGCCGGACGGTGTCGATGATCTCGACTGGCATATGTGCCTCCTGAGGTTAGCCTACAACGCCGTTGGAACGACTCTTACAAAAACTTACGACTGCGCCGCCCGTGCCATTTCCCATGACACTCAACGCAGAGTGTCATTAGGTTGTCCATCACATCGCCACCTAGCTGGCTTCTAGGTTTCACGTGGTGGATGTGCAGGTTCAACCGAACCGCACAACCGAACCGCACTCTTGACATGCCTAGCATTCTCGGGTAACGAATACTCACTCTTGGAGGCAAGTCTGCTGGCGTGTGCCTCGAAATTGCTCTTGCTCAGGACGGCCACCCGTCGGCGTTTTATGTGACCTATTCACCATGGGTAAAAACATGACGAAGTTCATCGCTATTTTGCTTACTTTCATCGTGAAGATAACGGCCAACATGAATTATTTTTCAATCCTTCCGACACAAAGTGCGCAAACTGCGTTGAAACCGCAGTCATCTGACCATGTGCAATACGTATCTGCAAATGGCAATGACCGCAATGATGGCTTGAGTCTTGGCACGGCGAAACAAACTGTCTATGCAGCCCTCCTTGCCTTGCCGAGTGGCAAGGAATCGACCTTGACAGCAGGGTATGGCACAGTTTGGCTTGTCGGCAATGTCACCTATGGCGGACCGGTCAAAGCCGGTGGCTTTTGGATCATGGGACACTCCGACCCCAATTATTCCTCCCCGCCGCGCGGATGGTTGAAGAGCAGCGGGCCTATTTCACTGCGCGCTTACTCTCCTAGCAATGCTGCTGCGCAAAACCACATGCCAAGCAGCTATATCACGGCTGGTGCTGGTGCACCCGACCTTAGTAAGCCCGCAATGTGGATTTCCGGTCTGGCGGCAAATTATTGGATCAAGGACGTCGGTTGGGGGAATTATGTAGCGAGTAACTACATTCGCCTGGGAATTTGCTCGCCGACGAAGCAGTTTCCAAACGGAGATCGAAGTGGTACCTGTGGTGTGCAGCAAGTCACCATCGACAATTCGGCTGGAAATTTTGGTGATGGCACAATTGGAACTGGCCCCGGTATCGACATTGGAAGCAACACCTTTTGGATTTGGATTCGCAATAGCGCTTTCGGTGGCGGTTCACAGGATTTAAGGACCATTGTCTCGAACGCTGGCCTGTCGAGAAAAGCAGATATGGTCACGGTAACTACGACCGCCCGCCATGCCTTTGTAGTAGGCCAGAACGTAACGATTTTTAATGCATCGGATCCTACCTTCAATGCCTCTTTGACAATAAGCAGTGTTCGGACAAAGACAACTTTCACGTTCAAACAGATTGGCCCAGACGCAACTAGTGGCGGAGGGCAAGTATGGAGCGACCGTAGCTATGCGATTGCGATCAATCCTTACAACGCCAGTGGCAGCAATCCAGGTGGGGCCAGTGGCAGTGGATTGATTTTCGTGAAAGATATGCATTTTGGGTTGGGTGGTGTGCGCCTGACTGGCGGTGTCAATGGCGGCGGAGTCGAGGTTGATGGCGCATCGCTTGAATGCCCGTTTTCAAGTGGAGCCGCCGGGGTTGAAGTTACAAATGGCAACATCGCGAGCGCCAGAGTCAACCACGTCGAGATGTCCGACTGCAACAATGGAGTGCCTGGCCTAATGACATGGAACGGTTTCGGCCTCAATGCGGTAACGAGCAGCTACGTCGACACGCTAGGCGCGAATGCAAATTTTGGGTCTTCAAGCTCCAACGCAAGAGTTAGTCCTAGGCGCCAAGGGATTACCGGATTTAATAAGAACGAAGTCATCGGAGACACTAACATCGCACGGCGAGGATTTCCGCCGCAAACGGTACGTTATGAGAATCTCGCAAAGACCACATCGCAACTAACCGTCGATGGCGGAAGCGGAACACTCACGAGGGGTTACTTAGCTCCTGATGGAACAAATGGAGCGGCACAACTTGTTTGCAATACTGGGCAATGCTCGACGAATTTTTACCTGGCCGCTCCCGTTCCTGTAACTCTTAACGATTGGTACGTATGCGGCTATTGGACACGTTCGACAATTTCTACTGGCACGCCAACCAGCGGCGCCATGGGGATGAACGGACTTGGCTACGGCAATGGTGATTATTGGTATCCCCTCTATGGCTCAAATGGTGCCGCAAACGGATATTTCGGCAAGCCGTCCTACAGCGATGGCAATTGGCACTGGTACTACATTGCGAGAAAAGTTTGGTCGAATCCTACCCAAGCAGGACTTGGCTGTTCAGGATATGTGTATGCGGGAGTCCCGCAGCAATTCTATGCGCCTATATTCATGCATATCCCGACAACTGATGGGCTCTCTGACAATGAAGTCTATGAATTGGCGGCTTCGCTCTCTAGTTATTCACAAACTTGCAAGCAAGGTCAAATCTGCGACATGGTTGGGCCGGTTTCACATGATTGGACTTCAACGGTAGCAAAACTACCAAGCGCTTCTGCAAATCCTGGCGCAATGATCAGAGTCACCGATTCAACGGCGATTTCAACGGAAGGGCAGACGTGTGTTGGTGGTTCTTCAAACATGGCGCTGGCTTTTTCGAATGGCCACGTGTGGAAATGTTTCTGAGGCCACAGGGCTATGAAAAAGGCCTTGTTGCTCGCTCACTGCGCCTCAGTACCTCCAGCTCCATCTCCGGCGGCGGTGGCCGCGGACCTTGACAATGTGGCGGATGGCGAGAGTGCCCTGGGCAGAAATGCTCGGGATTGGTCGCCATTTCCGCAGCCTGCTTTGCTAGCGTTCGTAGTGCATTTTGATTTTGGCAGCAGGTGATCAAGACGCTAAACAGCTGAACGAGATTCGAGCACCCGTGCGAGGCCCGATGCGATGGATGGCCAGGAGAAGTGCTCTTCATATGCCCGGCGGCTGCGTTCGCGAAGTGCAGCGCGATAGGCAGGATCGGACAGAACGCGGGCAAGAGAGAGGTTGAGCTGGTTCTGGCGGGATGATTCGTCTTGGGCGAAAGGCACTAGGGCGACGCCTGCATCAGTGATCGGCGGGCCGGTTTCCGAACCGGAATAAGCGATGACCGGCAGGCCGCAAGCGATCCCTGCGATAGCGCTGCCGCGACGCGTTGAGATTGCCCCCCGAACGAAGAGCAGCACATCAGAAGCGAAGAGTCTCTCAATAACTTGCGCTCCATCCAGCAATCCTTCCACGGATAGTTCAACGGGAAGACCTCGTAACCCTTCGCGAAGACGGGACTCATAGGTTTCTGCATTTCTGCCGAAGACAGAGAGCCGGAGTTTGCCGAGTTTCTCAGACGCGAAGCGGACGGCAGAAAGAATTTCGCTGGTTTCACGGACGCCGGACGCACCGCCTGTGATGCTGAACACACAGATGTGAGGAGTGGCCTCACTTCTCGAGTTGAATCCGGATTCGGAATGACCGACCGTAACTCTAGACGAAATTGGGAGGTTGGGGCCGACGGGGAGAAAGGTGGCTTTACTCGGGGAACGGGAAAGCCATGAGATTCTTTCGATAGGAACGGTGAAGATGGCTAGGTCGGCAAGGTCGACAGCTTGGCGCATCGTTCGAACCTGTGTCAGACGGCGAATTCGGTCTATCAGTCTGGCGCCAGGCCAAGGCTCGACGTCGTGAAAGATGACGCCGACGCGCGCGCGAACTGAGTGGAGGATGCGAAGCAACCGAAGGAAACGAATGGGGAAGCCCCGTGCGGACCACGCAAGTGCAGTATATTGGACGAATACCCAGGTGTTGCACCAAGAAGCGACTTCTAAACGCAGATCGTCGATTGCGTGAGGCCAACCTTGGAGTTCCCAAGGTATGCGTCGAATTTCGACCCGAAATCCGTGGGCTTCCAAGGCACTGCCGAAATGTTTACAGTACTCCTCGACGGCGTC
>Ga0126381_100001111_pt1 | contig 29158 bp, 28 predicted proteins | sample PanSoiMetPlot_28_FD_96465 | JGI IMG/M metagenome (GOLD analysis project Ga0126381, IMG submission 96465) | Tropical forest soil microbial communities from Panama - MetaG Plot_28 | ecosystem: Environmental > Terrestrial > Soil > Tropical forest > Bulk soil | place: Panama | collected 2016-02-17
ACCCCGATCTCCGACGGCGCATGCAAGTTATTCCCTGGCTCCGTGAACAGCGGGGGGACATGGCACGTTGCGCACCTCGCCGCGCCGTTGAACAGCGTCCTCCCGCGCTCGAAGGCGGCTGCATCAAACGACCCGACCGGCGCCTTCGGGGCCGGGATTGAAAGCTGATAGATATGCAGCGCGGCAAGCTTGGAGGTCAATTTATCAGGCGTTACGCGCGTGTCTGCCGAGCCGCTTTTGGCCGCAACAGGGTACTGATCCTTATCGTCGAGCCGCTTGTCGAGAAACGTTCCGGCACCATGCATTTCGCCGACCCCGACATAGGCGTTCCAGTACGGCACTGATCCGAAGCCGGTCCAGGTGTGAAGATTGACGCCTGCCAGACCGAAGGCAGGTGGGATGAGCGTTCCGGCCTGTTTGCCGTCGGGACGAAAGCCCTTGCCATCCTTGTCGAGCTCCGCGTCGAAACGACCCGGACCCCAACTGGCCAGGACCTTCTTCACGGTTTCGACATCAACGCCAAGCAGGTCGGTAAACGGCTTGAGGTTGGGAGCAAGCGACACGATCACGCCGACATTCAGATCGCGGTTGGCCCAGCCATCGAGTCGACTGCCTATCCCGGGGGCCAAAGAATCATCAACGGTGGAGTGGCAAAACGCGCATTGAATGCCCATCGATTTGACGTTGCCGTCGCTGCCAGTCATGGCCGTGACGCCGACGACCGCGTTCAGCTTCAGCAGTGCGATCGTCGTTGCCGGATCGTCGAGGTTGATCTTGCCCGCCTTGAGCTTGTTTTTCAAAGCCTGGGGGAGCGCATCCGCATCGACCTTGAGGCCCACGGACAAGGCGGTCTTGGGCGACACACCGGGCCCGACACCGCCATTGTTTGCACCCGCGATCGCTTTGTGGAGTTGGAGCGCGTCGCCCCAAAAGGCCTCGCTGCCAAACGTGTCGTAGCGGAAAATCTTCCGGCCCTGGTCGAGCATCGTCTGCGCGTAACGAGCGATTTGCGCGTCATGACCTCTCAGCGCAGGCGGTACGGCTGACGCCAACAGAGTCCCAGACAGCCCGACTCCGAAAATTCCTGCCATCAAGATGCGTTCTGGCATCGCGGGCCCTCCTCATTTGCAGAATGGAGATCACCTCGGGCTGCGCGTCGGCCGCGGCAGCCTGGACCGGCAATCGACTTCGACCTTTAGATGCGGCAGCGGCGCGAAGGTTCCCGATCAAACGATCAGGCCAAAGCGCTGGAGCACCATGTTGGCCATCCGATCGCAACGTCGGCCTGCAAACGGAAATACATCGGTCAGCGCCGAATCCACATGCTGCTCAAGGGCTTGCTTCAAGAGCTCACGTGCGCGATGCAAGCGGGTTTTGACGGTTTCGACGCGGAGCCCAAGGAGATCCGCGGTCTCCTTCACGCTCATTTCCTCGATAAGACGCGCAACCAGCACGGTTCGAAAGGCCTCGGGCAGATCGTCGATGGCCTGTTCGAGCAGGTGCTGGATTTGTCGTTGAGCCATGGTGCGTTCAGGATCAAGTTGCGTGGAGGCCGCCTGGAAGGGAATGACCTGACCCTGTGATGGCGGCCGGTTCTCGATCGCCTCCAGGTTCACCGTCGGACGGCGGCGGCGCAATCGTCCCAACGCTTCGTTCAGCGCGATACGCGAAAGCCATGTCGCCAGGCTCGAATCCCCGCGAAACCGGTCGAGACTGGTGAACGCGTGGACATAGGTATCCTGGAGGGCGTCCTCGGCGTCGCTGTCATCGGCCGTCACAGCGCGAGCAAGCCGGTATAGACGACGGTTGTGCCGTTTGATGATGGTGCGAAAGGCACCGCCGTCTCTCTGCCGCACCAGTTGCACGAGTTGTGCATCCGAAAGCGCGCTCGGGTCCGTGAGAGGGGCGGTATTACTTTCCTGCATCGCCCTGCGCCCTGAATCGTCACGAACATTAGATGCTGGTCACAGGGAAAGGTTCCCGAGATGCGGCAGAGCCGCCTTTGCGTCATCCTGTCCATTCGGCGCGTCAGAGCCTGGCAGGGGCAGGGAAGGAGAAGTCTTAAGGCCGCGTCGAGCCGTCCGGCAGCGTGGTGTCCTTGAACAGCGCCTCATCGATATGCGCGTCGTAGAGGTCGCCTTTGCGGAAGCTCGTGCCGGAGAGATTGGCGCGGGCGAAATTCGCGCCGCGGAAGTTCGCGCCGGAGGCGTCGGCATCAGTGAGGTCGGCGCCGGTGAGGCTTGCCTCCTCGGCTTCCGTCCCGATGAGCCGCGCATCGGCCAGCATGGCATCGTCGAGTTTGGCCGAGCGCAGGACGGCGAAATCGAGAGCGGCGTTGGAGAGGTCGGCGCCGGTCAGGATCGCGTCCGCAAGCCGCGCCTTGCGCAGGTCGACATTGCGCAGGATAGTCTTGGTGAGATCGCTGCGGGTGAAGCGCGCGGTGCCCATCAAGGCATCGGTCATGTCTGCGCCTGGGAGCCGTGCCGCGTCGAGATTAGCGGCATAAAGCAAAGCGTCATGCAAATGTGCGCCGGAAAGGTCTGCCCGGCGAAGATCGGCCTTGTTGAGATTGGCCGCCGTCAGGTGGGCGCCCGCGAGATGCGCTCCGGACAGATTGGCGTCGTGAAAGTTCGCCCCGTCGAGAATGGCGCCGGTGAGGTCGGCGCCGGCGAGATCGTGACGCTTGAAGTTCGCGCCCGACAGGTCGCAGCGCGGGCAGTTGCGCGTGAGGCCGGCGAGGAAGTCCGCACGCTCATCGGCCCGTGCCGCGCCCACCGCCGCGATCACGACCAGAGCTGCAAGCAGGCCGATAAACTTCATCACTGATCCATGGCGTTCGCGGCAAATATCTCGTCGAGCTTCATCAAGCGCGGCGTGAGCCCCTGCTCCACCGAGTAGGTTGCGGCAGTCTCCAGGATATGGTGGTTGGCCTTGATGCCGTGCCGGATGATGGGGTGCCGCAACGCCTTGGCGGCCTCGGGCGGGATCAGGCCCGTCATGGCATGATAGTCCACGTGCTCGGTGCGCTGCTGGTTGGCGATGTCGTTCGCCGCCTCGAACGCCTTGAACAGGTTTAGTACCGCCCACGGATGCCTTTCGGCAACCTCGCGGCGGATGACCATGCCATGGTTGATCGGATAGATGTCGGTCTTGCGATAGAAGCGCACTCCCTCGGCCCAAGGATCGGGGAAGAGCGTCTTGACGTCGGGGTGGTTGGCGAGGTCGACGGTGCTGCGGTCGACCAGATTGCTGTGGCGCAGATAGTGGATCACTGCCTGGATCTCGCCCGACGCCATCATCGAGCCGATGCTCTTCTCCGCCGGGATTTGATGGATGGTCACGCCCGGCGGCGGCTTGAAGGCGGTCGCGCCCGCATGGCTGTGGGTCGGCACGCGCTCCATGAAGAACTCCATGTCGCTTGCCTTGACCCCGAACTCGTGCTGCAGCACGCCGCGCGTCCATAGGGCCGCAGTCTGCTGATATTCCGGCACGCCGACGCGGCGGCCCTTGAGATCGGCGGGCTGCTCGATCTTGGCGTCGCGCCGCACCAGAATCTCGGTGTGGAAGAATTTGCGCGTGGTGAAGACCGGCAAGCCGAGCCAGCGTTCGTCGCCCGCCGCCCGCGCCATCATCAGCGAGGACACCGACATTTCCGACACGTCGAAATCGCCAAAGCGCAGCTGCCTCCAGAACATTTCGGAAGGGTGCAGGATCGTGGGAACGAGGTCGATGCCGTCGGGCTGCACACTGCCGTCGAGGATCGGCCACGTCCGCGGATTGGAGGTGATGGCGAGACTGAGCTGCAACTTCATGAGGATGACGCGACCTTTCGGAACAGAGGTCTCGAAGCGGTCTAGCCGATCCGCTACCGCGCCTCAAGCTGTCGTAATACTGTCGTGGGCACACGCCAGCAAAATCGAGGAAGAGATGAAAGACGTCGACGTGGCGATAGTCGGGGCAGGCGTCGCCGGGCTCACAGCCGCGATGGTTGTCGGCGCGCACGGTTGTAAGGTCGCGGCGGTTGATCAGACGGGCGTCGGCGGCCAGATCAGCAATGTCGAGCGCATCCTCAACTGGCCGGGACATCCCGATGGCATGGGCGGCCATGAACTTGGTCCGCTCCTGCATCAGCAGGCCGAAGCGGCAGGCGCCGAGATCGTGCTGGATACAGTCGAGGTCATCGAGCCGGTAGAGCAGCACTTCGTCGTGCGCGGCGCTGCCGAGGTCCTGCGCGCGCGCGCCGTGATCATCGCGGCCGGCTCGACACTGCGGCCGCTCGGTATCCCGGGGGAAGAAAAATTTCGCGGCAAGGGCGTGTCACACTGTGCCTCTTGCGACGGTGCGCTGTTCGCCGGGCGTGAGGTCTGCGTCATCGGCGGCGGCGATTCCGCGCTCGATGAAGCGCTGGTGCTGGCGCAGCATGCCGCGCGCGTCACGCTCTTTCATCGCGGCGCGGATCTTGATGCACAGCAAGCGTTGCGCCAGCGGATCGCTGCTGGTGCCAATATCGAGATCGTCCTCGACACCGTGGTCGAGGAAATTTTGGGGACCGGTACGGTCACAGGCGTGCGCTTGTGCGCCGGCGGCACTACGCGGGTGCATGAGACCGCCGGCGTCTTCATCTATGTGGGGCTCAAGCCCAATACCCTGTTCCTGCGCGGTCTCGTCGCGCTCGATAGCAACGGCCACATCGAGACCGATGCAAGCATGCGCACATCGGTCCCGGGAATTTTCGCCGCCGGCGATATCCGCACGTCATCGGTCGCCTTGCTCGCATCCGCCGCCGGCGACGGCGCTACTGCCGCCGTGTCGGCCTTCCGCTATCTCGACGGCGGCCGTATAGTGGCGGCAACGAATAGTCGAGGAAGCCCCCCATGAACATCGTCACCACGCCGAAGAATCCGACGCAGATCGATCTCGACGCTTCGCCCGAGAAGATCGTGGTGCTGAGCCCGGTCGGATATCCGCCTAAGGTCAAGGCGAAGGCCTTGGCGCCGCGGCTCGAGAGCCTCGATGGCAAGACCATCTATCTGGTCGATTGCCGGTTCGACGATTCGATTGAACTGCTGAAGCAGGTAGCGGCCTGGTTCGCCCGCCACATGGGCGGCGTCAACACGCGGATTATCTCGCTCTCGGCCACATACCAGAAGGACGATCCGAAGACCTGGGAAGAGATCAAGAGCAACGGCCACGCCGCCATCCTGGGGGTCGGGCATTGCAGCAACTGCTCGCCGGCGGTCGCGACGCACGCTATCACGCTCGAGACCAAATACGGCGTGCCGACGGTTGCGCTACACACCGACAAGTTCGACCGCGTGGTTGAATCGGTGACCAAGATGGCGGGTCTGCCGCAGGCGCCGCGCGCCTTCGTGCCGCAGCCGGTCATGGGCAAAACCACGGCCGAGCTCGAAACTTACGTGAACGGCAAGGACCCGGTCAGCGGCCGTCCGGTCATGCAGGAGATCGTCGAGGCGCTGACGGTGCGCCATGTCGATTGAAGCCGCCGAGTTCGATCACGCGACGCCGCGGCTGCTCGATGCTGACACCGAGGACAATTTGCAGCGGTTGTTCCTCGAGAACAACTGGACCGACAAGCTGCCGATCGTGCTGCCGACCGAGAAGCGGGTCGCGGCGATGCTCGCCCATACGAGCCACGCGCCGAACGAGATCGTCGGCCGCATGCAGCCGACCGAGTTCCGCGTTGCCTACGAGTATACGGTCGAGAAGGTCGCCGTGAACGCCGTCATGGCCGGCGCGCAGCCGGAATACTTTCCGGTGATCCTGGCGCTCGCGGCCTCTGAGGTCACCGCGCGCAGCAGCACGTCGAGCTCGGCCTCGGCGATGGTGGTGGTGAACGGCCCGATCCGGCACGAGATCGGCATGAACGCCGGCATCGGTGCCCTGGGACCGTACAATCACGCGAACGCCACCATCGGGCGCGCCTATGGACTGCTGTCGCAGAACCTTCAGGGCGGCTCGGTGCCCGGGGTCAGCTTCATGGGCTCGCAGGGCAACGGCTACACCTACAACAATCTCACGTTCGCGGAGAACGAGGAGCGCAGCCCCTGGGAGCCGCTGCATGTGCAGAAGGGTTACAAGGCAAGCGACAGCACGGTGAGCATTTTCTGGGGTTGCCGGTCGACGACGTTTTGCCTCGGACTGCGCGAAAAACGTTGGCGCGAGCACGTGCGCGACATGCTGGCCGGTATCGACGGCCACTCCGCTCCTTGCCTCGTGCTCGACCCGATCACGGCGCGGCAATTCATCGACCGGGGCGGCTTCGACACCAAGGAGAAGCTCATCCGCTTCATCCACGAGACCGGCGAGATGCCGGCGGGCCGTTATTGGGACCTGCAGCTGGTGCAGAACTACGTCTATCCCTGGGCGACCTTCGGGCAGGAGCCGATGGCGACCTGGCTCAAGGCCGCACTCGACGAGCCGATCCGCATTTTTCCCGAGAAGGACATCAATGCGGTCGTCGTCGGCGGGGAGGCCAACGGCTATTGGCGCATCATGGGATGCAAGTACCGCAAGACCGTTTCCGTCGACGCCTGGCGATGAGCGCCCGCGCGGCCATCTGCGTGCTCGCCCTTGCGGCGCTGTTCATCGCCGCAGTGAGCGGCCATGCCGCGCCCACGGATTTCTATCGCGGCAAGACTCTGACGTTGTTCGCCGGGCAGCCGCCGGGTGGCGGCATCGACAGCGAGATGCGCCTCGTTGGGCGCTTTCTCGGAAAGTTCATTCCGGGTGAACCCAACATCCTGCCGATGAACATGCAGGGCGCCGGCGGCCTCATCCTCGGCAACTATCTCTACACGCTTGCCAAGCCCGATGGGCTGACGCTTGGCATGCCGGGCCGCACCGGCTTCACGCTGGCGCCGGTGATCAGCGCTGCCGACACCAAATACGACCTGCGTAAGTTCACCTGGATCGGCAGCTCCGCCTCGAGCAATTTCGTGCTGTGGATGCGCCGCGCCGCGAATATACGCAGCTTCGATGATCTACGCGCGTCCAAGCGCGTGATCATCATCGCCGGCAGCGGCAGCACCACGGCGAACTCGATCATGCCGGAGGTGCTCGCCCGCTACGAAAAGCTTCCGCTCAGGGTCGTGCGCGGCTATCCGGGCATCAACGACGCGGTGCTCGCGGTCGAGCGCGGCGAGGCAGACGGCGTCTTGTGCCAGAAGGCGAGCGTCCGCACCGATCTCGTCGCCGCGGGCGCGATCGTGCCGGTGTTCCAGGTCCTGCCGTTCGAGGCCGGCGTTCCGCTGCTCGACACGTTCGTGGCCGATCCCAAGGAGAAGGCGCTGCTCGAGCTGTTGAGCGCGCCGCAGCGCATGGGATTGCCGCTCGTCGCCCCGCCCGGCGTCCCCGACGATCTCGCCGCTACATTGCGGGAGGCGTACCTCAAGATGGTGGCGAGCCGGGATTATGTCACCGAGGCGATGAAACGCGGCCTCGATATCGGGCAACCCAACACCGGCGAGGAGCTCGCACAGTTCGTCGCGACCAAGCTTGCGGCGTTTCCCGCCGAGACGATTGCGGAATATCGCAGCTACGTGCAACACCCATGATCTCACGCCGCGAAGCAACACGCTCGTCTCCGCGAAAGCGGGAATGACCGGGCGAAGTAAATTCGTTACGAACAGGACCGACGACAGTGCTCGAGCTCTATCACGCTGGACTTTCTCAAGCCTCCGTCAAAGTCCGAACGACCTTGAAGGAGAAAGGGCTTGGCTACAAAAGCCACCATCTGCGCCTGCCCGAGGGTGAGCACCTGACGCCAGAGTTTCTCGCGATCAATCCGGATGGCCAGGTGCCGGCGCTCATCCATGATGGCGCGGTCATTACCGAGACGAGCGTGATCAACGAATATCTCGACGATGCGTTTCCTGATCCGCCGCTGCGGCCCGCGCGCCCGCTCGAGCGGGCGCGCATGCGCCGCTGGAGCCAAATCGTCGACGAGCATTTGTTTCATGCCATCGCGACCATCGGGTGGGCCTTCGGCATCGGGCCGATCCTGCGCGAGCGCGGCCGCGAGGAGCTCGAAAAATCACTGGCGCGCATCTCGCTGCATTCCAAGCGGCAGAAATGGCTCAAGGCCTTTCACGGCTTTCCGCAAGAGGACATCGACGAGGCGCGCGCCAAGATCAGCTATGCGGTCGCGCGGATGGAGCAGGCGCTCGCCGAGCACCCCTACCTCGCGGGGCCGACCTATTCGCTCGCCGACATCAACGTGCTCTCCTCGGCCGAGCGGATGCCGCGCTGGGCGCCCGACCTGATGAACGAGAAGGTCTCGCCACGCAGCTGGGAGTGGTTCCAGCGCCTGATGCTGCGGCCGGCCGTCAAGGCGACCTACGCGGTGTCGGAGGAGGCGCCGCCGCGCTCCACCGAGGCGCGTGCGGCGCAAACCGATCAGCGTACTGGTTAGGACGCAAAGGCCACGCGTGACCACAAGCCGGACACCTTTCGCGTGATCATGGTTGACAGAATCGCCTCGGGGGCCTAGGAGAGCGAACGTTCATTCTCATTAGTGCACGCACCAGCTCGGGGGTCCGGGGGAGCCAGCGATGCGCCGCGCCAACGTCCAGCGGCAATCTGACCGCCGGCTGGAAATCCTTGATGCTGCCGAGCGCTGCTTTGCGCGGTCGGGTTTTCACGGCGCCTCGATGCAGGAAATCTGCGCCGAGGCGGAAATGAGCCCAGGCAATCTCTATCGTTACTTTCCCTCCAAGGAAGCGCTGATCGCCGGCATCTGCGAGCGCAATCGCGCGGAGGCGGCCGAGGGCATGCTGGCGGTCGGCCAAGCCGGGGGGTTCTTCGAGGGGCTCGCGGCGCTCGCGCGCCACCACCTGGTCGAGCGCCCAGCGGAAGAGGCAAGTCTCTGCGCCGAGATCATGGCAGAGAGCCGCCGCAACCCGGAAATCGCCCGCCTGCATGAGAGGCTTGAGGCCGACATCAAGGCGAGCCTCACCGACATGCTGCGCCGTGCGGCCGCACGCGGGGAAATTTCCGCTGCCGTCGATCTCGATGCCGCCGCCACCATGCTGATGGTGCTCTCTGACGGCCTCTCGTGGCGCCGCGCCGCGGATCCGACGTTCAACGCGGAGGCCGCGTTCCCGCACATCATGCACATGGTCAATTGCCTGCTCACCCATCCGCCTGCCCTGTTCCCCGCCAACAACGCTGAAGAAAAAGGAAGCGGACAATGAAAGCGAGCCGCATCACGGCGCTGGGCCTGGTCGCCGCCGCCACGGCCTGGATCGTGTCCGGGCATTTGTTGCCGCGCGAGAGCGCGGAGGTGAGCGCAGCCATCCGGACGAACGAGCAGGACGCCAAGAAGCCGTTCCGCGTGGGCGTGACGCAGACCAGCGTCGTGCCGCACAGCCGCAAGCTCGTCCTCTCCGGCCGCACCGAGGCCGACCGTCGCGTGACCGTGACGGCGCGCACCGGCGGCGTGTTGACCGAGCTGCGGGTCCGGCGCGGCAGCAAGGTCAAGGCCGGGGACATCATCGCGGTACTCTCCGACGAGGCACGCGAATCCCAGGTCGCGCAGGCGCGCTCGCTCGTTGTGCAGCGCCAGGCCGAGCTCAATGCCAAGAAGCCGCTGATTGCGTCGGGCGCGATGCCGAAGCTCGACGGCGTCAATGCCGAGGCTTTGCTCGATGCCGCCAAGGCCGCGCTCGCCTCCGCCGAGGCCGAACTCGATCGCGGCGTCATCCGCGCGCCCTGGGACGGGGTAGTGAGCGACCTCACGGTCGAGGTCGGCAAGGCCGCCTTCTCTTTCGCCGGCGCCGACCTTTGCACCATCGTGGCGCTCGACCCAATGCTGGCCGTGGTTGAGGTGTCGGAGCGCAGGCTTTCCGGAGTCAAGAGCGGCGACATGGCCGATGTGCGGCTCGTCACGGGCGCGACCGTCCGCGGCAAGGTGCGCTTCGTGTCGCCGACCGCGAGCCAGACCACCCGCACCTATCGCATTGAGATCGAGCTCCCCAATGCGGACGGCGCAATCCCGGACGGCATCACCGCCGAGGTTTCGATCCCGCTGGCGCCGGTCGCGGCGACGAGCGTGCCGCGCTCGGCGCTGACCTTCGCCTCGAACGGCGACATCGGGGTGCGCGCCGTCGACCGGAACGGCCTCGTCGGCTTCGTCCCGGTCAGGATCATTGAGGACGAGCAGACGGTGATGTGGGTCGACGGCATCGCCAACGGTGCGCGCGTGATCGTGCAGGGACAGGACTTCGTGCGCGAAGGCCAGCACGTCGAGGCCGTGGCCGCCGCGGACTACGCGGCCAGCCGGTAGCCCGCGCATCATGTCGAAGTTCATCGACTACGCCATCGGCCATTCGCGGCTGACCATCGCGACGCTGCTGTTCTTGCTGTGCGCCGGCATGGTCGCCTATGTGACCATCCCCAAGGAAGCGGAGCCCGACGTGCGGGTTCCGATCATCTATGTGCAGCTGTCGCAACGCGGCATCAGCCCGGAGGATTCCGAGCGGCTGTTGCTGCGGCCGGTCGAGACCCAGCTCAAGTCGGTCGGCAATGTGAAGGAGATGCGCTCGACCGCCTTCGAGGGCGGCGGCTTCGTGCTGCTCGAGTTCGAGGCGGGCTTCGATTCCAAGGCTGCGCTCGCCGACGTGCGCGCCAAGGTCGACCAATCCAAGCACGACCTGCCCAAGGACGTCGACGAGCCGCAAGTGCTCGAGGTCAATCTTTCGCTCTATCCGGTGCTGGTGGTCGCGCTCTCGGGCGACGTGCCGGAGCGCACGATGCTGCACATCGCACGCACCGCCAAGAATGCCATCGAGCAGGCGCCCGGCGTGCTCTCGGCCGAGCTGCGCGGCGCCCGCGACGAGGCGGTCGAGATCATCGCGGAGCCGATGCTGATGAAGAGCTACGGCGTCTCGCTCGATCAATTCATCACCGGCTTCGCCGGCTACAACGCCTTGATCGCGGCCGGCGCGCTGGAGGGCGGAACCGGCCGCTTCGCCGTCAAGGTGCCAAGCCTGATCGAGCATCCACAGGACGCGCTGAAAGTCCCGGTGGTCGCGACCTCGGGTGCCGCGGTGACGCTCGGCGATCTCGCCGAGATCAAGCCGACCTTCAAGGACGCGACGTCCGTTACCCGCGTCAACGGCAAGCCAGCGATGACCATCGAGGTGTCGAAGCGCACCGGCGCCAACCTGATCGAGACCGTCGATGCCGTGAAGGCGACGGTCGCCACCCTGCAGAAGACCTGGCCGGAGGCCGTGCACGTCACCTTCACGCAGGACAAGTCGAAGATCATCCGCCAGATGCTCTCCGACCTGCAGAACTCGGTCGCGACCGGCGTGCTCCTGGTCGCGATCGTGATCCTGTTCGCTCTCGGCTTCCGCGCCTCGCTGTTCATCGGCATCGCCATCCCGGCTTCCTTCCTCGCCGGCGTGCTCGGGCTGCAAGTGGCCGGCCTGACCGTGAACATCGTCGTGCTGTTCTCCCTCATTCTCGCGGTCGGCATGCTGGTCGACGACGCCATCATCGTGTCGGAATTTGCCGAGCGGCGGATGTCGGAGGGGATGGAGCCCAAGAGTGCCTATTCGCTCGCCGCCAAGCGCATGTCCGGGCCGGTGATCGCGGCAACCGCAACCCGCGTCGCCGCCTTCTCGCCGCTGCTGTTCTGGCCCGGCGTGGTCGGCGAGTTCATGAAATATCTGCCGATCACGCTCATCGCGACGCTCTCGGCCTCGCTTGCGGTCGCGCTGTTCTTCACGCCCACGCTGGGTGCGCTGCTCGGCAAGGCGGCCTCGGCACACGAGGTGCAGGCCTCCGAGGCAAGCCGCCACAAGGACGGCCTCTATATGCGCACGGTGCGGCTGGCGATCCGCCATCCCGGCACGACGCTGCTGCTCGCACTCCTGCTCCTGGTGGCGGTGCAGAGGACATATAGCAGTCTCGGTCACGGCGTCGAATTCTTCCCAAGCGTCGAGCCCGACTACGGGCTCGTTATCGTGCACGGCCGCGGCAACCTTTCGCTCGACGAGAAGGACCGCGTGGTCGGCGAGATCGAGCAGCGCGTGCTCGCCTTCGACAGCCTCAAGACCGTCTACTCGCGCATCGGCGAGCAACCGCGCGGCAACGGCGATATCACCGAGGACACGATCGGCGTGATCCAATTCGAATTCGCGGATTGGAAGAGCCGGCCGCCCGCGCACGAGATCATGGACGCGATCCGCGACAAGACCGCGGACATCCCGGGCGTGCTGGTCGAGGTGACGGCGCCGCGCGCGGGTCCGCCGACCGGCAAGCCGATCCAGGTGCAGATCGGCGCGCTCGATCCGGACGTGCTGCCTTCGGTCGCCAAGAAGGTCGCCGGCATCCTGGCGCAGCGTCCCGACATTCGCGATCTCGACGACGGCCTGCCGCTGCCCGGCATCGACTGGCGCATTGAAGTCAATACTGCGGAGGCCGCGAAATATGGCGCGGGCCCGAGCACGGTCGGCACCACGGTGCAGCTCGTCACGAATGGCGTCAAGGCGACGGAGTTCCGCCCCGCCGACAGCGACAAACCGGTCGATATATTGGTGCGCTTCCCCTCCGACCGCCGCAGCCTCGACGAGATCGACGAGCTGCGCGTGCAGACGCAGCTGGGATATGTGCCGATCGGCAATTTCGTAGCCCGCGTGCCGGCACCACGCGTCGGCTACATCAACCGCGTCGGCGGCTACCGCGTCATGACCGTCTCCGCCAACGTGCCGGAGGGCGTCCAGACCGCCAAGGTGCAGCAGGAGATCGTCGAGGAGCTCGGCAAGGCCGATCTCGGGCCGGGCGTCGTCTACCGCCTCAAGGGCGAGGACGAGGAACGCGCCAAGGCGTCCGCCTTCCTCCTCAAAGCCTTCGGCACCGCGATGTTCCTGATCTTCGCGATCCTGCTCGCACAGTTCAACAAGTTCGTCTCGGTGACGCTGGTCCTGACCGCGGTCGTGCTCTCGACCATTGGAGTGCTGCTCGGGCTCCTGGTCATGGGGCAGGCGTTCGGCGTGGTGATGACCGGCATCGGCGTCATCGCCAATGCGGGTGTGATCGTGAACAACAATATCGTGCTGATCGACACCTACGACCGCCTGCGGCGCGAGGGCTTTGAGGCGACCGAGGCGATCCTCGAGACCTGCCGCGAGCGTGCGCGGCCCGTGCTACTCACCGCAACGACCGCAATTCTGGGCGTGCTGCCGATCGCCTTCGGGGTCAATGTGGAGTTCCTCTCACGCGAGATCACGGTTGGCGCACCCTCGACCCAGTGGTGGATCAGCCTCTCGACCGCCATCGTGTTCGGCCTCGGCTTTGCCACTGTGCTGACGCTCATTGTGACACCTGCCGCGCTGATGGCGATCGACCAGCTCGGCCAGCGCCGCCGGCGCCTGAGCGCGGCGCTGCGTGAGCGATTTGCGGGCGCATGACACCCGCTTGTCCCGGCCTTGAGCCGGCACCGTTCCGGGCCGCCAGCAGCCGGCACCCGAGCCCAAGCCGCCGCCAGCTGCGGTCGTCCAGGCCGTGGCCGATTGCGCAGGCGCGGAGCGACGCGACGAAGCAAACAGAAGCCCCGTAGGAAGGCGGCAATTCTGACGGGTGCAATCGGAACGATTATGCGATACCGGACATTCCTCGTGGGGCGTGGGGGAACAGCAGAATGCTCGACCGAAAGGATATCCTCACCAAGGCGGCAGAATACCGTCGGAACGCTCAGGCCTGCGAAAAGCTGGCAAGGACCACCACCATCTATCCCGCGATTGGGCAACAACTGCGCGATCTCGCCGAGCAATGGCGTGTGCTAGCGGGCCGCGTTGAATCTATAACGCGCCTTGATTGAGGGTGACCTCCCGCAAAGACCAGGTAAGGAAGGCGCTCCCCGTCTTGAGTCGGGCATCCGACAGCAACCATGACATAGTCATGCGCATTATCCTCGGGGGTTACCGAGGGTTAGGCATGAGCGACGATCCGCAGCGTCTTCGGGCGCATGCGACGCGGCTACTCGCGATGGCCGTCGATGCTCGCGAGATCAATGCCGGGTACGCAGATAAGCTCGTTGCTGAAGCGATGGAGCTGCGGGATCGAGCTACCGCCATAGAAGCGGCGACCAATCCTAGGAATGACGCGTAGGCAACCGCAGTTGGCTGCGGTCCCTGCCCCCCACGCTGCTGTTGCAGGAATTTGACATGTATCAAAAAGGCACCCGCTCATCTCCTGTTGAACACAGGCGGGCACCGTTGGGGCAGCGGCACGTGTGAGGGTTGATGATTCAGAAGCTTGGGCACTATATAATCGCGTGCCGCGGGCGCGCCGCAACCGCAGAGCGACGCGCGGCTGTTGCGAGTGACGAGCGGGTACGCTCTGATTTCATGGACCTTGCCAAGGGCTGGCGCAATTTGGCTCAGTGCTTCCTGTTTGTCGAAAGCCTGGAGCGGTTCGTAACCGACGCCGAAAGAGCTAAAAGCGCACAGCCTCCCGACGCGCCGGCGGAAGTAGGGCAATTGATAGCGGAAGGTTCTACTTCCTCTCATCTTCCGGACGTTCCGGCCGCTCGAACGTGAAGCCGGCGGCCCATTAGGCGCCAGCGCCCGCTCTCGCGCGTCGACATTCACGGGGGCTGCCACGGCTGGTAGACCCACGTGATCGAGTTCTTCGCCATCGGCACCGCGGTGCTGCCGGTAGACCAGGAGATCGCGCCGGAGAAGATCCAGGACCCGATCATGGTGCTCTCGGGCAACGATTGAGCACTTGTCCCGATTACTCTGGCGTGATGCCGGCGTCCCTGACCACCTGCGCCCATTTGGCGATCTCGGCCGGAATGAGCTTTTCCAGCTCATCGGGCGTGCTGGTGAGTGGGTTGATGGCGAGGGCCTTGAGCCGCTCGGCGACGTCTGTGCGCTCGAGATAGGCCATGAGCACGCCATCGAGCTTGTCGATCACCGGCCGCGGCGTCCCCGCACGCGTCACCACCGAGAACCAGCCGCTTGCTGCGTAGCCGGACAGCCCCGCCTCTGCGATGGTCGGAATGTAGGGCACCGCTGCAACCCGCATCGGCGAGGTGACACCATAAACGCGCACCTTCCCGGCCTCTATCATGGGGATTGCCGCCGCGAGATCGACCATCATCAGCTGGACCTGCCCCGCCACCACGTCGGCGAGCGCCGGGACGCTGCCGCGATACGGCACGTGCTGCACCTGCCCACCGATCATCTTGAGGAACATTTCCATGAACAGATGATGCGGCGTCGAGCGCCCGGCGCTGCCATAGCTGAGCGCGCCGGGCCGGCTTTTGATCAACGCAATCAGCTCAGGCAGCGTGCGCGCGCCGAGCGAAGGATGGGCGACGAGCGCAAACTCGGCTGCGCCGACAAGCCCGACCGGCGCGAAATCCCTGACCGTGTCGTACGGTAGCGCCTTGTAGACGCTCGGTCCGATGGCGAGCGTCGTCACCGGCGCGAGCAGCAGCGTGTGCCCATCGGGCAGCGATTTGGCCACTGCGCTCGCGGCAATCTGCGTGCCGGCGCCCGTGCGATTCTCCACGATGAAGGGCTGCTTGAGCTTCTCCTGCAGTTCGGCCGCCAGCATGCGCGTCAAAATGTCGGTGCCGCCGCCGGCCGGAAACGGGCAGATGAAGGTCACGGTGTGCTGCGGATAGTCGTCCGCGCGAGCGGCGCTCGGCAGAAAAAGCAATAGAAGGGCGACAACTATCCTGGGCATTCTGCCGTCACCATAGCAAGGGACAGAGCAAGTAGTTTGACATCGAGTAGTGCCGCGCGCGGCTCCCCTCCCCCGCCGCCGCATCCGCGCTCCTGAATTCCGCCGAGAGGAGCAGGCTTCCGCAAAAACCTTCGCCCGACCGCCGGCGCCGCAGATCATCGGCGAGAGCCGGTTGTGGCTCGATGAGAACAGCGGTCCAGCCGCGCTGCTCCAGATCGAATGCCTGTGACAAAGGCTCCGCCTGATTGGCGCCGACCTCCACGAAATAATCTCGCTCGATATCCGGGAGGCAGGAACGCTTCAACTCACCCTCGGCTTCGGCCCGGAAGATCGTGCGCATATCAAGCTCCCGCCTCCGAGGAGGCCCCTCAAAGCTCCGTCACCTCAGTCGTTATTACCTCGCGCGGCGCCAGGCGCTCGCGCCAGAGCGGATGCAAGCGCGCATCACCGAAAGCAGGGACGACGCGGCGCGGATTGATGCCTGCGATCAGCGCAAGGTTCTGCGACAGCGTCGGGTGGACATTCCAGCGATGGAACTGGGCGCGGCCCAAATCCACGAGCGCGCGACCGCTGCTCCCAGCCGGGAGGTGGCCGGTGAATACGATGGCCGGGTTTCTCTCCTCGCGCCAGCGGCGAATGAGCGCCGCCGCGACGCCGGTATCGCCCGACCCGCCATGCGCCACCATCGCGCCGCGCGCAGGTGCATCTTCGCCGAGCGGGCGTGCACGGATGAGCCGCTCCAGCGCCGCAAGGCTCTCCACGCGCACCGATATGCGCGCGGCCTGCATGAGCAAGGTCGCGGCCGCGCGCACCGCCGCGTCGATCGCGACATCGAATCCCCCCGCCTGCAAGAACATCGCGATCTCGGGCCCGCGGCCGTCCGCCGGCACCGGCAGCAGCAGCGGGCCCGCGGCGGCCAGCTCCGCCAAGGCACCGCGCTGGCGCTCCTGCGTCGTCTCGGCGTCGCCATAGGACGCATCGAAGATCATGGTCGCGGTCGCAGGCGGCGCGTCGAACGCAAAGACCGTCGACTCGACCGAATGGTCGCCCATATAGAGCAGCCCGTCGCCGACCGCGAGCTTGAGCCAGACACCGCCCGGCGCATGGCCGTTGACGCCGCTCTCCACCTCGACATCGCAGACCCTGGTGCAGCCACGGATTGGAATCTCGCGCCCCGCGATACTTGGCAGAAGCCGCAGGACTGGCTCGGTCGCGTAGACCGGCGGCGATCCGATCCGGTCGAGGAAGCGCAGCGCGCCAGAGTGATCCTTGTGACTGTGGCTCAGGATGACCGCGTCGACGGTTCCGATCGCCGCGAAATCCGGCACGCGACCAGGCTCTGGGCCCTCACCGCAGTCAAGCAGCAGCCGGCCTTGCTCTGCCTCAACCACGAATGCCGCCGGCTCCTTGGCACCGAGGCCCGATACCGAGATGAGACGCGCGTCCATTCGCACAAGTCCTCTCAACCCGGCCGGGGTCGATGCCGGCCGCTCATGCATGCGCCGCATAGGTTCCGATCAGGCGGACGATGCGGGCGACGTGGCTCTGGAACTCTGCAGTTTGCTTGATGCCAGGGGGCCGCGGCCGCGGCAAGTCCACGGATATGATCTCTTGCACCCGCCCGGGCCGCGGCGTGAGCACCGCCACGTGATCGCCAAGGAACACGGCCTCTTCGATCTGATGGGTGATGAAGATCACGGTAGTGCCCGCGGCGGCAGTGATGCGCAAGAGCTCGTGCTGCATCGTCTCCCGGGTCAGCGCATCAAGCGCCGCGAACGGCTCGTCCATCAGCAGGATCGCGGGCATGATCGCGAGCGCGCGCGCAAGGTTGACGCGCTGGCGCATTCCGCCGGAGAGCTCGTGCGGATAGTGGCTCTCAAAGCCGGCCAGGCCGACGAGCTCGATCATCGCCTGCGCCCGCGCGCGGGCCTGCGCCTTGCTGACGCCCTGCAGCTCGAGGCCGAAGCCCACATTGCGCAACACATTGCGCCACGGATAGAGCGCGTCCTGCTGGAACACGAAGCCGCGGTCGGTGCCGGGCGCGGTGACGACGTTACCGCTGACGAGAACGCGGCCGCGTGTCGCCTTGGCGAGCCCCTGCAGCACGCGCAGCAAGGTGGTCTTGCCGCAGCCCGAAGGGCCGACGATGATGAAGAATTCCCCTGGCGCGACGTCGAGATAGATGTCCTGCAGCGCGAGGAGCCGCTCGCCGCGGCGCGCGAACTCGACGCAGAGATTCTCGATCGCGACCGCCTGCGCGTTCATGCTCAATCCACCTGCAAGGTCCTGCGCCAACGCAGCACACGCCGCTCGACGAGCCCGGCCGCGAAGGTAAGGCCGACACCAGCGACCGCCAGCGTGACGATACCGACAAAGAGCGAGGGCACATCGAAGGCCTGCCCGGCGGTGAGGATCAAGAAGCCCAAGCCCGCCTGCGCGCCGAACAGTTCACCCACCACCACGCCGACGATACCCCGTCCGATGCCGAGGCGGATGCCGGTGAGGATGAACGGCACCGCCGACGGCAAGGTCACCTTGGTGATGATCTGCGCGCGAGTCGCGCAAAAGCTCTGGGCGACCTCGATCAGCAGCGCCTCGGTTGCGCGCACGCCCGCGATCGTATTGATGAGAATCGGGAAGACTGCCGTCAGGAACACTACCGCGATCTTCGAGGCGATGCCGATGCCGAGCCACAGGATAATGAGCGGGGCGACCGCGACCAGCGGGGTCGCATAGAGCGCGGTGATGTAGATTTCGGTGTAGGCTTGCACCCGCTGGCTGATGCCGACCAGGACACCGATCAAGGTGCCGATCACGATCGCAAGCAGGACGCCATAGATCAGCTCGCTGAAGCTCACCGCGATGTGGTGCTGCAACTCGCCCGTCCGCCAAAGCCGCAACGCCGCGAGCGCCACCTCCGTCGGCGGCGCGAAGAACAGCCGATTGGTGAGTACCGTGCGCGCCAGGATTTCCCACGCCGCCAGGACGACCACCAGGGTGGTGAGCGGCCGGCGGATGGCGGTCACACGCTCGCGCGTAAGCCAGCGCTCCCAGGCCGGAGCGGCGCGCGAGGGCGCGGCAACCGTCATGAAGCCTTCTCCGCGCGACGGATCATCTCCCACACGCGCGGCGGGGTCAGGGGCAGCTCACACGGCTCGACCCCGAAGGGGCGCAGTGCCGCCGCGACCGCGTTCGCCACGGCGCCGCCGACCGGGATGATGCCGCCTTCGCCCGCACCCTTAGCGCCGAGCGGATTGTTGGGCGAGGGATGCTCCTCGAGCGAGATCGCGGAAAGCTGCGGATAGTCGGTTGCAAGCGGAACCATGTAATCGGCGAGCGAGCCGACCAAGAGCTGGCCATTCGCGTCGTACGCGATCTCCTCGGTGAACACGGTGCCGAGCCCCTGCACCGCCGCACCGATCACTTGGCCGTGCAAGGTCAGCGGATTGACGATGCGGCCTACATCGTCGACCACCGTATAGTCGACAACCTCCACGTGGCCTGTCCGGGCATCGACCGCCACATGAGCGATCGCGGTGCCATAGGTGTAGGTCGACTTAGAGTTGGAGAAGGTTCCCTCTGCGGCGAGGGCGCCGGCCTCGCCCAAGGCGAGCTTGCGTCCGTCGGCCGCCGTCGCGACAGCGCCGGCGATGTTGAGCGTCTCCGCAGCGACGCCGAGCCGGGTGGCGGCGGCCGCGCGAAACTTGGCCAGTAGCGCTTCCGCCGCGCGCACGATGGCGCAGCCGCCCATCACGGTCGAGCGTGATCCGTAGGAGCCAAAGCCCTCCGGCAAATAGTTTGTCGAACCGTGATGGACGCGAATTTGCGCGAGCGGCAGCTCCAGCGCATCGGCGGCGATCTGCGCCATGATGGTCTCGATGCCCTGCCCCACTGACGAAGAGCCGACATAGACGGCGACGCTTCCATCCGGCTCAACCGCCATGCGGGCGCTCTCGCGCGGCCCCGAGGCACCGCCCTCTATAAAGCAGGCAATGCCGAGGCCGCGATAGCGCCCGTCGACGAGCTTGCCTTGGAGGGATGCCTTGTCGGCCCAGCGCGCTTCCTCGACGCAGCGCTCGAACGGGCCCGCGTAATCGCCACTGTCGCATTGGGTCTCGCCGAAGCCGTCGTTGGGCGCAACGCTTGCGAGCGGATACGGCATCTCGCTCAGCGCGACCAGGTTGCGGCGGCGGATGGCGAGACGGTCGATCCCCAGATCCTGCGCCGCGAGATCGAGCATACGCTCGCAGAAGAAGCAGCCTTCGAAACGACCCGGCCCCCGAAAGGTGCCGGCGGGCGTCTTGTTGCTGGTAAGCGCGCTGGCATTGAGTTTGATGTTGGGGATGCGGTAGGGGCCGGAGGTGAACTGCGCAACATTGCGCACTGGCGTCATGCCGTTGGGGCGCACGTAGGCGCCGATGTCGACATAGATGTCGCCGCGCAGGCCTAGGATCGTGCCGTCGGCCGCGAACGCCATCTCGATCTCGCATTCGGTCTCGCGCGAATGGGCGATGGCCATGAAGTGCTCGCGCCGGTCTTCCACCCATTTGATCGGGCGTCCGAGCTTGCGCGCCGCAAACGCGACCAGAAAATCCTCAGGGTAGAATTCGCCGCGCGCCCCGAAGCCGCCGCCGACATCGAATTCAAGATAGTCGACCGCGTCCTCTGGCAGCCCCATCATCCGCGCCATGACGCGACGGTTGAAGAAGGGCAGCTTGGCTGCCCCCGAAACCTTGAGCTTGCCGCCATGCCATTCGGCCAGCAGCCCGCGTGTCTCCATCGGCATCGCCGAAATCCGCTGCGTGCGGAAACTTCCGCCGCGTCGATAGGCGGCGGTGCGAAAAGCCTCCGCCACATCGCCCTTGCTGGCCGTGACCAGCGCGGCGCGATTGGTTTCGGTGCCGGCAAACAGGAGCACATCGCCCCGCGCGGAACCGTGACGGTCGGTTACCGCCTGCAGGTGCTCGATGTCGCAGGCAACCGCTGCGGCCGCATCTTCGGCAAGCTCGACCGTTTCGGCGATCACAACCGCCAGCGGCTCGCCCACATAACGCACGACCTCATCCGCGATCACCGGCTGCGCATAGGGCGCGATCGTCGGATTGGGCCGGCGAAACGGAATGGTCGGAATCGGCCCATTGACGTCGGCGGCGGTCAGCACCGCGTGCACGCCCGGCATGGCGAGCGCGGCCGCCGCATCGATGCCGCGGACGCGGCCATGCGCGACCTGGCTGCGCACGATCGCGGCATGCCATTGCCCATCGCGATTGAGGTCGTCGAGATATTGCCCGCGCCCACGCAGAAAGCGCAAATCCTCGACGCGCTCGACGGGGCTGCCGATGAAGGTGTTACGCATTGCCGGGCGCGCGTGGACCTGAAACCTATTTGCCGCCCACCACCGCGTAGCCTTGTATCTCGATCTTGGCGTCCGGCGCGGCGAGGGCGGTAATGGTGATCAGCGCGCTGCCGGGAAAATTGTCGCCGAACACCTCACGGCGGATTTGGGTGAAGCGATCGCCGTTGCGAACGTCGGTGATGAACACCGTCATCTGCACCATGTCGCCGAGCTTGCCCCCCGCCTTTTGCAGGGTGCGGTCTAAATTCTTGAACAGCTGCCGGGCCTGCCCTTCGAAATCACCTGCGAGCGACTTGCCAGTGTCGTCCACGGTTGCGGTCTGCCCCGCGAGCCAGATCGTCTTGCCGCCTTCGGTGATGACGGCCTCCGAATAGCCCCGCTGTTGCGGCCGTTCCCCCTTGATGAAATCCCGTGCGTGTCCTGGAAACGCAAGCAGCGCGACCAACACAGCGACACCGAAGGAAATAGAGAACGCTTTCGAGATCATCTTCGTCTCCCTGCTCTTTTCACCCGAGCTTTGCCCGCTGACCGTCGACGAGCGCCTGGATCACGCCCTGCTGATCGCTCACGATGGCGGTCGAAATGTTGCCGGCGAGATCGTTGAGCGCTCTTGTCGCCGCGTCGTGCCCGCCGGTCTCGACGAGGCGGAAGGCCGCCACATATTGCTCGACGAGGTTCTTGCGCGCGGCCGCCGCGCCCTCGGGCACGACGAAGTCGGAATCCTTGAAGCCCACCAGCGCCGACTTGAGCGCGCCCCAGCCGAGATCGATCGTGAGCGGATTGACCAGCATCAGCTCGCCGGCGAGCTGTGTCAGGCCTGCCACCTGCTGCACGAAATAGTCCTCATCGAACCCGTGCGCGCCGGCCTCGGTGTCGGCCTGGGCATAAGTCTGCGTCCACCCACCCGGCCAATCGCCGGCGAGCCCGATGCCGGGGATGCGGTAGGCGCGGCCCTTGTTCATCGGACTCTTCACCTGGCCCTGGAAGCCGCCGTTGAGGCCGGGCTCGACATTGCCAGTCTTGACGTCGACGCGCGGCCAGCGGTTGTCGGCCGCGGCGCGCGCGATAGCCTCGATCAGCCAGATATTGTTGTTGTAGACATCCATGAGGCTGGTGATGACCCCGCCATTTTCCGGCCGCTCCGCGGAATAGGCATAGTGATTGCCGTCGGGGCCGGTCTCGATGGTCTGACGGCCGCCCATGTGTTCCATGCCGAGCGTCGCCACGACCGGCATCAGGCGCTCGGGGTGCATGGTGTAGTAGTCGAATTGCGGCCAGCTTGCCTCGCCGCCCGGCATGAAATGCCGGCAATCGAAGTAGAAAACCAGCGTGCGCGGCCGTGCGGCGCGCGGCAGATGATTGAAGTAGGACATGATGCCGAGCATGCCGAGGCCCCCGTTCTCCTCGATCAGCGACATGGCGTCCGTATGCGTGGCGAGCAGGATGTGCTCGTCCTGCGGCGTGCCGTAATCCTTGCCCGGCAGATGGGCGATGACGGCCTTGCCCGTGTCGCGCTGGAAGCGGGCGGTGAGCGTCAACGTCGCGGTCTTGCCGGCCTTGGCGTCCGCCAGCACCTTGGCGCCGTTAACACGGTCGAGCGTCAGCGTTGGGCAATTGACGTATTGGGCACCCAGGCCCGCCTTGCCGTCGCCCGTATAGACGCTGCGCTGCGCGAGCCCGAAGGCAGCGCCCGGCGAAAGGTCGTAGACGATGACGATTCCGGCCGCATTGCCGTTGATGCCCAACGCCGCGCAGCCGTTGAGCTGACTCCATACCCAGCGGCAATGATAGGAACTCGTCACGCTTTTCGGCGGCGGCGTGAACAGCGGGGGCCACTCCCCCGGCGAGCGCCACACATGGTCGGTCGGCGTGAAGTTATCGAGGAATGCGTTGGAATAGGGCGGGCGCGGATAGGGCGCGGTGGCAAAGACCAGAATCTTGCCAGCAATGTCGGCGGAGGCTGGCGGGTGGGCCGGATCGCAGTAGAGCATCGGCGCCGTGATGCCGCCTGCCGGCGTGAAGCCCGAGGTCATGCCGTAGGAGGCAACGACTGGCACGGGCGTGCCGTCGCTGACGAGCTTCTCCACCGCAACGCCTGAATCGTGCACGTGTGCACGCCGATCGGGCCAGTCGTCGACGATGTAGTGGTCGTAGGGGATTTCAATAAAGTCGAGATCGACGGCGCCGAGCTCGCCCATCTTGGCGATGAGAAAATCAATGTAGCGCTTCCAGCCGGCGCTGCCCGCATAGGTCGGGCCGCCCTCGGCCTTGAACATGTTCCAGTCGAAGGCCTGCTGCGGCGTGATCATCAGCCGCGGATCGATTTTAGGAAAACCGGCCGCCGCGCTCGGCGACCACGACGAGGGCAGCACCGTGCCGGCCGTGACGCCGGCCGCGACCTTGAGGAAAGTTCGCCTCGAAGCGGTTGAAAACCTTGGCGTTTTTCTCATTCTGCGCTCCCGGATCACGCGAGAAAGTTTAGCACTTGACAGATCGTAAGTCTGCACTTACGGTAAGCCCACTCTAACGCTTTGGCCTGCCGGCGCAGGCCGACCGATGAGAGACTTTTTCACCCCGTACCTCAACCCTCACCCGGGAGTTTCACCATGCCGGAGCTGGAGCTGATCGGCGGATCGCCGAGCAATTATGTGTGGGCCTGTCGCATCGCGCTTGCCGAGAAGGGCGTGCCCTACAGGCACATATCCGCTAAGCCGCACACACCCGAGGTCGATGCGATCCATCCCTTCGGCAAGATCCCGGTGATGCGCCACGGCGAAGTCGAACTCTGCGAATCGCGGGCGATCTGCTGGTACATCGACAACATGTTCCCGGGCCCGAAGCTCGTGCCCGCCGACCCGGTCAAAGCGGCACGGGTCGAGCAATGGATCTCGCTGGTCAATACCCACATCGATCTGATGTGGTTGCGTCAATATCTGGTCGGCTATGTGTTCCCGGGCACGCCCGACGGCAGCCCCAACCGAGCGCAGATCGACACGGCGCTGCCGAAGATGGAGCCGCAATTCGCCGTGATGGACCGCGCAGTCGCCGCGACCGGTCATCTGGTCGGCGACAGCTTCACGCTCGCCGACATCAACTTCCTGCCGATCCTGTTCTACATGGGCACGCGACCGGAAAGCACCGCGCTGCTGCAACGCTCGCCCGCACTCAAGCGCTACCTGGACCTGCACATGGCGCGCAAGAGCGTGCAGGATTCGTTCCCGATCTTCACGCCCGCATTGGTGCCGGCGGCGGGGGAACGGGCGGCCTGATTACCGCGATGGCTGACGCCGCAACCGCGCTTGCTGCGCTCGCCGATTCGACCCGGCGGCAGATTTTCGAGCGGCTCGCCACTGGGCCGCGGCCAGTCGGCGAGCTTGCGCGCGGCTTGTCGGTCACGCGGCCTGCGGTCTCGCAGCATCTCGCGGTGCTGAAGGCCGCGGGCCTGGTCAAGGACCAAGCGGAAGGAACCCGCCGCATCTATGAGATCGACCCACAGGGCCTCGGCACAATCCGCGCCTGGCTCGATCAGTTCTGGGACGCCGCGCTTCATTCCTTCAAGGAAGAAGCCGAGCGGCCGAAGGACAAGAAACCGAAGGAGAAGACATGACCGCGACCATCATCCGCCCCGCCCCGGTCCGTAAGAGTCTCACCGTCAAGACCGACGTGGCGCACGCCTTCGAGGTCTTCACCGCCCGCATCGGCAGCTGGTGGCCACGCTCCCATTGCATCGCCGCTTCGCCGCAGAAGGACGTGGTGATGGAGCCACGCGCCGGCGGGCGCTGGTACGAGATCGGCGAGGACGGCTCGCTCTGTAATTGGGGCAAGGTGCTCGCCTTCGAGCCGCCGGTGCGCGTGCTGCTGGCGTGGCAGATCAACGGCGATTGGAAATACGATGCGGACCTCGTCACCGAGGTCGAGGTGAAGTTCACCGCACTCGAAGGCGGGCACACCCGCGTCGAGCTCGAGCACCGCAACATCGAGCGCTTCGGCGACAAGGCCGAGAGCGTCCGCACCGCGATCGACGCGGAAGGCGGCTGGGGCGGTATCCTCAAGACCTATGCCGAGGTGGCGGAGCGGCGCGCATAGCGCACTGTCGGATGGGTTGAGCGAAGCGAAACCCATCCTCCGAAGAAGATCACTCCGCGGCGCGTTTGTTCGCCAACGCCGCCGCGGCGCGGTCGTAGCTCTCCTCGCGGTCGAGCTGCGCCTTAAGCCCGATCAGCTCGTAATAGTCCGCCAGCGGCAAGAGCTGATCTTTGAGGGCCGCGAGCGAGCGGTCACGCTTGAGCGTTCCCACTGCCTGGCGCACCGCCTGCGCCGCTGCAAACAGCGCGACCGAGGGGAAACTTACGGCCGCGACGCCAGCGGCCGCGAGCTCGCCCAGATCGCGGTGCTTAGCGCCGGCGGCTTGTGAGATGGTCGCCATGTGCGGGCCCCTCACTTCGCGGATCACGCGCTTGATCTCCTCTATCGTGTCGGCCCCCATGGGCTTCGCCATATCGGCGCCCGCCTCCATGAACAGCTGGCAGCGCTCGATCGCGGCATCGAGGCCGGCCACGCCGGCGGCGTCAGTGCGGGCGCAGATGACGAGATCGCCGTCGCGCCGCGCGTCGAGCATGGCCTTGATCTTGGCAAGCATATCTTCGACGCCCACCACCTGCTTGCCGGGCAGATAGCCGCAGCGGTTGGGGAACGTCTGGTCGCTGATGAAGAGCCCGGCGACGCCGGCTGCCTCGAAAGCGCGCACCATCTGCCGCGCATTGTTGACCCCGCCGAACCCCGTATCGCCATCGACGTAGACCGGAACCTCGACGGCGGCACAGATGCGCGCATAGTGATCAGCGTAGTCGCGCATGTTGGACTGCCCGGTGTCGGGCTGCGCCAGCATGCTGCCGACCGCAGCGTAGCCGCCGGCGCCGATCGCGCTGAAGCCTTGCGCCTCGATGATGCGGGCGGAGAGGGCATCGTAGGCGCCGGGCATCAGGGTGAGGCCGGGCTCGGCGAGCAGGGCGCGAAACTTTCTTCGAATACTCATAGATCTCTCCGTCCTTACCTCCCCCGCATAAGCGCGTTTACGCGCGTCTTCTGCGCGCTATGCCGGGGAGGTCGCGAGCGCAGCGAAGCGGGAGGGGGCCAGTGCCGCGAGTGCTGGAGTTTGTGGCAGCCCTCCGCATCCCTCACCGGCAAGCGGGAGAGGGGGTTCAATGCCGCGCGTCCTGTGCAGACTGCAACCACGGGCGCTCGCTGCGCATGCGTTTTTCCCAATCAGCAATCTCTTGCGCATGCTTGAGCGTGAAGTCGATATCGTCGAGGCCTTCGAGCAAACGCATCCGATCGGCAGGTAAGATATCAAACGCAATCGCCTCACCGCCCGGGCCACTGATCAACTGCAACTCCAAATCAACTGCGAACGGCGCCGCACCGTCCGTGGCAACGACGCGCGCCGCAAACGCCTCGGCATCCGCCCCCTTGAGCTCGATCGGCAGCAGCCCGTTCTGCAAGCAATTCTCGCGGTAGATGTCGGCAAAGCTCGCCGCCACGATGCAGCGGAAACCGGTCGCGAGCATTGCCCACACTGCCCCTTCGCGCGAGGAGCCGCAGCCGAAGTTGCGCCCGGTTATCAGAATGCTCGGCCGGCGGAATTGCGGCTTGTTGAGCGGAAATTCCGGATCATCGCTGCCGTCCGCGCGCTTGCGCGTGTTCGCGAACAGCAACGCGGCCCAATCGGGATTGAGGTCGCGGTTGATCGGCGCGATCTCATCTGTGTTGATGTCGTCGCGGAGCAAGGGCACCGCGACGCCGGTGAGCCGTGTGAAGGGCTGCATCAGCTCCCTCCCGCGAACATCGGCCGCACATCGACGATGCGGCCCGCGATAGCGGCCGCGGCCGCGCTCGCGGGGCTCGCCAGGTGCGTGCGCACGCCCTTGCCCTGCCGGCCCTCGAAATTGCGGTTGGTGGTTGAGACGCAGCGCTCGCCGGCCGCGCCGCGGTCGCCATTGCCGCCCGCGCACATGGAGCAGCCGGATTCGCCCCAGAAGAAGCCCGCGGCGCGAAACACCTTGTCGAGGCCCACGGCCTCCGCCTCACGCTTCACGGTCGACGATCCCGGCACCACCATGGCGATCACGCGCTCCGCCACATGGCGCCCGCGCACGACCGCGGCGGCGGCTTGGAGGTCCGGCAGGCGGCTGTTGGTGCACGAGCCGATGAAGACCCGGTCGACCGTGAGGCCAGCGAGCGCCATGCCGGGTGCAAGTCCCATATAGTCGAGCGTGCGGCGGAAGGCGCTCTCCTGCCCGGGCGCCGCAAGCTCCGGCACGCGCCCACTGATCCCGACCACCTGGCTCGGATCGGTGCCCCATGTGATTTGCGGCTCGAGCGCAGAGCAATGGAGCATCACCTCGCGGTCGAACACGGCGTCCGAATCACTCGCGAGCGTGCGCCAGTGGGCGAGTGCCGTGTCCCAGGCCGCGCCTTGCGGCGCCCACGGGCGGCCGGCGATCCAGGCGAAGGTTTTTTCATCCGGCGCCACCAAGCCCGAGCGCGCCCCCATCTCGATCGACAGATTGCAGAGCGTGAGGCGGCTCTCGATCGACATCGCCTCGACCGCCGTACCCGCATATTCCACCGCATGCCCGCGCCCGCCCGCAACGCCGACCTCGCCGATGACCCGCAGTGCCACGTCCTTGGCGGAGACATGCGGCGCGAGCGCGCCGTCGAGGCGGATGCGCATGCGTTTCGGCCGCTTCAGCGCGATCACCTGTGTGGCCAGGATGTGCTCGAGCTCGGTGGTGCCGCAACCGAACGCGAGCGCGCCCAGACCGCCGACCGTGCAGGCATGGCTGTCGGGCACCGCATGGGTCGCGCCCGGCAGCACCATGCCGAGTTCGGGCGCCACCACGTGCGAGATGCCCTGCTCCGGGTCGTCGATGTCGAAGAGTCGGATGCCGTTCTGCCGACTGCCCTCGCGCATCGCCTGCAGGAATGGCGTGCTCTGCGCGTTGGTGAAGTCGCCGCGGCCGGGTGCAGTCGGGACTGTGTGATCCTGCATCGAGAAGGTGAGATCGGGCCGCCGCACCGGACGACCGGCCTGCGCGAGCTTCTTGAAGGCGTGCGGCGCATGCAGCTCGTGTAGCACGTGCCGGTCGATATAGACGAGATCGCGGCCGTCCGGGCGCGTTGCTACCAAGTGCACATCCCAAATCTTGTCGAAGAGCGCCTGCGCCATGATGCCTCCCTACAACAACCGCGCGGTTCCAGAAAGTCCGCCATTGGCCACGCGGCAATATTATTGCACCTTGCACCCAACCGTGAGCATGCGCCCGTGGCAAGCTCGCAAGAAGCTCAGAGGCCACGCTCGAAGCACCATAAGGCCAAGGGCAAGCAGGGAGGTCTCGGGCCGGGGCAAGGAGCTGATCGCCAAGAACGAGTACGAGATGGGCCTGTTCAACAGCGGCCAAGTAATTTATTGTCGGAATCTCAATAACTTGCCCATTTCATAGACCAGTGCGTTGTCGGTGCTCGGGGGGAGAATCAGGGCGTTTCACACTCACACCCGCAATGGACCGACACCTCCCGACGAGCTTCCGGGCAATCCAGAAAATCGCTACCATTTCACATGAACCGGTGCTCATCCGGGGAATGTATAAAAACCAATCAGGAGGATAAGCCATGCGCATCGTCGTCTCCAAAATGTGTCTCACCGCGCTCGCGCTCATCGCGTCGGCCGGCATCGCGGCTTCGGAAGAGATCAAGCTGATCAGCGTGGGCGGTGTAAAGCTTGCCCTCGACCCGATCATCGCCGACTTCACCAAGCAGACCGGTCATAAGGTGACCTATACGTCGACCTCGCCGGCGATGGTGTCGCAGAAGCTCGCAGCCGGCGAAGCGTTCGACGTGGTCGTGCAGTCGGCGCCCGCGATGGCGGAGCTTGCAAAAAACAATGGGCTGCAGCCCGAAACCCGCAAGCCGGCCGGTCGCGGCGGCATCGGCATGGCGGTGAACCCCTCCTCGCCGGCCCCGGACATCTCGAGCGCCGAGGCGTTTAAGAAGACGCTGATCGCAGCGAAGTCGATCGGGGTC